>SAMEA3663015__coassemble_69_pt1 | contig 305608 bp, 280 predicted proteins | sample SAMEA3663015__metabat2_low_PE_032 | metagenome-assembled genome bin SAMEA3663015 (sample SAMEA3663015) | pig gut metagenome | biome: pig gut; feature: pig-associated habitat; material: faeces | place: France | collected 2012 | reverse complement strand
ACTTGCTCGCTGAAAGCCGAAGGGGTGGGTAACGATGAACTCGCTACCGTGAATGGCAAACTGGCTCAGGTCGTTAAGATTATGGGCGATGATGTAACCCTGCAGGTGTTCCAAGGCACGGAGGGTATTCCCACCAACGCTGAAGTGGTGTTCCTCGGCAAGGCGCCGTCGCTGAAAGTGAGCGACCAGTTGGCAGGACGCTTCTTCAACGCATACGGCGACCCCATCGATGGCGGACCCGCGGTAGAAGGTGAGGAAGTGGAGATCGGTGGTCCGAGTGTGAACCCCGTGCGCCGTAAGCAACCGAGCGAACTCATCGCTACCGGTATCGCAGGTATCGACCTGAACAACACCCTCGTCTCAGGACAGAAGATTCCGTTCTTCGCTGACCCCGACCAGCCTTACAACCAAGTGATGGCGAACGTGGCACTGCGTGCAGAGGCAGACAAAATTATCTTGGGCGGTATGGGTCTGACCAACGACGACTACCTCTATTTCAAGAATGTGTTCTCCAACGCCGGTGTGCTCGACCGTATTGTGTCCTTCGTGAACACTACCGAGAACCCACCTGTGGAGCGTCTGCTTATCCCCGATATGGCGCTGTGTGCAGCCGAGTATTTCGCTGTGCAGAAGCATGAGAAAGTGCTTGTCCTCCTGACGGATATGACGCTATATGCCGATGCGTTGGCTATCGTGAGCAACCGTATGGACCAGATTCCTTCCAAGGACTCTATGCCGGGTTCGCTCTATTCCGACCTCGCGAAGATTTACGAGAAGGCAGTGCAGTTCCCCGAGGAGGCAGGTGGCGGCTCTATTACCATCATTGCCGTAACCACGCTGTCTGGCGGCGACATCACGCACGCTATCCCCGACAACACAGGTTATATCACTGAGGGTCAGTTGTACCTCCGCCGTGATAGCGACATCGGTAAGGTTATCGTTGACCCGTTCCGCTCGCTCTCGCGTCTGAAACAATTGGTGGCAGGCAAGAAGACTCGTGAAGACCATCCGCAGGTAATGAACGCTGCTGTTCGTCTGTACGCCGACGCTGCTAATGCAAAGACCAAGAAAGAGAACGGATTTGACTTGACCGACTATGATGAGCGTTGCCTTGCCTTCGCAAAAGACTACTCGCGCGAGATTTTGGCTATCGATGTCAATATCAACACCACGCAGATGTTGGATGTAGCATGGACGCTGTTTGCGAAGTACTTCAAGCCCGAAGAGGTCAACATCAAGCAAGCAATCGTAGATAAATATTGGGCAAACAAATAGTTGTTTGCGTAGTTATGTATTTTTCGTATTTTACGTAGTTTTCGTTGGATTGTAGATGCAGGTGTTTTCATTCGAAGAATTATATATATGGAAAGAAGCACGGCTTATTGTGAAAGATATATATGCTATATGTAGCCGAAGATAATAATTATATAGAACCTCAAATGGCAGAAAAACTACGGCAGAATTGTTATAGTTTATCGTGTAAGATTACTGCATTTATGAAAACGCTACATTAACAACGTAAACTACGAAATTAACGTAAACTACGAAAACTATGAAATCAATGTAAAACCGAAATGGTATGGCAATAACATTTCAATATAATAAAACTTCCTTGCAGGCGCTTGAGAAAAATCTCAAGATGCGGCAACGCACGCTCCCGACGCTGCAAAACAAAGAGTCGGCACTTCGGCTCGAGGTGAAGAAAGCGAAGAAGGAGATCGAGGAACTGGATGCGGAGGTGAACCGCCGCATCAAGGACTATGACCAAATGCTTGCCTTGTGGGGAGAGTTTGACACAAGCCTCATCCATGTGGATGATGTGCGTATGTCCGTGAAGAAGATTGCAGGCGTGCGCGTACCCATATTGGAAGAGGTGGTTTATTCGACCAAGGAGTTCAGTTTGTTCTCTTCTCCCAAGTGGTTTGCCGACGGCTTCGAGCAACTCAAGGCGATAGCCGATGTGGGTATTCGTCAGGAGTTCGTGCGGCGCAAGGTGGACTTGCTGGACTATGCCCGCAAGAAGACCACGCAGAAGGTGAACCTGTTTGAGAAAGTGCAGATACCCGGCTATCAGGACGCTATCCGCAAGATTAAGCGTTTCATGGAAGACGAGGAGAACCTGAGCAAGTCGAGCCAAAAGATAGTGAAGTCCAAACGCGAGGCAGAGGCGCGTGCCGCTGAGGAGCAAGCAAGAAAGGAGGCTGCCGTATGATTACCAAAATGAAGAAATATACGTTCCTTGTGTTTCATCGAGACTACGAGGCGTTTTTGGAGCAGTTGCGCTCGCTGGGCGTGGTGCATATCACGGAGAAGGCGTCGGGTACGGCAGAGGATGCTACTTTGCAGTCGCTGTTGCAGCAGGCAGACCGCCTACGCAAGACCATAGCACAAGGTGCGCCTGACCAACTGCTGCAAGAGAAAACCAATGTCGAGAGCCGTATCGCGGCTACCGAAAAAGAGGCGAAGGCGATGGCTGTGTGGGGCGATTTTTCTGCGAAGAGTATAGAAAAATTGCAACAAGCAGGCTATTCGCTACGTTTCTTTGTCTGCCCGCAGAAGAAATTCAACGCAGAGTGGGGGACTGAGGTCGCCGTGGAGAAAGGGCAAGTCTATTTCGTCGTTGTTGAGAAAGCGGGCGAAGAGACGGAATTGCCGGAGGAGTTGCTGGCGCATGCTACGGAACTCACCATCAGCAAGAAGTCGTCGGCGGCATTGCTGCAAGACGTGGAAGGGCTGAAAGGGCTGTTGGCAGCGCAGAACGCGCGTATCGAGTTGTGGCAGAAAGAGCAGTTGCCCGCAATGGAGCAAGAGTATAAAGAGACTTTGCAACAGATTGATTGGCAGCGCGTTACACTCAATACCGACACGGTGGCAGAAGGCGCACTGAAAGTGGTGGAAGGCTTCTGTCCGATAGACCAGACGGCGGCACTCGATACCATGCTCCAAGAGCAGGATATCTACTTCCAAGCCGAAGACCCGACGGAAGAGGACAACACGCCTATCAAACTGCGCAATAATTGGTTCACGCGTATGTTCGAGTGCTTCACAGGTATGTACGGCATGCCGACCTACGGCGAGTTTGACCCTACGCCCATCTTGGCGCCGTTCTATCTCCTGTTCTTCGCGATGTGTATGGGCGATGCGGGATACGGATTGGTGCTGATTGCATTCGGTCTGCTGGTGCATTACAAGAAATTGAATATCAGCATGTTCGAGGGCTTAGGTCCTATCATCACCACATTAGGCGTGGGTACTGCGGTGGTCGGACTGTTCTTGGGCACGTTCTTCGGTATTCCGTTGGCGCAGGTCGATTGGTATCCCGAAGCCCTGAAGAGCGTGATTATCCAAGGCAAAGTGATGGGCTACGATGCGCAGATGGTGCTGGCTATCTGTATCGGTGTGTTCCATATCTGCTTGGCGATGGTGGTGAAGGCTATTTGCTACACCAAGCGCTTCGGTTTCAAAGAGAATATCTCCACGTGGGGTTGGCTGTTGCTGGTAGTGGGCGGCTTGTCGGCACTGATTCTGCTGATGCTGTTCAATGCTCCGGCGGAGGTTACCAAATGGACGCTGATAGGTATCGCGGGCGTGAGTGCGCTGAGCATCTACATATTCAACAAGCCCGGTCGTAACCCGCTGCTGAATATCGGCGCAGGTTTGTGGGATACATACAACATGGCAACGGGACTGTTGGGCGATGTGCTCTCGTATGTGCGTCTGTACGCGCTCGGTTTGGCAGGCGGTATGCTCGGAGGCGCATTCAACGACCTCGGGCTGATGGTGCTGGGCGAGAACCCCACGTGGCAGTGGGTAGGCTTTGTGCTTATCCTGCTGATTGGGCATGTGCTGAATGTGGCGATGTCCGCGTTGGGCGCATTTGTGCACCCCTTGCGTCTGACCTTTGTGGAGTACTTCAAAAACTCCGGCTACGAAGGCAAAGGTGTTGCATATCAGCCATTTAAGGAATAATTTTTTTACTAAACAATAAACAAAAACATTATGGAATTTTTAGGTTTTCTCGGTTGGGCGTTGATGCTCGGCCTCGCAGGTATCGGTTCGGCTTACGGAACCACAATCGCTGCTAACGCCGCTGAAGGCGCATTGAAGAAGAACAAAGAGAAATCGTCGTCGTACATGATTCTCTCGGCACTGCCTGCTACGCAGGGTCTGTATGGCTTTGTGGCTTTTCTGATGTGGGACAAAGCGGCTATCGCTGCTAACCCCGCGCTCTATTTCGGTGTCGGTTTGGCAGTAGGTTTGGTTTGCCTCTTCTCTGCTATCCGTCAGGGTATGGTTTGTGCCAACGGTATTGCAGGCATTGCAGCCGGACACGACGTACAGACCAACACGATGATTTACGCCGCTCTGCCTGAGTTCTATGCTATTCTTGCCCTTGTAGGCGCGCTGATGGCATAAATAAGGGATCGGATAACCACGAATAAATTTTATAACGCACTGATTGTTATAGAGTTTACTCGTTTGTGGGCGACATCGACAGCGTTGTGGCAAGCGTGATTTAGGCGTGCTTGCCGTACCATCAAAACATCACTACCTGAATGGGCAAGTGATGTTTTTTCTGTGTTTTTTTGACCGTTTTGCTTGATAGTTCAAAAACTTTGTTGTAACTTTGCGAGTGAATCTACGCCGGAGGGTAATATAGGGTAGGTTCGGACATATTGAATAGCGTTTATTGACGCTTTGCACGAACAATCTGAAACTTCGCAACTTTCAAATTATAGTTCAAATGCAAGGTAAATCAATAGATGCCTATGGGTATGATAGTATGCTGTCAGCACGTTTGGTAGCACATCATATCGGCGTAGGCTTCTTGTTGTTTTATTTGGACTATAAGGTAATGCGAAGACCTCAGATTGTGAATAAGCAACTTGAGGTCTGCGCTTTTTTTTATGTCCGTAGGTGAAAGAAACTAAAAACAAACAATCATGGGAGAATGCCGATAGCCCGATAGTGAAGTGGAGGCAGAACTTTTCTTTTTTTACGTTATGGCACAATTACCATTGACACCCATTCAGCAGGCAAACGTTGACCTGTCTATGAATTGGAAACACACTTGCCGCAAACTTTTTGATTCGGCAAAGAGTTTGCAAGAATTTAGCGACGCCGTTCATTTATGCGGCAATGCAGCACACGTATTGCGCACAATTCCTAAAGAGCAGTTCGCTGCTTTTGCCAAATGGCTGTACGGCCATTTGGAGGAGATTAAAAACGGCACGTTTGTGTATGATGTCCGGATTCAGATTCCCGGCGTCTCCACGTATCCCAAAAGTTTTATTGCAAAAATTTGCCACATCATCAATCCGCACGCCTACCCGCTGATTTGGGATTCGCATGTGGAAGCGCACTTGAAAAAGCAGAATATCCCTTGGAGCCAAGCGGTGGCGACAGCCAAGGCGAATTTTCAAACTGCTCCAGACGACGACATTTACAGCTACGACAGCATTTTGTGGGCTTGAGAATAATAATTTTAATTAGTACAAACTTAAAAAAACATCAAAACTATGAAAAAGAAAAATTTTCTATTTGCAGCGCTGACTTTGGCGGCACTGAGTGCAGGGCTTGTGTCGTGCGACGATGCACAAGACCTGAAAGACCAACAGAAGTTTAATGTAACAGTGGTGTCGTTGGACGATGCGATGGGCACGGTAACAGGTTCCGGGCAGTATCCTGCCGGATCGGAAATTGTTATCACGGCCACGGCCAACGAAGGGTATAGTTTCCAAAAATGGCACGATGGCAACACTGACAACCCACGTACCATTACCATTACGGCCGATATAACCTATACGGCCATATTTGCCGCGAGCTACGACCCCGGACAGTACTTTTACGTAACGGTGGTGTCGAACGACGAGACGAGGGGCTCGGTGAAAGGTGCGGGCAACTATCCTGCCGGTGCAAAAATTAATATTATGGCCACACCGAACTTAGGTTTTGTGTTCCAAAAATGGGACGATGGCAATACCGACACCACACGCACCGTTACCGTAACAGGTGATGCCACCTATACGGCTATATTTGATTATTGTATTTCGGGTACCGCCAATGGCCACGACTATGTTGACCTCGGTTTGCCAAGCGGCACCAAATGGGCTACTTGCAACGTAGGTGCCACCAAACCCGAGGAGTACGGCAAGTGCTACCAATGGGGCGAGATTGAACCTGGCAACAATGATTATTATTGGGCAGACTACCAATGGGCAATTGGCAGACAAGAGGGCTGGGACAATATATTTGAAGCGCTTACCAAGTATAACACAGATGCTAATTATGGTACCGTAGATAACAAAACCGAACTCGAACTCGCCGACGATGCCGCCCGTGCCAACTGGGGTGGCACTTGGCGTATGCCTACCGATGACGAATGGACGGAACTGCGCGAGAACTGCGAATGGACTTGGGCGATAGGTTGCTACCAAGACAAAAATGGTAACGGCAAAAATGGTTACATAGTAAAAGGGTCCAATGGCAACTTCATCTTTCTTCCTGAGGCGGGCTACGGATGGGAAGATAGGCTGAATGCCGGCGACGAAGGCTACTATTGGTCGAATTCGCTCGACTCTGACGACCCGCGCTGCGCGTGGTGCGTGTACTTCGACTCGGGCAGCGTGGACAGGCGTAGCCGCTACCGCTGCTGGGGTCTGTCCGTTCGCCCTGTATGCAAATAGAGCCGAGAAACCAGCCCCCCGCCCCCCTAAAGGGGGAGTAGGGACGTACAATTACGTAACGAGGAACGAGGAATTTTTTCCTTGCTCCTTGTTTGTTTTTACCCCTAAAAGTTCCCCGGGGGCTTACCTATTTTGCTGATTTTTTGCGGATGCCCAACACACAATACCGCAGTATGGGTATGTGGCTGACGAGCAGATAGAGCAGCGGCGTAACACCAAACATGGCGATGAACAAAAGCACGTACATCGTCCACGCGGGCAAGGCTGTGTAGGCACGTAGCAGGTAGCCGACGCTCATATAGACAAAGAACTGCAAGATATACAGCCCGTAGGAAGCGTCGCGGAAGAAAGTGCATATCTTGGCAGCCGAGGAGTTACGCAGTTGGCTTGTGTCGTAATTGCACCATCGGCGGAATATGGCGAACATGGCCAAAACGACGAGCCATGCGTAGAGGTTATTGCCCACGCTGCGGATATAGGCCGGCGAGTAAGCGTCCTGCCCGAATGTGGTGATAGTCAGCCAAATACCGCAGACAAGTGCTGCCGGAATGGTCATCCACCGCAGGCGCACCAACAGACATTGTACCTCCTCGCGGACGAAGAAGAAATAACCGAACAAATATGCCGTCAGGTAGTAGAGCGGACGATAGACATTGTAGAGCATGGCGGGGTCTTGCATGCTGTTGTCGCCGTCCATCACTGTTTGGTCGCTGAGGTAGAGCAGTGCGCCGAAGAGGAGCATCAACACGAGGATAAACCATTGCGGAAGTGTGCGATTAGATGCTCGCTTCAGGCGGCTGCCAATTCGATGTATCGGTATGATAATCAGCGAGAAGAACCAGAGCAGTTGGATAAACCACAGCCCGCCTCCGCCGCAAACTGCCCACATGATATACATCACCCACCACGGTTGCCCTGCGCCCAAGTCGGCGTGGAAACGGAAGTTCATCGTCTGCATGCCGAAATAGCCTGCCATCCATTGGAAGACAAACAGCCCCAATGTAGCAGGGACAAGCAGTTTGCGGGTGCGGGTACGCAGGTACTCGCCTGCCGATTTGCGTTGCAGGGCATAGCGCGAACTCATGCCTGCCACCACAAAAAGCAGCGGCATCAGCCACGGATAGAGCAGATAGACAACAGCATCTTGCGGCTGATAGTCGCTGAAACCGCCGATGCCGGAGCCCATGCAATAGGCATTGAAATAGTAGAAAACGTGAAAGAACATCACGAGCAACACCGTTACCCATCGGATGTTGTCTAAATAGTGGTAGCGCATAGTTTACGGAAGGCTTTTTGGCATTTGCGTATGTCGCGTGGAGATAGTTGGGGGCGGGTGGCAGTGCCGCCGCGCTCGATAGTATCTACCATCTTCCATCCCGAGAAGCGTCCTATCTCGCGCAAGGCGCGGATGGCACCGTGGGATTGGTTCATCAGAATATTAAAGGGCCACGGCGTGGTGCTGGTGCTGATGCATACCATTCGTTTCCCTTTCATCAGCGGTTCGGGGAAGCGGGGCGTGTCGCGCATCATGCCATAGACGATACGGTCGAACAGCAATTTGAGTTGTCCGGGGATGTTGCCCCAATAGCATGGAGCACCGATGACGATGGCGTCGGCCTGCTGAATGAGTGCCAACACGCGTTGTGCATCGTCTTCGGGCAGTACGCAGGCGTTTTTTGTGCGGCACACCATACAGCCCATGCAGGGCTTGATTTGGAGGTCGTTGGCATAGACTTCGGTTACCTCTATGCCGGAGGCAATAGCCTGCTCGTGAAAGATACGGAGCATTTGACTGATGAGTCCTTTCTTACGGGGACTGCCGTTGATAATTAGTAAGTTCATAGTTGTTTGTAATTTTATAAATTCAACCGTAACACCCGAATCGGGCGGTTTTCGCCATTATAAAGTGTTTCATCGTAGCAGATGTCGCCTGTTGGCACGAAACCGCATTTTTCCATCACTCTGCCCGAGGCGGGATTGTCGGTAAAATGACCGCTGATAAGCGACGAAATGGCCGTCGTGCGGCGCACATGATTCACCAAAAGTTGCAGGGCTTCGGTGCAAATGCCTCGATTCCAAAAGGGTTTAGCCACCCAATAGCCAACCGTCGGCTCGTCGGGGAAGGCCGGCAAGTGGCATTCGCACGAGTCGCCGTAGCCGATGGCACCTACAAGCAAATTGCTCTCTTTCAGCACGATAGCCCATGTGGTATCGTCGCCGAAAACGGTGCGAATGATGTGCAGACTCTCTTCGACGGATTGGTGCGGTGCCCAGCCCGCCCGCGGCCCTACATCGGGGTCGGCGGCGTATTGGTACAAAAGTGACGCATCGGCATCCTGCCAAGGACGCAAAAGCAGACGATTCGATTCGATGATAGGTGCCATGGGCGCTGTGTTTTTTTATTCGTGAACAATGGTAGATGCCCCTGTGCAATCGGAGTCGGCGGTGGTGGCAGTGCCGGTGTAGAAAATGACGCTTGCACCCGACACGTTGCAGCGAATGGCGCCGTCGCTATGCACATACAAATGGCTGCTGCCCGACAATGTCCCTTTTATGTCGTTGGCACGTAGCAGATATTGGTCATCGGATTTTTCGGATACAAGTTGCGAGGCGCCGCTGATGCCGACTTCCAATCGAGTGATGCTGCCTTGCAGATTGGCCACCGAACTGCCCGAAAGGTTGATGTCGGCTTCTTGGGCGGCCATGTCGGCATTCAACACCGATGCACCCGATAGGTCAATATCGATTTCCGATGCGTCAATCGTGCGTTCTATCGTAACCTGCGAAGCGCCCGAAATTGCCAAATCTTGCAGCGCTTTTTGCGAAGGCAGCAGCACGTGCGTTGAGGCGTTGCCTATCCAATTCAGTCCACACGGATAACCTATCGACAGGCTTTTGCCGCTTTGCGATATTTGCAAATAGGGCAACAGATTGCGGTCGGTGGTTACCACCATGTCGGTAACGCTGTCGCACACAATCACTTCGAGGGCGCTGTGTACGTTGAGTTTCGTAAATTCCGATACGGAAAAATGTTGTTCGTCGTTCACGCCGGCCAATGTTATCGTTTCGTAACGGCATGTGCAACCGTACATCGTTGCTGCCGAAAATAGCATTGTCATCACAATTGTTTTCATCACATTAAATTTTTTCATTGTTTCGTACTTTTTTTAATTGATTGATTTATAGTTATTTGTTAACAAATGATTCGTTGTCGAATAGCGACAAAACGTCGCCTTTGTACCATTCAAGATCGGTGGGCAACCACACAAAACCGTAAAATTTGTGCTGAATGTCAATCTCTTCCCGAATCTCGTCGTCGCTGTAGTTGTGGTCGATAAGGTAGCGAATGACGGAGGCGCGCACGAGTGTCTCTTCAACGACATTTTGCCACGTGCCATAGCCCATGGCATGCAGCGTTTTGCGATGTTCGGCGAGCAACCGTTTCGCTTTTTGCTTGTATTTTTTGTCGGGCACGATGTACGAATGGCAAAACTCGTGCACAAGAATTTTGTCTTCCTCGCTGCGACGGCTGTACCAAGGCGTGCCGTCGGCGCGTTCGGCATAGAGCAAAACGGCAATTTTTTCGGGTGTTTGTCCGACACGCTTGCGTTCGATGCCAAAACTGCCGGCGCCGTTATTCAACCCGACAATGATGCCGAACTCCACCGCTTGTTGCGCATCGAAAAAGCTGGCAAACCAATCGAGGTCGATAAATGCTGCAATGTTGGTGCGTGCCGAATCGACAGCGGTTTGGTACATCTTTTCGTGATTGCGGTAAAATGTCGCGAATTTGCTTTGGCGATAAAAGTCGGACAACAGCGGCAAAAACTCTTTGAGCGCCTTGTTTGACCAACGTTTGTAGTTTTTGGTGCAATAGGGAAGCGTAACAAACCCTTGCTCCGTCCATTCGATATGCGCGCCCAACCATGGCACAGCGTCGTAGCCGATGCAATAGACCGGCAGTTGCGAGCGCATCCACTGCACTGCCGGATGGTTTGTCCACGCTGCAAAAAATGAATCACAATCATGCTGATAACGTGGCGCCAACGTGTCGTTGAACACGCTATTGTCGGCAAAACGTGCCACAAGTTCCATCAATTCGACGCCTTCTTCCGTCCTGACGTATGGGTGTCGGGCTGCAAAAGTTGTTGTCGAACACAATATCAACAAGAATAATTGTAAGATTTTCGTTTTCATTGCTTTGTTTTTTTACGATTTCGGATTACAATTAACATGTTAGCCACAGCAATGCAGGCCAAAGCGATGGGTAACGGATGATTGTCGGTCGTTTTTTCGCCAAACATCGATACGCCAAGAAACATTATGCTACAGACTAACAGTAACACGATGAAGACGATGAGCAAGGTATCTTTTTTCATTTTTTTCTGATATCTATTCTGTAAAAAGTTGTGTCGGTAATTTCTGCTTTTCTTTGACGGGAAAGGTGGCGTTGTACTCGGCGAAGGCTTCGGGTTGACCAATGGCGGCGAAGTAGCCTTGCGGCGTGGCATAGATGTATTCTTTGCCGTGCAAATAACCATCGGTCAATTCCTGCGCAAGGAAATAGGGCACTTCGGCGTCGAGTGGTTCGTCGTGGTAATGGATGCCGAGGCGGCTCGCCACTTGAAAACCTGCGTGCTTGTAGAAGTCGATATTGCCCTCCATGCAGACGGCGCCAATGCCCATCTCGCGGGCGCGCTCCAAGGCGTATTGTAGCAGTCGTAGCCCGTAGCCCTTGCGCTGGTAGGCCGGGGCGATGCTGATGGGACCAAAAGTGGCCATCGAAAGTTGTTCGCCGGTTTCGTTGGCGATAGGTGAGAGAGTCGTGCGAACGAACATAATATGCCCGATGAGTTCGTCGCCTTTCTCCATGACGAAGGCTAACTCGGGGATGTACTCGGGGCGGTTGCGGAAACAATGCAGCACGAAGTGCTCCTGACAGCCGGGGCGATAGACGTTCCAGAACGTTTCGCGGGTGAGACATTCGGCGGCGCGGTAGTCCTCGGGTCGCTCGGGTCGGATGGTAAAATCGGTGTCTTGGAGGTTCGCCTTGGTTTCGGGCGCATTTTTCTGAATCTCGTAAAGCATTGCACAATTCTCCATATCGGGACATTCGCCACAGTGCGCATATCCACGCTTCAGAATACACTTGCGAATAGGGCATAAATTTTCGCAATAATAGCACTTCGCACCTTCTACCCGGCATCCGAGGCAGTTGATACTCGCGGCGGGGATGTCCACATGGTTCCATTCGCTCCATTGGCGGGCGACCTGTTGACGCAGCGCGTCGTCGTTGTGTAGGGTAGCGGTTCGGGCGTCGCAATGGGCGCAGTCGATACCGCAAAAGGCGATTAGAGGATTCATAGACAATTTGTAAATTTGTAAATTAGCAGGCTGGGATGCCTGCGTACTTGGTCATTTGATTAGTTCGTGTATTTGTTGGAGGTGCAGTTGGAGGTGCGCAAGGTAGCCGTGCACCATGTCGTCGAGCGTAACGCGGTTGCCTTCGTAGTCAAGCCAATAGTTCGCGCGTTTAGTGGTGTCAATGGCGCGGATGAGGTGGCATATATGGCGGTTGTAGTATAGCAGCAATTGAACGAGCGTTTGCCAGTCTTCGTGCTGATAGTCTTGCAGTTGCAGCCAGAGGTCGTTGTCCTGCGTGTAGTCGGGGAAGACGAGCATGCCCATCTCGGTGGCGGGCATCGAGTGTCCGCAGCGGGGTGCGTATTGCAGGCGCACGAGCCGCTGGTGGTTGTTGGAGGCAGAGTCGATGAGGTGTCCGACGAGCATCTTGACCGTGCGCTGCTGGCGGTTGCGGCGGGTACTTATCTGCGCCTCGCTGAGGCTCAGCAGGAAAGGGATTTCCTGCGCCATCAGTTGCTCAATGCCTTGGATGATGTCTTGGTAGGGGAACATAGTTATTCGGGGTTGAAAGAGGAAATCTCAATGAGGTTGCCCTCGGGGTCTGCCACATAGCAGGTGCGTTGTCCCCAAGGTTCTGTGGTGGGTGCAAAGATAGGTGTCGCTCCCATCTCTACGGCGCGCGCATACTCCTTGTCCACATCGGCAAAGCACGGCACATCGAAGGATATCTCCATCGTCCCGTTCATGCCGTCGGGATAGGCATAGCGGCGCGAGGTCATCTGCTCGAAAGCCGTGCGCGGAAAGAGGATGATACGCATGTTGTCGAGGAAGAGTTCTACATTGGGGTCTTCGCCGTTCCATTCGGTTTGGAAGCCGAAGATGTCGCAATAGAAACGCACTACTTTCGCGTTGTTGGTCGTAAAAAGACCAATCGTGTTGAATTGAAAACGAGACAACATAGTTTATTTGACAATTTACAATTTAACAATTTACGATTTGCGGGCGTAAGTGATTATAGTTTGCGGTATTTCTTCAGGCTGAGGGTGTTGATGACAAACAGCAGCACGATGAACAGCAACAGTCCGCCCAGCCATGGCAGGCTATCCATGAAGCCAGCACCTTGTTGCATGATGTGTTTGAGCGGCGCTGCGCCGTAATACATCGGCATGAGGTAGCAGAGATTGCCCAATCCGTACGGAATCATATCCAGCGGGATAATGCCCGTGAAGAAAATTTGCGGGATGATAATCACCGGTATGAATTGTGCTACCTGAAACTCTCCGTTGGCGAAGATAGACACCAGCGCTCCCAGTTCCACGGCACATATACCGAGCAGCAACATCACTAATAGACACAGCCCGATACTGCCTGCCACGGGCACCTGCAAGACATAGACGGTGAAGAGCATGATAAGCACCACTTGCACCATCGCCACCACGCCGTAGCCGCAGACATAGCCGCCAACCACTTGCCAGCGGCGTATGGGCGTCATCAGCAGGCGCTCGAGGGTGTTGGTGAAACGCTCGCGCACTAATGCCATACCGCTCACGATGAAGGTGAAGAAGAATGCCAAGACGGCGAGAAAGACATACGCCATCGAGGCAAAATAGGTGTCGTCCTGACTGCCGTAGATGGTCTGAATGGTGATTTTCCCTGCCGGAAGGAGTTCGCTCAGTGCATCTTGAACAGCCTGAATGGCTGTTGTCGATTTGCTGTTGTTTTCCAATACACGGATATGCAAGTCATACCCATCTTGCCATATTACGGCATCGGCCGAATCAGCATTGAGATAGGTGTCGGCAAACGTTGTGTCGGCGATGGCGATTACTTCCGCAGAAACCGTCAGTTGTTCTGTGAAAGTTTCAGGCATATCGTAGGTTGCCACCACAGGGCGGTAATCCGAATCGCCTAACAGCAAGTAGATAAGGCTCATGATGAGGAAGGGTGCCACGAGCATCAGCGCCAGCGTGCGCGGGTCGTTCTTGAGTTGCTTGAGTATGCGTAAGATTAAGGCTTTCATAGGTTTATGCGCGGATAAAGAGTTCTTCTATATGCCCTGATTGGGTGCTTCGGAGCAAGTTGTCAATGCTGTCGTAGGCAATGAGTCGCCCATGGTTGATGAGTGCGGCTTGGTCGCATTCGTTCACCTCGTCCATCACATGCGTGCTGACGAGTAAGGTCTTGCCTTCGGCGCGCCATTGAGCAAATTGTTGCCATATACTGCGGCGGAGAACAGGGTCGATACCCACGGTCGGCTCATCTAAGAGGAGCACATCGGGATTGTTCAGCGTCGCCACTGCCAACGAGAGACGTTTTTTCATACCGCCCGAGAACTTCGCCACTAATTTATCGCGGTCAGCCTCCAGCCCGACGAGTAGGAGGGCTTCCTCTGCACGCCGACGGAATGTCTTGCGGTCGATACCATACAAGCCCGCGAAGAAAGCAAGGTTGTCTATTGCCGACAGGTTCTCGTATAAGGCATCTTGCTGCGGCATGAAGCCGATGCGCGACAGTAGTGGGCGATTGGGAACGATAGTATCCGCAATCCGTACCTCGCCGCTATCGGCGGGGATAGCGCCCAAGATGATGCGGATGAGTGTGGTCTTGCCGGAGCCTGACGGACCCAACAAGCAGACAATCTTTCCCTGCGGAATGTGCAAACTAATATCGTTTAGCACGCATTGTTTATCGAACGATTTGCTGATATGAGATATCTGTATCATGAGTGAATTTTTTTAGTCGGTGTATAGCATAATCCGATAAAAAGAGCAATGAGCGCGGACGAGAGTTTCAGTAAACTGAATGCCTGTATTAGGGATATGAAACCCATCAATCCTCTGCTGACGAAAAGTATAAAAATGACCCACACAGCGATACGGGTTAATGGCAATGGTCGGATGTCGCCGCAGTAGGCGAGGGCATACAGTCCCGCAAGGGCAAAACAAATTGCCAAACCGATGGTGATGAGGTACGGCAGCAGCGACCAATAGGAGGCAATTTGCGCCATCGGTTGGTCGATATGGTATATCTCAAACATCTGCCAAAGGTCAAACATACAAAGTAGGTGTCCGACAGCAAGCAAAAACTGCATCGTTGCGCCAATACGAAATCGAAGTTTCATGTCAGGAATAATTAAATTAGTTTGTAGAATTTATCTGTTCTGAATGACCTCCACATCCGAACCGGCAAAGAAAGTATAGGACTTCGCACGGTCGCGGTGCCAATAGTATGTGGCCGAACCCTGCTGCTGATTATAGACGATGGTCCACTGCGTGCCGCCATAATCGCACTCACTGGGAAGGGCGGCCGCCGCAAACATGGCGTCGGCCATCTCTTCAGCACTCATGATGCCGTTATGCTCGGAATAGGCTTTGAGCAGCGTTGCTTCATGCTTCCAAGTCAATTCGCCGCTTCCAATTCCCTTTTTCTCCTCGCACAGATAGTGGTTGTTGAGCACGCGCGACTCGGTAACTATCATCTTGTTGTTCACCCATTCCACGCATACCGAGCGGCCTTTGGCATCGCTCACAAACAGGTGGTGTGCACGCCCGATGTCGGAGTGCATGTTGTACTGTTCCAGCAGTTGGAGTGCCTCGTCCACATCCGCAGCGTGGTTGAGCAACAGGCGGATAGACGAAGTGGTGGTGATGTTGGGCTTGTTTGCATCCGTTTGATTGGTGCTTTCGTCATCGCCAGCCATCAGGTCAGCCACCACAAGTCCCTTCTCGTTGATGCCGTCCATCGGCACATAGACGGCGGCAGTTGCTTTGTACTGGTTGATGACGCCATCCATCGGGTCGTAAGCATCGCCAAAACCCAAAAAATCGAGGTTTGCCGTAGAAATGGAAGCATAACCATGGTCGGGTACACATCTAATAATCAGAGCCTTGCAAGGGTCCCAATCGTAGTTGCGACCGGTAACTGCTTCGCCAAGAGCATTCTTGGCAGCCAACGCGCTACATGCAAAACCGCTCATTTTCGGAGCACATTTCAATTTTCCCCAAGGTCCGCCGGAGAGATAATCTGAGATATAGTCGCCCATCTCATCGGTAGAGGAAGCGCCGCCCTGCTCCAAATAGCGTTCAAAACCGGCATCATCCATTATGGTTATGTGATACAGATCCGTATTGAGTTCGCGTACAGTTTTGCCAGCTTCGCCCAATTCATTCAGTTGGCAAGACGCCAACAATACACTCAATGTTATCAAAAAATAGTTCTTCATAGGTTCAAAAATTACTATTTGTGTGTTATGGGTTTTGTTGCAAATTTTTCTTGTTCATCCAATAAATACGCTCATTTTCAGGCAGTTGCTCGATGGCATACCGCAGCGTCGTGCGGGGCATGGTGGCGGCATGTTGCTCTAAAACTGTTTCCAGCAGATCTTTGTTGCCGCGTTTGCCTACCTCGCGGAGCATCCAACCTACCGCCTTGTGCATAAGGTCGTGCGGGTGGTGTAGCAGTCGCTCGGCATAGCGCAGGGCGTATGTCGGGTCGCCCTGTTGCGTGGTCTTCCAAGTGCTGACCATCGCGATGCGCTGTCGCCATAGCACGGGGCTGTCGGCAAGCGAGTCCAACACTTGTGTCTTGTCGCCGAGGCGGGTAGGCACCAGCAGCCAGTTGCCGATAATCTTCGGCGCGCTTAGGTCTACCAAGTCCCAGTTGTTCGCGCGGTCGGCGTATTGCAGATAGAGCGCCACGATAGCATCTCGCTCCTTTATGGCTTTTGGGTCGTCCAACAACCGTTGCCTGCAGAGCCGCTCCATCTGATAGGTCAGTATCAGCAACCCGCAGAGCCGCACCTCGTGCCACGGACTCAGCAGCAGCGTCGGCACTTCCTCCAAAGGCAGTTCCACCGCTGTCTTTGCCACCAGCCGCACTTCCGGCACGCGGATGCCGAGGAACTTATCTCCTTCGCCGTATTCGCCTTTGCCCGTCTTGAAGAATCGCAGCAGCACCTCTCGCTGCCGCTCATCTTCTAACGCGAGGAGAGCGTCTGTAATGTCTTTTGCTGTCATAGTGTCTTCACCAGATAAACGGAATCAGTCGGTATCGCACTTGTTGCTCATACTCGCAGTAGCCCGCCAGTCCCTCTTCCAGCACATGCTCCTCGTTGCGGATACGACGCGCGATGATGAGCGGATAGGCAAGGAAGGGAATCAGTGCCACCCACGAGCCCAACACGATAGGCATGGCGAGGTACAGCACCAGTGTCGCCGCATACATCGGATGGCGTACAATACTATACAGTCCCGTACTGATAACTTTCTGATTCTCTTGCACTTCCACTGTTCGCGATAGGTAGGCGTTCTCGCGCATCACCTCGGCGTACAGCCCATAACCGCAGACCATCACTACCGCCGCTACTGCTACCACCCAAGCGGGCATTTCCGACCAGCCGTAGCGTTGGTCAAAGCCCGCAAGCAGGAAACCCGCAACGAACATCAGTGCCGACAAGGCAACCACCTGCCGCTGTGCTTTTTCCTGCTCTTTGCTGCTGAGGCGTTTGGCGAGCAGTTCCGGCTCGCGCACCAACAGCCATATCGCTACGCAGGTCATCGGCACGAAGAGCAAACCGAGGAAAAACCACGCCTGCCAATAGCCCCAACTGCCCGCAGGCAAAAAGAGCAGCAGTGCCATCACTGCCAAACCGCCAACGCCCTTCGCGAGGGCTTGCCACGCTAATGCCGACCGTTTCATTTCTTCTTGTCTTCTTTTTTGTTGCTGTATTCTCCCATCGCGCAGGCAGCGAGGCAGGTTACCGCCAACGACAGCAGGACGATAGCATCGTTTGTACTGATTTTCTCCATCAGCGAGAGAGTGAGTGCGCCAATGCCCAAACCAAGGGCAACCGCACGAAAAACCAATAAAGGCAATTGTTTGTTCATAATTGTTTGTTCATAAAATGTTATTGCATTCATAGTGTGTCTTCTTTCGATTTCGTGTTGCAACCGTTTTTCTTGAAATGCGCCAAGGTGGCTTCAAACTGCGTGCTCAACAAATACTCTATTTCGTCGCTGCTGAATTTGTACACCCGGTGCGTAATCATCGAACAAAGTCCCAAACTGAATATCATCATCTGCCGGAAAAATACCAAGGCTTCGTCGTGCGTCAGTTGGTAGTCGCGCATGTATTGTACGGCCATTATTTCCGACAACGCAGCCACATCGGGCATTGTGCCGCCGCTCCAGTGAATGAATTTGTACAGATTCGGCTCCTCGTAGGCAAACTGAACGATACGCAGACCCATACGTTTCGACACCGGATCGCCATTATCGGTCTCTTCGGCTACTTTCATGTAGCGCAAAAAACGTTCTGATGCCTCAGCGCGAACAGCAGCCAGCAATTCGTTCATATTTTTGAAGGCTGTAAATAACGGACGCGACGAACTGCCTATCCGTAGCCCCAAATCGCGCGCATTGATGCTTTCGTTGCCTTGCTCCCTAATCATCTCTATCGCCGCATCGATTATCATTTCGCGGCTAAATTGTACTTTGCGTGGCATAGTTTTATGGTTTTTAATCGTTTTTATTATGTAACTATTGTTATGTAACAAATGTTGCGCAAAGGTACGGCAATTATTTGAAACCACAAACAAAAAACGCAATTTCTTTGCAGAAAATGCGTTGTTGTATGCCGATTGCTTTGATAATCAGCAAATTAAACTTCTGAAAAATTATGAACAATCACATGCCGGCAATGCGCCTAAGGTCGTCTATTTGCGAATTCCACAGACGAATGGCGTCTTCTGTGTCGCCATCTTCGGCAAAATCGGTAACGGTCAGTGCTACATCGCGCGTCAATTCCAAACGATGAATAGCCAATTCAAAATAGGTGTCGGCCGGCTCGTCTTCCCAACGAAAACGCACCATCTCGTCGGGCACCGATTTCAGCAAACGCGCCTGTTGCGTGTGGTTGTTCCATGTGAACGAAAAATCTTTACCGACATGATCGACGTTGTCGGCAAACCAACTGCTGAGACCGTCAGGCGTAGAGATGCAATTCCACAATATTGCCGGCGAAACTTTGTTGAATATATATTCTACCGTGAATTTTTCCATAGTGATTCGTGTTGTGTCGTTATTGTGTCAAACAAGACTTTCCTCGTCGAACGCAAGTGGCATCAAGTCGCGTATGCACTTCACCTTATAAATATATTTTTTACCAAACAGCAATACGGCAATGTCTTTGCCATAGCGTTTTTCGCAGTCTATCAGCACCTGACGGCAAGCACCGCAAGGCGTTATGGGGTCGGACAGAAAGTCGCCGCCGGCAAACGTGGCAATGGCCAATGTGCGCGGCGCTATGTCGGGATAGTGTGCGTTGGCATAGAATATCGTAACGCGTTCGGCGCACAAACCCGATGGATAAGCCGAGTTTTCCTGATTCGAACCGTGTAGTATCACGCCGTTTTCGAGGCGCACGGCCGCACCTACATTGAAACGCGAATAGGGCGCAAACGACGATTTGGTCGCCTCCTTGGCTACATCTATCAACTCGCGATCGGGAGCAGTCAACTCTTCGTATTGCAAAACTTCAACATCGATTTCAATCTTTTTTGTTTGCATAGTGTCTGTTTCATTTAAGGTTAGAGTTTGCAAATATACAAAATATTTTTGAATGTACCAATAGTATTTCGAAAAAAATATATACCTTTGCACTGCACAAAAAAAAGACCTTTTCACAAAGGCCTTTTTTCAATAAATTTCTCAGTATTAGGTTTTAAGGTAAAAAAGATTTTGGTCTCGTTTCTTCTTACACTGCAAAGTTACTATCTTTTTGAAGATGATACCAAAATAAAAAGTATGTTGTTTGACATATTTTTGAAAAATCGAAAGCATCAGCGTCTATAGGGAGTTATAGAATGATGTAATTTGCAGTGTATCAGTATTTTATACAAATAATAATTTATAATTAAACGCTTTTTTGTCATTTTTTCTGTCATGAACAACTTGTTGAAAACGCCCGTATTTGCTAAAAAATCGCTTTTTTTCGTTTTTTGCTTGTCGCCATTTTTTCTTGAAGCGCAAAATTTTCAGGTACATTACGACTTCGGCGAGGGGCGCAATTATGTTACTACAACGTTCGAAATGTTCAAACCCGACAAAATCGGCAATACGTTCATTTTTGTCGATTTCGATTTCAATTTCAGATCGAAAACGTCGCTCACCAATGGCACTTACTACAATCCCGGATTGGCCTATATGGAAGTGGCGCGCTGTTTTTCGCTGTCGAAAAAAGTACCCATCAGCGCACAAATCGAGTACAATGGCGGCTTGTTTATGACCGACGGCAAGGGGCTGGCCATCAATAATGCATTTCTTGTCGGGCTCGATTATTTTTTCCATAGCAAGGACTATACGCGCGTGTACAATATTAAAGCCTTGTACAAATACATCATGGGCAAGGAGCCGGCTTCGTTTCAAATCACGGCCGTGTGGACAATAAATTGGTGGCAAAATCGGTTCACTTTTTCAGGCTTTGCCGATTTTTGGTACGAACGCAACACCAACTATTTCGACATGCACGCCAATCCGCTCGAGGTGCCGACCACTTCCAAATTTGTGTTCATCGCCGAGCCGCAACTGTGGTGGAACATTCGCCCGTGCATCGCTGTCGGCACCGAAATCGAGATGAGTGTCAACTTTAGTTCGGTAAAAGGCTTCAAATGTTGCCCGACTGTTGCTGCAAAATATACTTTTTGAGTCGCTGAAAATCAGCGTATTGGCGTTTTATCTACAAAAAAATGCGTTTTTTTTGAAAAAAAATGGCCAAAATGTTTGCAGAATCAAATAAATGTTGTACCTTTGCACTCGCTTTTGAGAAGCAAACCTTGGTGCGGTAGTTCAGTTGGTTAGAATATCGGCCTGTCACGCCGGAGGTCGCGGGTTCGAGTCCCGTCCGCACCGCAGAAAATCCCAATCAGTCAAATGGTTGGGATTTTTTGCATCGTATAGTTTGACGTTTATTGTGCCGTTTTGTGGCCGAAAATTAACACTTTAGAGTTGTCGCGTAGGGTAGTGGCAAAGATGAATGTGTCGCCGCCATCGCCTATTTTCAGCACTTTGCGCAAGTCGGCTACGCTCAGCGGAAAATTGCGTGCGGCAATACAGGCTTTGTCGGTGTGTCGCAGGTCGGCCGGTTTCAGTTTCGATTTGAACGGCACAACGGCTTCGACCTCGAATCGGCGTCCGGGAAAATCGTTTTGCAACGTATCGCTGGTGTATAAGTGGCTGTTGGTGTGCAACTTATCGATTCCGAATCGGTGTGCTATGGTGCGGAATGCTCCGGCTTTCAGCAGGGCGGAATTGGGCTCGTACAGATAGCGCCCGACGCCGGCAGCCAGGGTGGGCAAGGTGTGTCTCTCTTCACTCGGACGAAACGTAAAACGTTCGGTTTGTGCCGCTGTCAGATTGACGGCATGCAACACGGGCTCGGCAGCATAGTGGCGCTCCAACTCGACCAACAGTTCCTTGCATTCGTTATCGACAGCCACGACGTGAATGGCTTTGACGTGTTGCAGTTCGCGCAACACTACGGCAATATCGAGCATCGGCGATAGTTTTATCAGCACGTTCGGGGCTTTGGCAAGTAGCGTGTGTTGCAGTGCGGCCACATCGGGCGTGCAGTCGCTTATCGATACCATTTTGCGACCGGAATTGTCGCGGCGCGCAGGGTCGATAAATATGGCTGAAACCGGCGCAGATTGTTCCAAAAATGTTTCGGCAGGGCAGTTGTGCACCACGATGTCGGCATCGAGCAATGCAAAATTTTTGCCTGCCAATTCGGCCAAAAGCGGTTGCTGTTCCACATAGTGTGTGTGGCGAAAATTGGCCGACAGAAAGTAGCAATCGACACCCATGCCGCCGGTCAAATCGACTAACGTGTCGCCTTGCAGCAGCGTGGTTTTGTAGTGCGCAGTTCGCTCCGACGAGCATTGCTCGACCGACAGATGCGGCGGAAACTCGAGTTGCAGATTGGACGCCCAAGTTGGCACCTTGTCGGTAAGCCGCCGGCGCGCTTCTATCTGCTGCAACGCATAGCGCAGATCGATGGCGGGCGGTACGGTTTTGAAAGCCAATCGCCGCACATCGTCGTGCAAATGGTCGATGATGAATTGTTGCGTTTCCTGATTCATACTATTTTGTTTGATGTGCAAAAATAGTATTTATTGTCGCAAAAAACAAATGTATCGGGTGTTGTGCTGCTGTTTGTTGATAACTTTCTGTTATTATAGGGTGTGAGATGCCGTTTTTTTTAGTATTTTTGCACGTTTAATGCGAAAAATGACACGAACCTATGGCCGAAGAGACGAAAAACACATCAATTCCCGACGACGACGAAGTAACAGCCACCGACCAAACTGCTGCCGACCTTTCGGCCGACGAGTCGGTTGCCGAAGGACATTCTGACTACAAAATGCCGAATATGCAGGACGAAGATGCCAAACGGCATCTGCCGGGTATGTATCAAACGTGGTTTCTCGACTATGCGTCGTATGTCAACCTCGACCGTGCCATTCCGCACATCAACGACGGCTTGAAACCTGTGCAACGCCGCGTGCTGCACGCCATGAAACGTTTGGACGACGGGCGCTACAACAAGGTGGCCAACATTGTGGGTTCGACTATGCAGTTTCACCCGCACGGCGACGCCTCTATCTATACGGCGCTCGTCAATTTGGGACAGAAAAATCTGCTCATCGATTGTCAGGGTAACTGGGGCAACATACTCACCGGCGACGATGCCGCAGCGCCCCGTTACATCGAAGCGCGTTTGTCGAAATTTGCGTTGGAGGCGGTGTTCAACCCCAAAACCACGCCTTGGAAACCATCGTACGACGGGCGCAACCAAGAGCCTATTTCGCTGCCGGTAAAATTCCCGTTGCTGTTGGCACAAGGCTGCGAAGGCATCGGCTTGGGACTCAACTCCAAAATTATGCCGCACAATTTCAACGAGTTGATCGACGCATCGATTGCTGTGTTGCACAACGAACCATTTCAACTATTCCCCGATTTTCCGACGGGCGGCTTGGTCGATGTGAGCCGTTACAACGACGGCGAACGCGGCGGCGTAGTGAAAATTCGCGCACATATCGAAAAATTGGATAACAAAACGTTGGTTATCAAAGATATACCTTACGGCTTGACGACGGGGGCGCTTATCGAAACCATTGTGTCGGCCGACGAAAAAGGCAAAATCAACATCAAAAAAGTAGAGGATCACACCTCGGCCGGTGTCGAAATTTTGGTACATCTCGAAGCCAAAACCTCGTCCGACAAAACCATCGATGCACTGTATGCCTTTACCAAATGCGAAGTCAGTTACTCGCCCAACTGCTGCGTAGTGGACGACAACAAACCGTGTTTCATCACTGTGAGCGAAGTGCTGCGCCGCAATACGGCTCAAACGGTGCGACTGCTGACCGAAGAGTTGAACATCGAAATGGGCGAACTCGAAAACCATTGGCATTGGACATCGCTCGAAAAACTATTCTTCGAGAAACGCATCTACAAAATTTTGGAACAAGATTTCCCAACGTGGGACGACCAACTGACAGCCATCGAACGCGGATTCGATCCTTATCGTAACCTGTTGCGCAAACCGATAACGCGCGACGATGTGATGAAACTGTGCGAAAAGCCGGTACGCAAAATATCGAAATTCGACATCAAAAAAGCCGACGAAGACATTGCCAACACCGAAGCACAAATGAAACAGGTGCAGTACCACCTCGAACACATCGTCGATTACGCCATCGATTGGTTCACACATCTGAAAGAAAAATACGGCAAAGCCTATCCGCGGCTGACCGAAATACGCAACTTCGAAACCATTCAGGCAGCCAAAGTGGTCGAAGCCAACGCCAAACTCTATGTCAATCGCACCGAAGGATTCATCGGAACGGGGCTCAAAAAGGACGATAACGTCGAGTTCGTGTGCAACTGTTCCGACATCGACGACATCATCGTATTTTTCAAAGACGGCAAATACAAAGTGGTGAAAGTGGCCGAAAAAGCCTACGTCGGCAAGGATATTATCCATGTGGCCGTCTATCTGAAAAACGACCAACGCACCATTTATAACGTGGTGTACCGCGATGGACGCGCCGGCGCATACTACATCAAACGATTTGCCGTGAGCAGCGTTACGCGCGACAAAGAATACGACCTGACCAAAGGCGCTCCAAACTCAAAAATCGTCTATTTCACGGCCAACGCCAACGGAGAAGCCGAAACCATCAAAGTAACCTTGCGACCAACTACGCGCCGCATCAAAAATTTGGTGTTCGAAAAAGATTTTTCGGAAATAGCCATCAAAGGACGGCAGTCGATGGGCAACATACTGACCAAATTCGACGTGCACAAAATTCTGCTCAAACAAAAAGGCGGATCCACACTCGGCGGCACACCCATTTGGTTCGATGCCGATGTGCTGCGACTGAACATTGACAAACGCGGACAATATATAGGCGAATTTTTCAACGACGACATGATTTTGGTCATCACCAAAAACGGCGATTTCTATACCACCAATTTCGACCTGAACAACCACTACGACGACGACATTCTGCGCATCGAAAAATTCGACGTCGGCAAAGTGTGGTCGGCCGCTCTGTACGACGCCGAACAAGGTTTCGCCTATCTGAAACGATTCACGTTCGAGGTGCAAAAAAATCGCACTTCGTTCATCGGCGACAGCAAATTGTCGCGCCTGTTTGCACTCTCCGACCAAGTGTATCCGCGGTTCAGAGTAACACTCGGCGGTGGCGACTCGTTCCGCGAACCATTCGAAGTCGATGGCGAAACATTTATTGCCGTAAAAAGTTACAAAGCAAAAGGCAAACGCCTGACTACATGGACGGTAGAAAATGTCGAGGAGTTGGAACCGCTGCGTATGCCGGCCGACAAGCCGACAGCCGATGCTGCACAACCCGATGGCGAACCACCACAAACGGCATCAGACATCGAAGAACCACAACCGGAAATCGTGTCAGTCGATACCACAAAAAATGACGATGCCGACACTCAACACATCGAAATCGTAACGATTGATACGACCCGAAACGATACCGATACGACGACACCTTCGGATGGCGACGACATCGACGAAATAACAGGACAACTAACATTGTTTTAATTATGATAGAACTACTTCTGATATGTATTTTGATGTTTCTGCCGGTGATTACGGCTTTTGCCGACACCGAAGCCGACAAAATCTGCGGCTTGTATTACGTGGTCGATAAATTCACGTCCGGCGAACAATGCAAAGTGCGTATATATCGCAATGCACAAGGCACTTACGATGCACAAGTGGTGTGGATGAATCACCCGAACAATCCCGATGGCACACGCCGCCGCGATGTCAACAATCCCAATCCGGCACTGCGCAATGTGCCATGCGACAGCGTGGTGATGATGCGCCACTTGGCCTACAACAAAAACGAAAAAGAGTGGCAAAACGGCGAAGTGTATAATCCGCAAAACGGACGTTTCTATCGCTCGTACATGCGTTTCGAAAACGACTCGACACTGCGCGTGCGCGGCTACTGGGGCGTGTCGATGTTCGGGCTGACAATGTATTGGGACAAAATAGAATAACAACCATCTCGCATGCCGTTGCTATCAGCCGCATTTGTAACGACTCTGAAGCCGATTTTGGGCGACGAATGGACGCCATTTGAAGCGGCGTTGAACGAGGAACCGGTAACGAGTGTCCGACTAAACGACAAAATCGACCTCTCCATCGAGGGCGATTGCGTGCCGTGGTGCTCGCAGGGACGCTATCTGGCCAAACGACCGAATTTTACACGCGACCCACTGTTTCATGCCGGCGCATACTATGTACAGGAAGCCTCGTCGATGTTTGTTCAATGCGTTGTAAATCAGTTTGTTGCTGACGATGCCGTTGTGCTTGATATGTGTGCGGCACCCGGCGGAAAATCGACATTGCTGTCGCAATATCTGTGTCGCGACGGTTTGTTGGTGGCCAACGAATTTGTGCGCCAACGTGCGCATATCCTGTCCGAAAATCTCCAGAAATGGGGCAATCCGAACGTAATTGTTACCAACAACGCTCCGTCCGATTTCGCCGCTTTTGCCGGCATGTTCGATGCTGTCTTGGTCGATGCGCCATGTTCGGGCGAAGGCATGTTTCGTAAGGACGAAACGGCTGTAACAGAGTGGTCGCCGACAAACGTACAGCATTGTGTCGAACGACAGCGCGACATTTTGGCAGCCGCTTGGCGCTGCCTCAAACCCGATGGCATCTTGATTTATAGCACTTGCACCTACAATCCGCACGAAAACGAAGAAAATGTGCAATGGCTCTGTCAGCAAACCGATGCCGAACTGCTACAACCGGCCATCGACCCTGAATGGCAGATTGTTCATACGCCGGAAGGCTATCATTTTTATCCGCACAAAACACGAGGCGAAGGACTGTTTATCAGCGTGTTACGCAAACAAGATGCTTCGTCCGAGTCGCCTTGCAAACGACGCATCAAAACGCCGTTGCGTACATTGTCTAATTCGCCTTTTGCAAATTATTTGCAGCACAGCGAACACTATGCGCATTTCGAATTTGCCGGCAAACACTATGCTTTTGCGTGTCGGTATGCCGATTTGTTGCAAGCGTGTCTCAAACAACTGTGTGTGTTGCACTTTGGCGTTGCTTTGGCCGAACAAAAAGGGCGCGATTTTGTGCCACAGCCAAGTTTGGCTTTGAGCAAAGTGCTTAATACAGAAGCGTTTAATAGGGAAGAAGTGGATTTGGGAACGGCTTTACGCTATTTGCATTGCGAGGCTGTTTGTTTGCCCGATGCTCCGAAAGGTTTTCTGTTGATTACCTACAAACACGTGGCGCTCGGTTGGGTCAAAAACATCGGAAACCGTTGCAACAACCTCTATCCTGCGGCATGGCGCATTCGTATGAATGTAATTTGAACGCGATTTTATTTAACGTTGTAGCCGAGTTCGGTAAGCAGCATTTTCACCCTGTTTACCCGGTCGCCTTGTATGATGATGTCGCCATCTTTGGCGGCGCCACCTACACCACAGCGTGTTTTCAACATTTTGCCAAGTTCTTTCAGGTCGTTATCGGCACCTACAAAGCCGCTGACAAGTGTTACAGTTTTACCGCCGCGATTGCGTCGTTCGAGTTGTACGTGCAGTTTCTGACGTTCGGGCGGCAGTGTGTCGATGGTGGCTTTGGTGGTGGTTTCGTATGTAAAGTCGGGATTTGTGGAATAGACAATGTTTAATCGCGATTTCCAATCGTTATTTTGCTGTTTCATAGTGTGTTATGCGTTTGCGAATATGCGTTTTTGATTTTGTTTGTGTTGGTATTCGCAAGTATTACTCGATGATGGTGGCCACAATGCGACGTCCGGCGGCTCGGTTGCGAAATTCGCATAAGTAGATGCCTTGCCATGTGCCCAGATTCAGGCGATGATTGCTTATCGGGATGGTGATGCTTGCGCCAATCAGCGTGCTTTTAATGTGTGCCGGCATATCGTCGTCGCCTTCGCATGTGTGCGTGTAGTAGGGCTCGCGCTCGCGCACCAGATGGTCGAACGCACATTTTAGGTCGGTCTGCACATCAGGGTCGGCGTTTTCGTTTAGACTCAATGCTGCCGAAGTGTGTTGTATGAACAAGTGGAGTAGTCCGCACGCCGGTAATGCGGGCAACTGACTGCATATCTCGCCGGTTATCAGGTGGAACCCGCGTCGTTTGGGTTGCAGCACCAATGTTGTTTGTTGTGTCATGATAGGTGTGTTATTCTATAATGTGTATCTCCACGCGGCGATTGGCGGCACGTCCGGTTTCGGTGGCGTTGTCGGCTACAGGTTCGCTGCTGCCTCGTCCCGATGCTGCGATGCGTCCGGCGTCAATGTTTTGTTCGATCAGCACGCGTCGCAAAGCGTCGGCACGCGCCTGACTCAATTGGCGGTTGTAGGTTTCGGTGCCGATGTTGTCGGTGTGTCCCACAATCTCGATGCGCACATGCGGATTTTGACGCATAAATCGCGTTAAATGAGCGATTTCGGCTGTCGATTTGGATTCGATGTCGGCCGAATTGAATGCAAAAAAGAGGTTGTGCAACACGATTTTATTGCCCGGTTTGGCCGGTTGTAGCGCAACAAGCACTGAGTCGTTGGCCGATGTGATGTTGCCGGAATAGAACAAAAATCCTTTGCGGTGTACATTGATGCCAAAATGCCCGTCGACAGGCAGATACGCCGTAAAATCGCCAAGATGTCGGTCGGAAACGGATTCGTAGATTTTGCGTGTACTGTCGGTGTCGAAAATTTCGACTACGGCATCGATGTTTTGTCGGCTTACGGCATTGAATACGCGCCCGCTGACGAAAGCCATCGGCGTAGGCCGTACCGCTTCGGGCAGCGTGATTTCGTAAATATCGAGTTTCTGACCATTTTGCTCGATGCGGTCGGAAGCAAAATAGGCTTTTGTGCCGGTAGCATCGACCACAAAGCCGGCTTCGTCGCCGTTGCTGTTAATCGGATAGCCGATGTTTTGTGGCGTACTCCATCCGTCGGCAGTGCGGCGCGATACAAAAATGTCGCTGCGTCCCAATCCCGGGTGCCCGTTCGATGCAAAATAGAGTGTTTGATTGTCGGCGTGAATAAATGGCGCATAGTCGTCCTGGTCGGTATTGACGGGCGCACCCAAATTGGCGGCTTGGGAAAATTGTAACAGCCCGTTTTCTGCTATTTCGACACGACAATGCCAAATATCTTTGCCACCAAGGCATGGCGGCCGATTCGACACAAAAAACAATTCGTCGCCCGTCGGCGAAAGCACCGGATTACTCTCCCAATAGGGCGTGTTGACAGGCGCTCCAATGCAGATGGGGCGGCTCCAAGTGTTGCCGATGCGCAGTGCGTAATAGATGTCGCAACTGCCTACGCCGTCTTTGCGATTGCAAGCCACAAAAAACATATATCGTCCATCGGCCGAAAAACTTTGCGAACCTTCGTTTTGGTCGGTGTTCATCGGCGCGGACAACGGCCGTGCTATTTGCCATGTGTTGTCATCGGTGTGCCGACGGCTCCAATAGAGGTCTTCCTGATTATAATAGGGTGTTTCATCGACCAACACGGTGGTCGAAATCATGCGTCCGTCGGCTGTGATGCTCGGAAAATAGTCGTCGAAACGTGTATTGACAGCCTTCAGATTGACCGGATCGAATGGCACCGGATGTTCGTACAGTTCCAACGCCGTGCGGAAACGTGCCAACATCTCCATTTTCTGACGCATGTAACTGCCGTCAGTAATCGCTTCGGCCTTCTCGACGGCTTGGCGGTAACAGCCCGACAGATAATGAATCTCGGCTATCATGGCTTGTGTTTCGCTGTGGCGCGCAAATTTGGGGTGGTCTATTTTGGCCAGAATTTGTAATGCCTTGTCGTAATTTTCGTTGCGCAAAGCGTGTTGTGCCTGCAACCAATAGGCTTCCACAAAATTTTTGTCCTTGCTGATGGCTTTTGCCAATAGAGTTTCGCGTTCGGCGGCATTGTAGGTGATGCGCGCCTGTTCAAACCATTCGATGGCTTTGCGCGACGAGGTAGAGTAGTATTGTGCCTGAATGCCTGTGGCACAGACAGATAGCATCAATATGGTCAGTAGTTTCTTCACCGATTTTTCAGATCTTGTGCAATAATGTTGCGCGTATACTCGACAAATTCATTTAGATTGTCGTGCGTCAGCGCCTGTGTGTCGAGCGGCTGATGAAAAATGAGTTCGATGGTGCCGGGATGGATCAAGCACGAACCGGTTGGCAACACATCGTATGCGCCGTTGATGGTGATGGGTACCACAGGCAGATGCAGGTCGGCCGCAATGCTGAATGCTCCGCGCTTGAAGGCTCCGAGATGCCCATCGCGTGTGCGGCGCCCTTCGGCAAAAATCACCACCGACAAACCGTTGCGCAACTTGCGTTCGGCTATGTCCATGCTACGTTTCGATTTGATGGCACTACTGCGGTCGATAAAAATGTGGCCGGCAGCACTACATGCTCGACCGATAAAAGGAATTTTTTCAATCTCTTTCTTCATTATCCACACAAATCGGCTGCCAATGTAACCGTAAATCGGAAAAATATCGTAAATGCTCTGATGATTGGCCACAAAAATGTACGATTTTTGTTCGTCGTACAAGTCGCGTCCCACAATGCGTACGCGCACAAACGCCAACCAACACAGCAGGCGCGCCCACACAATTGCCGGGTAGTAGCCCCACTTGGCACTTTTGCTAAATGGCGATATAAAAATTGTTGTGATGGCTGTCAAAATGGTGATAATCAGGCCGATAGGGACGAATACACAAAACTCGTAAACCACATACAGCGGATAAAATATTCTCGCAATCATACACTTTGTAATTAAAAATCGATTAAAAACTGCGGACAAAGTTAAGCAAAAAACTCAAAACGACAACATATTTGTGCAAAAGTTTATGTAACTTTTCCATACTTTTGGCATTTAGCAAATATTTTTGTATCTTTGCAGGTTGGAAAGCGCCCGAATATTCGTTGCGTGTTACAAACTAAAAAGTATATCAACAAAATCAAGAAAAACAGATATGAAAATTACATTTCCGGACGGCTCAGTGCGTGAGTATCAGGCAGGTACGACCGCTTTACAGATAGCCGAAAGCATCAGTCCACGATTGGCGGCCGACGTGTTGGCTGCCACAGTCAATGGCGAAGTGCGCGATTTGTCGCGCCCTATAACAGAGGATAGCACGCTGAAATTGCACAAATGGGAAGACGACGAGGCCAAACACACCTTTTGGCACACATCGGCGCACCTGTTGGCCGAAGCGCTCACCGAATTGTATCCCGGCATCAAATTTGGCATCGGACCAGCCATCGAAAACGGCTTTTATTACGATGTAGAACCGGCCAATGGCGAAATCATCAAAGAAACCGATTTGGAAAAAATCGAAAAGAAAATGGCTGAATTGGCCGCCAAAAAAGAGGCTGTCGTGCGCGAAGACATCTCGAAATCCGATGCACTGAAAATGTTCGAAGCCAAAGGCGAAAACTACAAAGTCGAACTCATATCCGAACTTGCCGATGGCACCATCACACTCTATCGACAAGGCGCATTCGTCGATTTGTGCCGCGGCCCACATTTGCCAAACGCCGGCGAAATCAAAGCCATCAAACTGCTGAGCGTGGCCGGCGCATATTGGCGCGGCGACGAACATCGCCCACAACTGACACGCATCTACGGCATTTCGTTCCCAAAGAAAAAAATGCTCGATGAATATCTGGTCATGCTCGAAGAGGCCAAAAAACGCGACCACCGCAAAATCGGTAAAGAGATGGAACTATTCACCTTCTCCGATATGGTGGGCAAAGGCCTGCCGCTCTGGCTGCCAAAAGGAACCGCACTGCGTTTGCGCTTGCAGGAATTTTTGCGCACCATTCAAAAACGTTACGGCTATCAGGAGGTGATGACACCGCACATCGGCGGCAAACAACTCTATGTAACATCGGGACACTGGGATCACTACGGCAAAGACAGTTTCCAACCGATAACCACGCCGGAGGAAGGCGAAGTCTATCTGCTGAAACCGATGAACTGCCCACATCACTGCATGATTTACAAAAACACGCCGCGATCGTACAAAGACCTGCCGTTGCGTATAGCCGAATTCGGCACCGTATATCGCTACGAACAAAGTGGCGAACTGCACGGACTGACGCGCGTACGCTCGTTCACGCAGGACGACGCACACATATTCTGCCGTCCCGACCAAGTGAAAGACGAATTTTTGCGCGTCATGGACATCATCTCCACCATTTTCAAAGCGCTGAAATTTGAAAGTTTCGAAGCACAAATCTCGTTGCGCGACCCCAACGACCACGAAAAATACGTTGGTAGCGACGAAGTGTGGGAAAAAGCCGAACGTTCCATCGTCGAAGCGTGTCAGGAGAAAGGCCTGAACGCCAAAGTAGAGTATGGCGAAGCGGCTTTCTATGGCCCGAAACTCGACTTCATGGTCAAAGACGCCATCGGCCGTCGTTGGCAGTTGGGCACCATTCAGGTCGATTACAACCTGCCCGAACGTTTCGACCTCGAATACACCGGCACCGACAATCAGAAACATCGCCCCGTGATGATTCACCGCGCACCATTCGGCTCGATGGAACGCTTTGTGGCTGTGCTCATCGAACACACCGGCGGAAAATTCCCGCTGTGGCTCATGCCCGACCAAGCCGTTGTGCTGCCTATCAGCGAAAAATACAATGACTATGCACAGCAAGTGGCTAACCGCCTCAACATTCTCGATGTACGCACCATTGGCGATTTCCGCGACGAAAAAATCGGCCGTAAAATCCGCGACAACGAACTCAAACGCATTCCCTATTTGCTGATTGTCGGCGAAAAAGAGGCCGCCGATGGCACCATCTCGGTACGCAAACAAGGCGAAGGCGACAAAGGCATTATGACACCCGACGCTTTTGCCGAAATGGTCAATGCCGAGGTGAAAAATATGATGAACGCTTATTAAAATACACCTTAAAATAATATTGTCATGAACACAATCGAACAAATGAACCGAGCCGCCGACAACATTCGCGTGTTGGCCGCTTCGATGGTCGAAAAAGCCAAATCCGGACACCCGGGTGGTGCTATGGGTGGCGCCGATTTCATCAACGTACTCTATTCCGAATTTTTGGAATACGACCCGCAAGACCCACGCTGGGCAAGCCGCGACCGCTTTTTCCTCGACCCCGGACACATGGCACCGATGCTGTATTCGGTACTTGCCTGCACCGGAAAATTTTCGCTCGACGATTTGCAACAACTTCGTCAGTGGGGCAGTGTAACGCCGGGACACCCCGAAGTGGACGTGATGCACGGCATCGAAAATACATCGGGACCGCTCGGACAAGGACACACCTTTGCCGTCGGCGCTGCCATTGCTGCTAAATTCCTCAAAGCTAAATTTGGCGATGTGATGAACCAAACCATCTATGCCTACATATCCGACGGCGGCGTACAAGAAGAAATATCGCAAGGCGCCGGACGCATTGCAGGAACACTCGGTTTGGATAACCTCATCATGTTCTACGATGCCAACGACATACAACTATCGACCGAAACCGCTGCCGTAACCTGCGAAGACACCGCCAAAAAATACGAAGCATGGGGTTGGCGTGTCATCAAAATCGACGGACACGACGTGAAAGCCATTCGCGAAGCACTCACGGCAGCCAAAGTCGAACACGAACGCCCGACACTCATCATCGGACACACCATCATGGGCAAAGGCGCACTCAAAGCCGACGGCTCGAGTTTCGAACACAACTGCGCAACACACGGCGCACCACTCGGCGGCGATGCCTATCGCAATACGGTGAAAGCACTCGGCGGCGACCCCGACAATGCTTTCCAATTCTTTGCCGAAACCAAAGAAATTTACACCAAACGCGAAGCCGAACTCAAAGAAATTGTCGCCAAAAAACGTGCCGCACAAGCCGAATGGGCGAAAGCCAATCCCGAATTGGCCGCCAAATTGGAACAATTCTTCTCGGGTAAAGCACCGAAAATCGATTGGAGCAAAGTAGAACAAAAGCCCAACAGCGCAACACGCGCCGCTTCGGCCGCAGTACTCGGTCAATTGGCTCAACAAGTCGAAAATATGATTGTATCGTCGGCCGACTTGTCGAACTCCGACAAAACCGACGGATTCCTCAAACAAACTCATGCCATGACACGCGGCGATTTCAGCGGCGCATTCTTGCAAGCCGGCGTAGCCGAACTCACCATGGCCTGCATCTGCTTGGGCATGGCGCTGCATGGCGGGGTCATCGCTGCTTGCGCCACATTCTTCGTATTCTCCGACTACATGAAACCGGCTGTTCGCATGGCTGCGCTGATGGAACTGCCCGTCAAATTCATTTGGTCGCACGACGCATTTCGCGTTGGCGAAGACGGACCTACGCACGAACCCGTCGAGCAAGAAGCACAAATCCGCTTGATGGAAAAACTGAAAAATCACCACGGCAAAAACTCAATGCTCGTGTTGCGTCCGGCCGATGCCGAAGAGTGCACCAAATGCTACGAATTGATGATGGAAAATGTGGCTACACCATCGGCCATCATTTTGAGCCGCCAAAACATCAACGACCTGCCTACCGACAACCGCGACGCTGCCAAAGGCGCCTACATCGTAACGTGCGACGGCAATCCCGACGTCATTTTGGTGGCATCGGGCAGCGAAGTGTCCACGTTGAGCGAAGCCGCTGCCATCCTGCGTGCCGAAGGCAAACGCGTACGCGTGGTATCCGTGCCGTCCGAAGGATTATTCCGCTCGCAATCGGCTGAATATCAGGAACAAATACTGCCGCGCGGCATCAAAAAATTTGGCTTGACTGCCGGTTTGCCTGTCAATCTCGAAGGGCTCGTCGGCGCCGATGGCATTGTTTACGGCCTCGAATCGTTTGGCTTCTCGGCACCATACAAAGTGCTTGACGAAAAACTCGGTTTCACGCCGGTGCAAGTGGCCGAACGTATCCGCAAATTTTTGGCCTAAAACGTCGATGCGTTACGGAACAAAAACGGGTAAATCTGGCGATTTGCCCGTTTTTTGGTTCGATTGGCATAAATTTTGGTAGCAATTTTCAACAAAAAACAAATCATTATGAAAAAACGTTTTGCTTTGCTGTGTATCACGCTGTTGTGCGTGTCCGTAGTGTCGGCACACACGGTGCAGACACACACGTTTGCCGTGCGCGACACGCAAAAACTCGCCATGGACATCTACCTGCCGGCGCAACCATTGCCGCAACAATACTGCATTGTGTATATGTATGGCGGCGGATTTATGTCGGGCGCGCGCACCGAAACCGAAACCGTAACCTACGCACGCAAAATGTGTAGTCGCGGGTACACCGTGGCCGCCATCGACTATCGACTTGGCATGAAAGGAGTAACCAACATCGGTGCATCAACCATCAAAATTATGAAAAATGCCATCGATATGGCGGTCGAAGATTGCGTGTTGGCCGTCAATTTCCTGTTGGCTCATGCCGACGAATTGCACATTTCGCCCAATCGCATCATCTTGGCAGGGTCGAGTGCCGGCGCCATCACCGCACTGCACACCGACTACGCGTTTGCCAACGGCTCGGCCATCACGGCATCGTTGCCCGACGACTTCCGATTTGCCGGCATCGTTGCCTATTCGGGCGCCATACTCTCGTTCGATGGCAAAGTGAAATATCCCAATCACGCACCGGCGCCAACACTGTTTGTGCATGGCACCAACGACCATTTGGTCAAATACTCGCAAATCAAGGTGTTCAACATCGGATTTTTTGGCACACAACCGCTCGCCAAACGTTTCGACCAATTGGAGTTGCCGTACTACGCACGCCACTACGTCGATCTCGGGCACGAAGTGTCGATGTTTTCGGCCGTTACCACCGAACTGTTCGAGTCGTTTGTAACAAACTACATCGAACGTGGACGCAAATTGCGCATCGACGAATACACCAAAGATGCAGCCATCGAACCATCGGAAGCAAGCAAAGCCACGACAGCCGATTTCTACAATCCGCGCAAACGCCCGGCTTTTTCGAAAAATTTCCAAAATATCTATCAACAATTACAAAAAATGGAGCAGTATTGACCAAGTAATTTGGTCGTCTGCCAAAAAAATCGTATTTTTGCAAGATAATTTATAAACGACAAAGCATTATGAAATACGCATTAGTAACAGGCGGTAGTCGTGGTATCGGACGCGCCGTTTGCATCAAATTAGCCAAAATGGGCTACACCGTCATTGTCAATTATATGTCGAACGATGCCGAAGCGCAAAAGACCCTCGAACTGATAGCTGAAGCCGGCAGCACGGGCGAACTGCTCAAATTCGATGTTGCCGATTACGATGCTTGTGCCGCTGCTATCGAAGGGTGGCAACAAGCACATCCCGACGACTATATCGAAGTGTTGGTCAACAACGCCGGCATTCGCCGCGACAATCTGATGGTTTTTATGGAACCAACAGATTTCGATAAAGTACTGAAAACCAATCTGTTCTCGTTCTACAACGTAACGCGTCAGGTGCTGACAAAAATGCTGCGCAAAAAATACGGACGCATCATCAACATGGCATCGCTGTCGGGACTGAAAGGCCTGCCCGGACAATGTAACTACTCGGCAGCCAAAGGCGGTCTGATAGCATCGACCAAGGCGTTGGCACAAGAAATCGGACGCAAAGGCGTAACGGTCAACGCCGTTGCCCCCGGATTTGTAAAAACCGATATGGTCGAAGGACTCGACGAAGCCGAACTGAAAAAAACAATTCCGATGAACCGCTTTGGCGAACCCGAAGAAATTGCCGCTTTGGTCGGCTTTTTGGCCTCGTCCGAAGCCGGATACATCACCGGCGAGTGCATCTCGATAAACGGCGGACTATATTCCTAACTAAAAACACGTAACTCTATGAATATCAAAGCGTTTGGTAGTATGACAAAAAAAATGCAAGGATTGTTTTGGACAGCCTTTTGGCTCAAAAAATTGGCTTTGCTGCTCATCTTGTGTTGCTCTGTCGATGCGTTTGCCGACGACACCGCCATTTTAACCAAAATAGAACAAGCCGGCAGTGCACCAAAAACCTTGTCGGCGACATTCCGGCAAATGAAAGTCGTAAAAGCCACCGGCTCAAAAATACACCTCGAAGGCACGCTCTATTTCGTCGCTCCCGACAAAATGGCACAACACTACACCAATGCCAACGAAGCACTGATTATCAACGGGAAACAGTTCTATATGGTGCGCAGCGGCAAAAAACTGCTGTTCGACACCGACAAAAACCCGCCGATGCGCAGCCTGCGAAACACACTATTATATTGTCTGCAAGGCAAACTGCGCACGCTGGCTGCCGACAACGATGCCGAACTCACTGTCGCCGAAGATGCCAAAGGTTACACCGTAACACTGACGGCACGCAAAAAAGCCGTACGAGGCTATCAAACCATCGTGTTGCGCTACAGCAAAACAAATAACCTGCTGATGACCATGGAAATGAACGAATTTTCGGGTAACAGCACAATTTACACAATGTCCGATTACAAAACAAACGGACAGATTGATGCCGCCAAATTCAACATCCCAAAATAAAGCCCAAAACACGCCAAGCCACATGCAACTCCAACACATAATCGACGCATTGGAACAAATCGCTCCTACAGCCTTGCAGGAAGATTTTGACAACTGCGGCTTATTGGTAGGGCAGCGCCAAGCCGACATCAACGGCATATTGCTGTGCATCGACGTGTCCGAACAGGTTATCGACGAGGCCAAACAACACGGCTGCAATCTGATAATTTCGCATCATCCACTCATTTTTAGAGGATTAAAATCAATCACCGGACGCAACGAAGTCGAACGCTGCGTTGTGGCAGCCATCAAAAACGACATCGCCATCTACGCCGCACATACCTGCATGGACAGCGTTTGGGGAGGCGTCAGTTTCAAAATGGCCGAAAAACTCGGACTGCAAAATCTGCAAATACTCGTACCTCAACAACATAAGTTGCTGAAACTGACCACATTCGTGCCGACGGCGCACCTCGAACAAGTGCGCACAGCATTGTTTGCCGCCGGTGCCGGACACATCGGCCATTACGACGCTTGCAGTTATGCCACCGATGGTTTGGGCACATTCAGAGCCGGTGCCGACACGCACCCGTTTTGTGGCGCCATAGGCGAGTTGCACACCGAACCCGAAACACGCTTGGAGGTCGTGTTGCCAACATTCCGGCAAGCGGCCGTCGTAGCGGCCTTGCTGCGTGCGCATCCTTACGAAGAACCGGCTTTCGACCTCATTGCACTGAACAACACATGGCAAACCGCCGGATTGGGCGTGGTAGGCAATCTGCCCGAAAGCATGGACGAAACAGACTTTTTGCTACACCTCAAACACACGTTTGGCACTGCGGCCGTCAAACATTCGCCACTGCTCGGACACCCTGTGCAACGCATTGCGCTGTGTGGAGGCAGCGGAGCCGACTTCATCGCCGACGCCAAAGCCGCACAAGCCGATGTCTATGTAACCGCCGATGTAACATATCACCGCTTTTTCGAAGCCGACAACCGACTCGTGATAGCCGATATCGGACATTTTGAATCGGAACAGTTTACAAAAGAGATTTTTTTGGAACAATTATCAAAAAAAATTCCTAACTTTGCAATTCGATTGGCAACATCAGAACCCAAACGCGTGTTTGTACAGTGATGAAACCATCGTAACAACGTATAAATAATTGGAAATCATATAATTATGGCAGAACAAAAAACACCCGAAGTAAAAGAGGTTTCGGTAGAAGCGCGCCTGAAAGCACTCTACGATTTGCAACGTGTCGTATCCGAAATCGACAAAATTAAGACTTTGCGCGGCGAACTTCCGCTCGAAGTGCAAGATCTCGAAGACGAAATCGCCGGTTTGCAAACGCGTATTGAGAAATATCACAACGATATAGTCGATTTGCGCAAACGCATCGAAGCCGAAAAAATCAAAATCGAAGAATCGCGCGCCAAAATCGAAAAAAACACCGAACAACAAAACAACGTGCGCAACAATCGCGAGTATGACGCGCTGTCGAAAGAAATCGAATTCCAAAATCTGGAAATCGAATTGTCCGAAAAACACATACGCGAATACACCGCCGAAGAAGAAGCCAAAATGGCCGATATGGAAACGGCCAAACAACGCTGCTTGGAGCGCAACGACGATTTAGTGCAGAAAAAAAGCGAATTGAACGAAATCGTAGCCGAAACCAAACAAGAAGAAGAGCGTTTGCGCGTAAAAGCGCTCGGCCTCGAAGAAAAAATCGAGCCACGCTTGCTGACGGCTTTCAAACGCATCCGCAAAAATGCACATAACGGCTTAGCTGTCGTTAGTGTAGAACGCGACGCGTGTGGTGGTTGCTTCAACAAAATTCCGCCTCAACGCCAATTGGACATTCGCCAACGCAAAAAAATTATTGTTTGCGAATATTGTGGTCGCATTTTGGTTGACCACGAGTTGACACTCGAAAGAGATGCAGAACAGAGTAGCGCTGCAGAGTAAATTTCTTATTCATATTTTTATTTGTTTATAGAACGGTTTTCCCTGTGAAGGGAGAACCGTTTTTTTTTGCTGTGTTGTACAAACACGCCATAGTTATAGCGTAAAACAAACTGCCGCGAGAATTGCGTATTTGACAACGACCCGTACATGCGTTGCAAATAACGCATTTTTTTGACAAACTACATTTTTTCAATCGGAAATAACATTTTTAAGATTCACAAATGTAAATATTGCATCGTGTTACAAATGTAAATAAAGTAAATTCAGGCAGAAATTACAAATATAAATAGGTGGAGTGTTACAAAAATAATTCGCAACTTACAATCTGTAAGAATTGCCGTTTTTGCGTTAACAAGTCAAATTTATAAGAGTTTAGTTTTTGATAATCAGCGTTTTAATTCTATTTATTAAAGTAAAACAAAAAGAAATGTCGGCAGCAGAGTAGAGCGCTTGCTTAAAATGGGCGATAGACGCTTATTTGATTCTATTTATTATTTGTAAATGAGTTGATTAGTAAAAATAACTAAAGTATTAGTTTAATTTCGTTTTGGCGATTTTGTAAGTATGTTACAAATGTATCGGTTTAATGGTTAAAAATAAATTACATTTGTATTTTGTAAAATGGTAAATAATTATTACATTTGTAACCTCAAAAAATTACATTTATGAAAGACCGTATTTTGCAACTGTTAGAAGAGAAAGCGATGACGTTGGCCGCCTTTGCCGACGAAATTGGTGTGGAGCGTTCCACTATGTCGCACATCAAAAGCGGCCGCAGCAATCCGTCGTTGGATGTGGCGCTGAAAATACTCGAACGTTTCCCCGAAGTGAGCACAGATTGGCTTATTTTGGGCAAAGGCAGTATGTTTGGCCAAATAACGAATCCTTACGAGCCCACTTTGTTCGACCAAACGCAGCCAACTGTCTCGTACACAGCCGAATACGCTCAAAAACAAGCACCTGAAACTGCATCGCAGCCGACATCACTCCAAAACGAACCGTCCACGCAGCGTTCCATCGTGCGCGTCATACTCTTTTACGACGACAACACATTCGAACAAATTGACAAGAAATAACCCGGGAATGCTTTGCGCGCACGCGCGAACACTATTTTTGGTATGCTTTTTGCAGCCGTTTTCGTTGTTGATAACTTTTGCGGTCAAATACTTTCGTATTTGGGTAAAATTTTGTAATTTTATACGCTAAAAGGCATATAACAAAAATTTTACATAAATGATTGAACAAGAAAGACTTATCAAGATTGACATTAACGAAGAGATGAAGCAGGCGTACATCGATTACTCGATGTCTGTCATTGTTTCGCGTGCGTTGCCCGATGTGCGCGACGGTTTCAAGCCTGTTCATCGTCGTGTATTGTTTGGCATGAACGAGTTGGGTGCTATGCCCGACAAACCTTATTACAAATCGGCCCGTATTGTGGGCGAGGTGATGGGTAAATATCACCCGCACGGCGACTCGTCTATTTATGGTACGTTGGTGCGTATGGCACAGCCGTGGGCGTTGCGCTACACGCTGGTCGATGGGCAGGGTAACTTCGGTTCGGTCGATGGCGATGGTGCTGCGGCTATGCGTTACACCGAAGCCCGCATGTCGAAAATAGCCCTCGAGATGCTGAAAGACATCGACAAGGAAACGGTCGATTTCGACCCCAACTTCGACGAACGCCTGAAAGAGCCGCGCGTGTTGCCGGCACGTTTGCCCAATTTGTTGGTCAACGGCGCCAACGGCATCGCAGTGGGTATGGCCACCAATATGCCTACGCACAATTTGTCGGAAACGGTCGATGCCATCGCCGCCTATATCGACAATCAGGACATCGAAGTGAGCGAACTGATGCACTACATCAAAGGTCCGGATTTCCCCACGGGAGGCATCATTTGCGGCTGCTCCGGCATCAAAGATGCCTTTGAAACCGGTCGCGGACGCATCGTTATTCGTTCGAAAACCAACATCGAAGTTTCCGACACCGGACACGAACGCATCATTGTAACCGAAATTCCGTATGGCGTGAACAAAGCCGAACTCATCGAATCGATTCGTGGGCTCGCCAGCGAAGGCAAAATCACCGGCATATCGAATGTCAACGACGAATCCGACCGTCAAGGCATGCGCATCGTCATCGATGTGAAACGCGACGCCAACGCCAATGTGGTAATCAACCACTTGATGAACATGACCGCCTTGATGTCGTCGTTCAGTGTCAACAACATAGCATTGGTCAAAGGGCGGCCGAAACTGCTGAACCTGAAAGACCTTATTAAATACTTTGTAGAGCATCGTTTGGAGGTGGTAACGCGCCGCACCGAATTCGATTTGCGCAAGGCGCAGGAGCGTGCGCACATTCTCGAAGGCTTGATTGTGGCTGTGGACAACATCGACGAAGTGGTGCGCATCATTCGCGCGAGCCGCACGCCGGCCGATGCTCAACGCGGCTTGGAGGAACGTTTCCAATTGGACGAATTGCAATCGAAAGCCATTGTCGATATGCGTCTGTCGCAACTCACCGGTTTGCGCATCGACGAGTTGAAAAACGAATATGCCGAACTGATGAAGTTGATTAACGATTTGAACGATATTTTGGCACACATCGAACGGCGTTATCAAATCATCAAAGACGAATTGGTCGAACTGAAAGAGAAATATGGCGACGAACGCTGCACCGAAATCGACCCGACATCGGACATCGATTTCAATCCTGAAGATTTCTATGCCGACGACGAGATGGTGATAACCATATCGCATTTGGGCTACATCAAACGCACGCCGTTGACGGAATTTAGAACGCAGAATAGGGGTGGTGTCGGCTCAAGAGGAGGGTCTTCGCGCGACGAAGATTTCATCGAATCGCTCTATAACGCCACGATGCACAACTACATGCTGTTCTTCACCCAAAAAGGGCGTTGCTATTGGCTGAAAGTGTACGACATACCCGAAGGTACCAAAGTGAGCAAGGGACGCGCCATACAGAATCTGCTGAATATCGAAGCCGACGACAAGGTAAATGCCGTTATCAACATCAGCAATCTGCAGGACGAAGAATTTTGCAAATCGCACTATTTGATGTTCTGCACCAAACAAGGCGTGGTGAAAAAAACCTGCCTCGAAGCCTATTCGCGGCCGCGCCAAAATGGTGTAAATGCCATCACCATTCGCGACGACGACAGGGTGATTCAAGTGTGCCTGACCACCGGCGACAGCGAAATATTGTTGGCCAACAAGAATGGTCGTGCCATACGTTTCCACGAATCGCAAGTGCGCGAGATGGGACGCACAGCCACCGGCGTGCGCGGCATGACTATCGATGGCGACGACGACGAAATCATCGGTATGGTGTGCGGCGATGCACGTTCGAATGAATCGATTTTGGTCATCTCCGAAAAAGGCTACGGCAAACGCACAAACATCGTCGAAAAAGACGAACAGGGCAACATCGTGCTCGACGAAAACGGTCAACCCAACGACATTTACCGCATCACACACCGCGGCGGCAAAGGCGTTCGCACGATGAACATCACCGAAAAAACCGGCAAGTTGGTTGCCATAATGAGCGTGTCGGACGACAACGACCTGATGATTATCAACAAATCGGGCATTACCATCCGACTGAAAGTGGCCGATTTGCGCCTGATGGGTCGCGCCACACAAGGCGTGCGACTCATCAATTTGGAGAAACGCAACGACGAGATTGCATCGGTGTGCAAAGTGTCGGCCGAAACCGAAGAACCGGAAAACGAGACGCCCGAAACAACCGAAACTATCAATAACGAAGAATAACCCTAATAAAAAATGTGTAACATCATGAAAAAATTAGTTCTTGTTGCCATGTTGGCACTCGGTGTAGTTGCTGCTGGCTCCGCTCAGAAAAAGAATGTGTCGTTGGCCAAAAACAAAGCCATGAACACGGAAGCACCCGACTTCGAAGGAGCAAAAACCGCCATCGAAGCCGCCTTGCAGGACGCAACCACCAAAGACGCAGCCGACACGTGGTATGTGGCCGGATTGGTGTACGAAAAAATTGTCGATAACGACATCTACAAATCGATGGTGGGCGGCACGGCAAATGCCGACTTGCAAGGCGAAAGCGCCATCAAATCGCACGATTACTATGTGGTGGCCTACGACAAAGACCTACAGCCGAACGCCAAAGGCAAGGTCAAACCAAAGTATTCCAAATCCATTCGCAAAGCCATGCAAAAGTACTATCAGCAAATGGTGCTGGTGAACTATGGTATCAATGCCTACAACAATCGCGATTTCGAAAAAGCCATCCGCGCATTCGAAGTACACACCGGAATCCCCGATTTGGCTATGTTTGCCGGCGACGAAAATCCGTTTGTCAAAGACACCATATATTATCAGATACGCTACTACACAGCATTGGCGTACGAACGCATGGACAAAAGCGACAAAACGTTGGAGATTTTCGAACAAATAAAAGACAAAGGCTACGAAGAAATTTATATCGCACAACACTTGAGCGACTTGTACAAAGAACGTTTCGACACCATCAATTATGTGCGCACGCTCGAGGAAGGCTACAAACGTTTTCCGAACGAATTTTTCTTCCTCGGAAATTTGATTAACTTCATGATTTTCAACGGACAAGAAGAAGATGGCATTGCCTATTTGGACAAAGCCATAGAGCAAGACCCCACCAATGCGCAATACTACGACGTGAAGGGTAGCGTGATGGAAACACTGAATAGGAACGAAGAGGCCGAACGTTTTTACGACAAAGCCTTGCAACTCGACCCGATGAACGTCAAAGCCCTGAACGACAAAGGACGCATGGTGTACAACCGTGCCTACAAACTCGAAGATCAGGCTGTGGCCACGCGCGACTTGAAACAAGCCGATGCGCTCGAAAAACAGGCACTCGAAACGTACAAAGAGTCGTTGCCTTATTTCGAAAAAGCGGCCGAACTCAACCCCGAAGATGCCGACAACTTGCGCACCTTGAGGTCGGTGTATTATCGTCTGTTGCGCACCGATTCGTCGTACCAAAGCAAATACGACCGCGTGAATGCGCAACTGAAAGCGTTGTAAATCAGTAGATTAAAATACGCTCACAACGTGGCGACCATTTTTGTGGTTGCCACGTTTTTTTATCACAAAAAATGTGTATCTTTGCCAACGGAGTAATGAAACACAAACAACCGACAAAACCATTTTTTTGCCTATGGAATAGAAGCACGAACACGTTTCGTGTGCGCATCTCGAAAACTCAAAATAAACGAAAGGCACCACGCTCTTTTTATGCGCACATACCAACCATTTTTCCGGTGCTGTGGAGAATGCCGAAAATCGGATAAAAACAGAGTAGGCAGAAAAAAAAACAAATTAAAAACAACCTAACAAAAAAACTATGAAAACCAAATTTTTTACCCTATTTACTGCACTTACATTAAGTGCCGGTGCGCTCTTTGCAAGCGACACCGCCGTGGATGGCATCTATTACAACTTTGACGCCACCAACCTTACTGCCATAGTTACCTACCGCGGAAGTTATTCCGGCTCATACGCCGATGAATACACGGGCAATGTGGTCATTCCCGCTACCGTAACCTACGGTGGTAACCCTTACTCTGTAACGAGCATCGGAAATGGTGCGTTCGAGTATTGCAGCGGCCTGACTTCGGTAACGATTCCTAACAGCGTAACGAGCATCGGAGAGTTTGCGTTCTCCGGTTGCAGCAGCCTGACCAAAACCAACTATACGGGCGATATTGCAGGTTGGTGTGGTATTAACTTTGGGAATTATAGCGCCAATCCCACGGCATATTCATACAATTTATATATCAACGATGTGGAGGTGAAAGATTTGATGATACCGAACAGCGTAACGAGCATCGGAAATTATGCGTTCTCCGGTTGCAGCGGCCTGACTTCAATAACGATTCCGAACAGCGTAACGAGCATCGGAGAGTATGCGTTCTCCGGTTGCAGCGGCCTGACTTCAATAACGATTCCGAACAGCGTAACGAGTATCGGAGAGTATGCGTTCAAGTATTGCAGCAGCCTGACTTCGGTAACGATACCGAACAGTGTAACGAGCATCGGTCGTTCTGCGTTCTATGGTTGCAGCGGCCTGACTTCGGTAACAATTCCGAACAGTGTAACGAGCATCGGTAGTTATGCGTTCTATGGTTGCAGCGGCCTGACTTCGGTAACGATACCGAACAGTGTAACGAGCATCGGAGAGTATGCGTTCGAGGAGTGCAGCGGCCTGATTTCGGTAACGATACCGAACTCCGTAACGAGCATCGGAATGTATGCGTTCGAAGGTTGCAGCGGCCTGACATCGGTGCTGTGGAATGCCAAAAATTTTGCGGATTTTAGTAGTCGCGATTATGCACCTTTTTATAATATTAAGTCCCAAATCACCTCCTTTACGTTTGGCAGTGAGGTGGAGCATATTCCGGCCTACTTGTGCTACGGTATGGAGAATTTAACTTCGGTAACGATACCGAACAGTGTAACGCGCATCGGAGATTATGCGTTCCGTGGTTGCAGCGGCCTGACATCGGTAACCATCGGCAACTCCGTAACGAGCATCGGAGATTGGGCGTTCCGTGCTTGCAGCGGCCTGACTTCGGTAACGATTCCGAACAGCGTAACGAGCATCGGAGATTATGCGTTCCGTGGTTGCAGCGGCCTGACATCGGTAACCATCGGCAACTCTGTAACGAGCATCGGAAAGTCTGCGTTCGGAGAGTGCACTCAATTGACCAATATTGTCTGCTATGCCGCCGAGCCGCCTTCGTGCGATGCATCATCTGTTTTTGCCAACTACGATGCGTTCCTGAAAGTGCCTTGCAGCAGTTTAGATGCGTACAAAGCCGATGCCGTATGGGGCTTGTTCAACAATATTTCGTGCATCGGGAGCACCGTCGGTCTCGAGCAAATCGCGTTGGCAGGCCTCTACACGCAAGCCGGCCGCATCGTGTGCGAGGGCGAGTTCCGCATCTACGACCTGCTCGGCCGCGATGTAACGCGCCTAAACGGCTCACTGAGTGGCGTTTACGTAGTAAAAACCGCGAACGCTGCACAAAAAGTTATCGTTAAATAATTTGTAGGGACGTACAATTAGAAATGAGGAGTGAGGAATTTTTTCCTTGCTCCTTGTTTGTTTTTTTTACTCACTAAATTATGTTTTACCCCTACCTTAAACTCTTAAACTTGGAACTTTGAAACTCATCCCTTTTACGGCATTGTTGAAAATGGTGTGTTATACAGTTTTGTTGTGTGCAATTCGCTGATTGTCAGTATGATAGTGTTGTTTTATAATATTCTATTTAACATAATATAAATTATAAAACAAAAGGGGTGAAATGTTCAGAGTGCCGTCATTCTGCAATTTATACATAAAAATTACTGTACTGAAAATCAACGAATTAGTTGTGAAAAACCAAAATTGGTGTGTGTGCGTGGAACACCATTTTGCGTGCCATGCTCGGATTGAACAAGCGTGCAAACAATCGGCGTTTGTGTGTGTTCATCACTATCAGGTCGATATGTTTTTCGCTGACCAGCCGATCGCAAATATCCAATGCATCGGCGTCGCCGGGCACCATGTCGCATTCCACATGTACGTTGGGATAATTTTGTTGGCAAAAATCTTTCAAGCCGGCCATTTTGATGGCATTCCAATCGTCATGTTTTACTTCAAAATGTGCTATCAAAAGGTTGAATGTCAGCGACTTGAACATATCCATCATGCGCCGTAGCGACACTAACATTCTGTCGTCGAAGTTGGTGGCAAACAGCACGTTTTTCAGTTGTTCGACGGTTGTTATTTCCGAATTTTCGGGAATGGCCAGCACCGGTACGGTGGCGTGTTCGATGACTTCGGCGGTAACGCTGCCAATCAGGTCTTCTTCTTTTTTGTTTTTGCCGCGCGTTCCCATCACCACGAGCATGGGTTGCTGTTCGAGGCAGTAGTTTACGATGGTTTCTTCGGGTACGCCCTCGACCGTGATAGTCGAGAATTTGACGTTTGCCCACAGTTTTGCATCGATTTTTGCCTGTATTTTTTGTTTCAGATTGATCATGTCGCCGTTCAAACTTGTCAGAAAATGGCGTGTTTCTTCCTTGTCGGCCGAAGCCACGGCGCGTCGTCCGCTGAGTGTTACAAACGAGTTTGGCAAGATGTAGGCGTGCAATAAGACGATTTCGTTTGCGGCAAATTTTTCGGCAATTCGGAATGCTATCTCGCAGGCTTGCAGCGAATAATCCGAGAAATCGATGGGTACCAAAATGCGTTTGGGTGTGGGGCTGCTCTCCCCTTTTTCGGTTGTTTTGTCCGGATTTTCGATGATGTTGAGTGCTTTTGGCAGGTCGTTTTCGTTGATGCGCACGCGCATACCGATGCCGAACGATTCGTGATTTTTGCCGACGGCGTGCAACACGGCTTTGATGCCGGCTTTTTCGAGCGTTTCGGCCAGACTTTGCGCTTGTTCAAAACTGCGTATGGCTATGGTTATCAGGTTGTCTTTCATGGTGGTGATGTGAAGCATTGATTTTCGGTTGTAAAGTTAGTAAAAAATATTGTACATTCGGCCAAATATTCAAAAAAAAAACGTATTTTTGCAGTTCGAAAATCAAAAACAAATAAATATGGTCAAAGCAAAAGTTATTTCGATTGTCAGCCTGATTTTGGTATTGGGTTTGGCTGCGTGGTTCTATTTTAGTTTCTATTTTGTGCACAAAGAAGGTGCCGAATATGGCAATCTGACCTATTGCGACTACAAAGGCATTGTGTTCAAAACGTACGAAGGCCGCATCATTACATCGGGCATTAAGAGCGTTGGCGAGGGTCAGGTGCAATCCAACGAGTTGCTTTTTTCGGTGGAAGATCCCGTGTTGGGTGATTCGCTGATGAATCACCTGACCGGCAAAAACGTGCGCCTGCACTACAAAGTCTATTTTCACCCACTGATATGGCGTGGCGAAAGCCGATATGTTGTTGACAAGATTGTAGCAGTTGACAAATAACGGCGTATGCTGTTTTAATCGATAAAAAGCTGAACATCAAGATAATACAAATGCGAATACTGTATATTGCTTGTAAAATATAGTATATTCGCACATAAAATTCACCCTATTTTAATTATGGAATTGGAAAGTAAATACAACCCGACAGCCATCGAGTCGAAATGGTATCAATATTGGTTAGACCATAAACTGTTTGCGTCGAAACCCGACGGGCGCAAGGCCTACACTGTTGTCATTCCGCCGCCAAATGTTACCGGCGTGTTGCACATGGGACACATGTTGAACGAAACGATTCAGGACATTTTGGTGCGCCGTGCCCGCATGATGGGATTCAACGCTTGTTGGGTGCCCGGCACCGACCACGCCTCCATTGCCACCGAAGCCAAAGTGGTGAACCGCTTGGCACAGCAAGGCATCAAAAAAGCCGACCTCACACGCGAGCAATTTTTGGAACACGCATGGGATTGGACCAACGAACACGGCGGCATCATTCTGAAACAGTTGCGCCGACTGGGTGCTTCGTGCGATTGGGACCGTACGGCATTCACCATGGACGAGAAACGCAGCGAAAGTGTCATCAAAGTGTTTTGCGACCTGTACAACAAAGGATTGATTTACAGAGGTGTACGCATGGTGAATTGGGACCCGAAAGCCATGACTGCCCTATCGGACGAAGAGGTCGTTTACAAGGAAGAACACTCGAAACTCTACTATTTGCGCTACAAAGTGGAAGGCGATGCCGAAGGGCGTTATGCCGTGGTGGCAACCACGCGTCCCGAAACCATTATGGGCGACACGGCGATGTGCATCAACCCGAACGACCCGAAAAACACATGGCTGAAAGGCAAACGCGTCATCGTGCCGTTGGTGGGTCGCGTGGTGCCCGTCATCGAAGACGACTATGTGGACATCGAATTTGGTACAGGCTGCCTGAAAGTAACGCCCGCACACGATGTGAACGACTATATGTTGGGCGAAAAATACAACCTGAAATCCATCGACATATTCAATGACAACGGCACGATAAGCGAAGCCGCCGGTTTGTATGTGGGCATGGACCGATTTGAAGTGCGCAAACAGATAGCCATCGACCTCGAAAACGCCGGTTTGTTGGAAAAAATCGAAGATTACACCAACAAAGTCGGTTTCTCGGAACGCAACCCCGACACCGCCATCGAGCCAAAACTCTCGATGCAGTGGTTCCTGAAGATGGAACACTTGGCAAAAATCGCCCTCGACCCCGTGATGAACGACGACATCAAATTCTATCCGTCGAAATACAAAAACACCTATCGTCATTGGCTCGAAAACATCAAAGATTGGTGCATCAGCCGACAGTTGTGGTGGGGACACCGCATTCCGGCCTATTATCTGCCCGAAGGCGGATTTGTGGTGGCCGAGACGGCCGAAAAAGCCCTCGAAGCCGCCAAAGCCAAAACGGGCAATACGGCATTGACTTTGAGCGATTTGCGTCAGGACGAAGATGCGCTCGACACATGGTTTTCGTCGTGGTTGTGGCCGATTTCGCTGTTCGACGGCATCAATAATCCTGATAATGAGGAGATTAACTACTACTACCCGACTGCCGACTTGGTAACAGGTCCCGACATTATTTTCTTTTGGGTGGCACGCATGATTATGGCCGGCTACGAATACAAAGGCACGATGCCGTTCCGCAACGTCTATTTTACGGGTATCGTGCGCGACAAGTTGGGACGCAAAATGTCGAAACAACTCGGCAACTCGCCCGACCCGCTGCTGCTCATCGACAAATACGGCGCCGACGGCGTGCGTATGGGCATGATGCTTTCGGCACCGGCCGGCAACGACATTTTGTTTGACGAAGCGTTGTGCGAACAAGGACGCAACTTCAACAACAAAATTTGGAATGCGCTGCGTTTGGTCAAAGGTTGGCAAGTGGCCGACATCGAACAACCCGAATCGGCAAAAATCGCCATCAAATGGTTCGAAAGCAAACTATCGGCTACCATCGAGGAGATTAACGACGATTTTGCGAAATACCGTATCAGCGAAGCGTTGATGACCGTTTACAAACTCTTTTGGGACGATTTCTCGTCGTGGTACCTCGAGATGGTGAAACCCGCTTACCAACAGCCGATTGATGCGCAAACGTATGCGGTTACATTGACCTATTTCGAGAAACTGATGTTGTTGTTGCATCCGTTTATGCCGTTCATCACCGAAGAGATTTGGCAAGTGCTCGGTCAGCGCAGCGACGGCGACAGCATCATGGTTGCCCAAATGCCCGCCGCAAGTCGGGTGGACACTGCCCTGCTGTCCGATTTCGACATCGTGAAAGAGTTGATTGCCGCCGTGCGTTCGACACGTTTGGCGCGCAACATACCCAACAAAGAGGCTTTGGCACTGCACATCGCAGCCGGAACGCACAATCACGCATACGACAGCATTGTGCTGAAAATGTGCAACTTAACAAGCATTTCGCAAGGCGAAAAAGATGCTACTGCCGCATCGTTTATGGTGCGCACCACCGAATATGCCATTCCGCTTGGCAACAACATCAATGTCGAGGAAGAGATAGCCAAAACGGAGGCCGAAATAGAATATCTGACCGGATTTTTGGCTTCGGTGATGAAAAAACTCGGCAACGAGAAGTTTGTGGCCAACGCCAAGCCTGAAATTGTGGCCAACGAGCGCAAAAAACAAGCCGATGCCGAAAGCAAATTGGCAACATTGCGTGCGACGCTTGCACAGTTGCGCAAATAAATTTGCAAAATAGCGTTTGACATTTCAAAAAGTTTTTGTAATTTTGCCGTGTCAAACGATTTTGGGGGATTAGCTCAGTTGGTAGAGCATTTGGTTCGCAATCAAAGGGTCGTCGGTTCGAGTCCGATATTCTCCACAAGCACGCAAAAAAAATCAGACATTTCTCAAAGGAAGTGTCTGATTTTGTTTATGTTAGATTACGTGAATAAGTCGGCAACTATAAAGATACAAACTTATAAAAGCCCACGTCATTTTTTTTGAATGCCGCAAAAATTATTCGTTTGGCAAGCGAAAATCGGGCGGCACTGGTAGTTCGAAGTGTAATGGCTGCCGTGTTACCGGATGTACAAAATCGAGCGTGCGAGCATGCAATGCCAACCGATCGAGCAGCGGCGAAGCCCCCGAACCGTATTTGCGGTCGCCCACTACCGGATGACCAATGGCAGCCATCTGTACACGAATTTGATTGGTTCGGCCGGTTTCGAGATGCAGTTCGAGCAACGAATAACGCCCATTGCCGGCTATTTTAGTGTAGTGTGTAATCGATTTTTTGCCGCCATTGTCGCGAAACGACGAATACACGCGCGTGGTTTTCGGATTTTCGGTCAGCCACGATACAATGGTGTCCGCTCTTGGTTGCACATCGCCCTCGACAAGTGCCACATACGCTCGATTGGTTACCACAGTTCTCCAATTATCGCGCATAAACTGCTGTAAATCACGTTGTTTCGAAAATAGGAGCAATCCGGAGGTTTCGCGGTCGAGCCTGTGAACGACAAAAATGCCGTTGCGCGCATTTTGTTGTCGGACATAGTTTTTGAGAATCGAAAAGGCTGTTGTTTCGCGCGATTCGGGGGTTGTGGCCACGGTGAGCAATCCCTCTTTTTTGGCCACCACCAGCAGATAGTCGTCTTCGTAAACGAGTTTCAGCAACGGATGCAGTCTGTTGGTTGTGGCAGGTCGCTGTTTGGCCACTGTTACCACATCGTCGGGTTGCAGTGCGTAGTCAAATTTTGTTTCGATGTGTTTGTTGACCGACACCTGACGATGTGCGAGCAACGCTTTGACGGCAGTTCGGCTCATGCCTCCCATTTTGGCCAGCAAAAATTCCATCAAAGGCATTGCTGCCGTTACGCGCAGTTGTGTTTGTCCACTTTTCATACGTCGTTAGCGGTAATATTTGCGATATAAGCGTCCGAAATCATCGGTGTGTTTGTAGTCGGACAGCCACGCATCGAATGTTTGCTGCAGCCGTCGATCCGATTTTTTTGGGAACGCCCATGCGCATGGTTGTGCGAATCCCAATTTGGTGTCGATGTCGAGTTGCGGATAAAACCGTTTGACGGCTCGTGCGGTAAACACATCGGCGGCAGTCATCTCGATGTCGCCGCGCGCCACCATGGCCAATACATGTTCGACGTCGATGTCGGGCAGATGATTGATGTCGAAATTGATGCCTGTTTCGTCTTTGATGTTGCGCAATACCAATTCGTCGGGCGAGTGTTCCGGCATTGTCAGTGTATGCCCTTCCAAATCGGCGACATGTCGCACGGGCGTGCCTTCGGTGGGCGCAAGTTGCACCAATACCAAATGATTTTTGATCAATGGTTGCGAAAATTGTACCGCCGATTTCAGTTCCAATGTGGTTGGCAGCAATTTCATGATGATGTCGTAATCGCCGCGGTTCAGCCCTTCGATGTTTTTTTCGAGGTCGGGTTCGACCACTATATTCAGCGCGAAATTCAGCGAATCGGCAAATCGTTTCAGCAGTTCGTATTCGAACCCCGATACGCTGTCGCCGTCGACAACATAACCGAGCGCACTGTATTCGGTTGCTACGTTCAGCACTTTGGAACGCTTGATGTCGTCCCATGTGCGAGGTTGCACGCTGAAATAGGCAAACAGGACGATGACCGTCAAAACGGCGCCCATAATCAATGGAATTTTAACGCGTTTTCTGAGGCTCATATTATTCTGATTTTTAGTGAGTTATCAATCGTAAAATGTCCACGATAAGCCAAATTGGAAAGTTGCCGGATTCAGCGGATAGTACGGCATCGAAAAGTAGTTGCGTCCGCCAAACAGTGTGGCGTTCCAATTGGCATACTGCACATACAGCCGCAACCGTTTGATGAAGAAATTGAGGTAAACGTTCATTTCGGGATAATTGCCGATTTTATGTTCGTTTTGCACATAGAACACGCCTGTTGCCGGCATGTAATTGTTGCCATAGTACGCTGTGTGATAGCGCACGCTCACGCCAAGTTGCATGGTCAGCACTTTTTTGAAAAAACTGTCGAGGTAGTACAAATTGGAATAAAGCGCAAAATCGGGCAACGGCAGCACCTCTCGATTGCTGGTGAATTGATAGACCAATTGGTTGTCGAGATGGATGCGCCAAGCCTGTAGATTAGCGGTAACATCGGCGGCTATCACTTGCACATTGCCGTCGAATTGTGCCGGCTGTGCATTGTGGTCAAAATAGATGAAATTGGTAACGTTCTCGAACTGCACGCCCACCGAAATGTGGCGCGTGGGAAACGCTATGCGCCCTTTGACATTGAAACGCAATTCGTTGTCGAAATCATTCTCCCACCGAAAATGATTCGACAGATAGTGTTGCAACAGATAGTCGCACGATTCGTTGTAGAATCCGCCGCGCGCCTCGATGGTCATGGTGTCTTTGGCCGTTATCGGGAATATGCTGCGCATGCCGCCATACACCGAGAAATTGCCAATTTTTGGGCCAACGACATAGACATCGCCATTGACATCGAAGGTTAGTTTTTCGCCTTCGCGTTTGAAAATTTGTGCGCCCACTTTCAGGTTGTGTTCGGTGTGTTTGTCGGTCAGCGGAATGGAATCCTCAAATTGTCGGTAACGCCGCAAATCGTATTCGACAAAGCCGGTCAGTCCGAAGCGCATCAACCGGTTGAATTTCTCTTCCATGGTTACGCCAAGCGTGTTTTTGAGCGACCAATAGCGTGTCGAATCGAGTGTGTGCGAACCCTGATAAAAATTGTCGGCGTAGAAACCGTTTGTCAGCGAGTCGCGCTCGACATAGCGTCGCCGCGTGTCTTCAAATTTGATAGTGTGAACAATCGACGTTACGGGAATGTAATCGTATGCCACCGAATCCTCGTTGACACGCCGTTCTTTTTCGTATCCGAAACAGAATTTGTGGTTGTAATAATAGAGGTAATTCGAATACCCGACAATGGCATTCAGGCGTGTGGGAATGTCGGCCACGGCCACATCGACACCGCCGGCTACGGCTGTCGGGTCGAGTATGTAGTTGCGGTCGGTGATGCCGCCGCTCTCGTGATTACGAAAATTGTTGAACATCACCACGCCTTGTGCCGAATAACGCCGGCCGTTGTAACTGCCCCACAATCCGCCGTTCAGCATGCGTGTGGCTTGGTTGGCATATTGTCCGCGACCGTAAATCAGATTGACCAATCCGCCAAAATTGGTGCGGCTGTTGGCGTTCATCGTGAACAGAGCCTTGAAATGATCTTGCTCGTAGAACGTAGGCAACGCCGAACGGTACTCCAGTTCGGCAAACGGTGTCGTGGTGTTGAAAAACGTAACATCTTCGATACCAACCAGATAGGCATCGTATGGTTGCGAATGGAATGTGGGCGTTTTGGCTGTTCGGTCGAAATAGATGCGCGACTGTAGTGGTGAGCCCAAATTGCCGTTCCACGCATTGGCAATGCTGTACGCATTCACCGGATTGGCATCGGGATAACTGACCACTGCCGTGTCGATGCCGCATGTGTCGGCCACGCCAAGCCCCTCCTCGATGTGCCACGCCCGAATATGAGTCGGTATTTGGACTTTGCCGGCCTTGTTCGATTGCGCCAACAAAGGCATGGCAATCATCAATAGCAATATGACATTTTTGCAGCGATTCACAAACTGCAAAGTTACAATTTTTTTTACAAACCACCAAATTTGCATAAATCACAGAAAAAGCGTACCTTTGCAAATTGATTTTACACAATAAAAAAATTATGATTACAACAAATACTGCTTATATCGAATCGGCCATCGACGATTTTCGTGAAGGCAAATTTTTGATTGTCGTCGATGACGAAGACCGCGAGAACGAAGGCGATTTTATAGTCGCGGCCGAAAAAATCACGCCCGAGAAGGTCAATTTTATGCTCAAACATGCGCGCGGTGTCCTATGTGCGCCTATCACTATCGAACGCTGCAAGGAACTCGACCTGCCACATCAGGTGGCCGACAACACATCGGTGCTCGGCACACCGTTTACAGTAACAATCGACAAATTGGAAGGTTGCACCACGGGCGTGTCGGCTGCCGACCGCGCTGCCACCATACGCGCTTTGGCCGACCCCGCATCCACACCGCAAACTTTTGGCCGACCGGGACACATCAACCCGCTGTACGCCCAAGACAAAGGCGTGTTGCGCCGCGCAGGACACACCGAAGCCAGCATCGACTTGGCCAAACTTGCCGGCCTCTACCCTGCTGCCGCCCTGATGGAAATAATGAACGAAGACGGCACCATGGCGCGCATGCCCGAACTGCGCAAAATAGCCGAACAGTTCGACATTAAAATCATATCGATACGCGACCTGATAGCCTACCGACTACAAAAAGAATCGCTCATCGAACGGGGCGACGAAGTGGATATGCCCACGCAATACGGACATTTTCATCTGATTCCGTTTCGTCAGAAATCGAACGGATTGGAACATATTGCCCTCATCAAAGGCACATGGACGGCCGACGAGCCGATACTTGTCAGAGTGCATTCGTCGTGCGCCACGGGCGACATATTCGGTTCGTGCCGCTGCGAGTGCGGCGACCAACTGCACCAAGCCATGCGCATCATCGAAAAAGAAGGCAAAGGCATTGTGCTGTATATGAATCAGGAAGGGCGCGGCATCGGTCTGATGGCCAAAATAGCAGCCTACAAATTGCAAGAGCAAGGTTACGACACCGTTGATGCCAACCTACATCTCGGGTTCAAAGCCGACGAGCGCGACTATGGCGTTGGTGCCAGCATACTGCGCGAATTGGGCGTGGCGAAAATGCGACTGATGACCAACAACCCCGTAAAACGCATCGGATTGGAGGCCTACGGACTCGAAATAGTCGAAAATGTACCTATCGAAATAGAACCCAATCCCTACAATCTGTCCTACATGAAAACCAAAAAAGAACGTATGGGACACACTCTGAAAAAAGTGTAAGTATTTGGCAATCAGTGTAGTTTGATTGTTCATAACTTTTTCGGACAAAAACGGTTGTCGGCATTGTATTTGTAAATAACTTTGCAGGACGAAACACGCACATCAACATTAAAACATATATTACTATGGCTCAACACATTAACGATTCCAATTTCGACGAAGTGCTTGCTCAAAACGCTTTGGTGGTTGTCGATTTCAGTGCTACTTGGTGCGGTCCGTGCCGTATGCTGGCGCCGATTGTCGATGAGTTGGCTGACGAATATGCCGGACGCATTTTTGTAGCCAAAGCCGATGTCGAAGAAGCCGTTGAAAGCGCCGAACGTTTTGGCATTCGCAGCGTTCCGACGATTCTGTTTTTCAAAAATGGCGAAAAAGTCGATCAGACCATCGGAGCAATGCCACGCGCCAAATTGGTGGAACGATTCGAAGCATTGTTGGCATAATCCTGCCACTCACTTCGACAACTTAAAGCGAGCGAAAATGCTCGCTTTTTTGTTGCTTGCAGCGCCTTTAAGCAAAAAAACGGCTGTGTAGTTGCACGATTTGCAAAAAAGTGCTATCTTTGCAATTTTGTAAAGATATCTATCAGCACAAAGGATGAAACATATTCGCAATTTCTGCATCATAGCCCACATCGACCACGGCAAAAGCACGTTGGCTGATCGCTTGTTGGAATTTACTAAAACCGTGTCGTCCAAAGAGTTACAAGCACAAGTGCTCGACGATATGGACCTCGAACGCGAGCGCGGCATCACCATCAAGAGCCACGCCATACAGATGAAATACACACATCGCGGCGAGGAATACACCCTAAATTTGATTGACACACCGGGACACGTCGATTTTTCGTACGAAGTGTCGCGCTCGATTGCCGCTTGCGAAGGCGCCTTGTTGGTGGTCGATGCCTCGCAAGGTGTGCAGGCACAAACCATCTCGAATCTGTACATGGCCATCGAACACGATTTGGAAATCATTCCCGTGATGAACAAATGCGACATGGACAGCGCCATGCCCGATATGGTGGAGGACGAGATAATCGATTTGTTGGGCTGCAAACGCGAAGAGATTATTCGCGCCAGCGGCAAAACGGGATTAGGTGTCGAAGAGATTCTCGACGCCATTGTCGAGCGTGTGCCGGCTCCGACGGGCGACCCCGAAGCACCGCTGCAATGCCTTATTTTCGACTCGGTGTTCAATAGTTTTCGGGGCATTATAGCTTATTTCAAAGTAGTGAACGGCGTGTTGCGCACCGGCGATTTTGTCAAATTTTTCAACACCGGCCGCCAATACGATGCCGACGAGATAGGTGTGCTGAAAATGACGATGCAGCCCACCAAAGAGTTGCGCACCGGCGATGTCGGTTACATCATCAGCGGCATCAAAACCTCGATCGAGGTGAAGGTGGGCGACACCATCACGCATGTCGAACGGCCATGCTCCGCAGCCATTGCCGGTTTCGAAGAGGTGAAACCAATGGTGTTTGCCGGCGTTTATCCTATTGAGACCGAAGATTACGAAAATCTGCGCGCGAGCCTCGAAAAACTGCAACTGAACGATGCGTCGCTCACGTTTTCGCCCGAAAGTTCGGTGGCATTGGGATTTGGCTTCCGCTGCGGATTTCTCGGGTTGCTCCACATGGAAATTATTCAGGAACGGCTCGACCGCGAATTTGACATGAATGTCATCACCACCGTGCCGAACGTGTCGTATCTGGTGTACGACAAACATGGCAACAAAATAGAGGTTCACAACCCGGCCGGAATGCCCGATGTAGCCCACATCGACCACATCGAAGAGCCGTATATTCGTGCCTCCATCATCACCACCACCAATTACATCGGGCCGATAATGACGCTTTGTTTGAGCAAACGCGGCGAATTGGTAAAACAAGAATTCATTTCGGGCAACCGTGTCGAAATATTGTTCGATTTGCCGTTGGGCGAAATCGTCATCGACTTTTACGACAAACTGAAGTCTATATCGAAAGGTTATGCCTCGTTCGACTACCATGCCAACGGATTCCGTCCGTCGAAATTGGTAAAACTCGACATTCTGCTGAACGGCGAGCAGGTCGATGCGCTCTCTACCCTCACCCATCAGGACAATGCCGTCGATTTCGGCCGGCGTATGTGCGAAAAACTGAAAGATCTGCTGCCGCGCCAACAATTCGACATTGCCATTCAGGCAGCCATCGGCGCCAAAATCATAGCCCGCGAAACCGTGAAACAGGTGCGTAAAGACGTAACTGCCAAATGCTACGGCGGCGACGTGTCGCGCAAACGCAAACTGCTCGAAAAACAGAAACGCGGCAAAAAACGTATGAAACAAATAGGCAACGTGGAAGTGCCGCAAAAGGCATTCCTTGCCGTACTTAAATTGGACTAAAATAACTATCGCCATGAAAAAATTACTTGCACCATCGCTCTTGTCGGCTAACTTCGGCAACTTGCAGCACGACATCGAACTTATCAACCAAAGCGACGCCGATTGGCTGCACATCGATGTGATGGACGGCGTTTTTGTACCGAACATTTCATTTGGATTTCCGGTGCTGAAATACGTCAAAGAATTGAGCCACAAGCCGTTAGATGTTCATTTGATGATTGTCGAACCCGATAAGTTTGTGAACGAGGTGAAAGCCACCGGCGCCATCATGATGAATGTACACTACGAAGCCTGCACGCATCTGCATCGCACCATTCAGCGCATACATGCCGCCGATATGCAAGCCGCCGTAACACTGAACCCGCACACGCCCGTCGAATTGCTCGAAGACATCATCGACGATGTGGATATGGTGCTGCTGATGTCGGTCAATCCCGGATTTGGCGGCCAAAAATTCATCGACAACACCTATTCTAAAATAGCACGTCTGCGCGCCATGATAGAACGCCACCACGCCAAAGCGCTGATTCAGGTCGATGGCGGCGTAAACCTCGACAATGCGTCCAAACTCTACGCCGCCGGCGCCGATTGTTTGGTGGCCGGCAGTGCCGTCTTCGGCGCGGACAATATGGTAGAAACCATAGCGCGACTAAAAGCCTAAAATCACTCCGACTAAAAACATAAACCTATGGTAGAAATACACGAAGTCAAAACCAAAAAGGAACTTCTCCAATTTGTGCAATTCGGCATCGATTTGTACGACGGCGAGCCAAACTATTGTCCGCCTTTGATTTTCGACGAGATGAACTCGTTCGACCCTGCCAAAAATCCGGCACTCGACGTGTGTGATTTCGCACTATTTTTGGCCTTCCGCGACAAGCAAATCGTAGGTCGTGTGGCTGCCATCATCAACCACAAGGCCAACGAAAAATGGAACTACAAGCATGTGCGTTTCGGTTGGATCGACTTCATCGACGACAAAGAGGTGTCGCAAACGTTGTTGCAAACAGTGTGCGATTGGGGCAAAGCGCGCGGCATGGAAGGACTGAATGGCCCCGTCGGCTTCACCGATTGGGACAAAGAAGGCTGCCTGATACGCGGTTTCGAATACGATTCGCCCATGACGAGTCTGTTCAACTATCCCTACTACGCTGAACATTTCGAGGATTTCGGCCTGCGCAAAGAGGTCGATTGGATTGAATACCGCGTGTTTGTGCCAAATCAGATTCCCGAAAAGATGCAGCGTGTGGCGCAAATTGCCTCGGAGCGTTACGGCGTTAAAGTCGAAAAATTCAAGTCGGCACGCGAATTGATGAAACGCTTCCCGAACTACGAATATATGGACGTGCTGAACGAGGCTTATCTGCCGCTCTACAACTTTCAGCCGATGACCGAAAAGCAAAAAAAGTACTACGCCAACATGTATTTCCCACTACTCAACTACGATTTCGTAACCGTCATCACCAATGCCAAGGACGAAATTGTGGGCGTCGGCGTCGGCATGCCCGACATATCGCCGGCACTGCGCAAAAGCAAAGGAAAACTATTCCCATTTGGCTGGTTTCATATTCTTAAAATGCTGAAAGCCAAGAAGATGGATGTATTCGATTTGTTGCTCATTGCTGTGCGTCCCGATTATCAAAACAAAGGTATCAATGCGTTGTTCTTCTACGACCAAGTTACCTATTTCCAAAAATATGGCATCAAATATGCCGAAACCACTTCGATTTTGGAGACCAACAACAAAAATTTGGCAAATTGGGAGTATTTTGAAACTTTGCAGCACAAACGCCGCCGTGCCTATTTGAAATCGATTTGACGCAGTCGGTCGGCATACAACAAAAGGCACCTCGCAACGAGGCGCCTTTTGTTGTTACCGGACATCAATGAATTGACGTTAGTTGGTCATTTTCAGCATGTTGACTTCCTGCTCCGAGAGATAGCGCCATTTGCCGCGTGGCAGATTCTTTTTGGTCAAGCCGGCAAAATAGACGCGGTCGAGGCGAATCACCTTGTAGCCCAACGCATCGAACATACGACGCACAATGCGGTTGCGCCCCGAGTGAATTTCGACGCCGACTTTGCGTTGGTCGTTGTCGGTAGCACTGTAACTGATATCGTCAACATGAATTTCGCCGTCTTCCAAATCGAGTCCGTCGCGCAATCGCTGCATATCTTCTTCGGAAATGGCATGGTCGAGCACCACTTCGTAGATTTTCTTTTGACGATATTTCGGGTGTGTCATTTTCGAGGTCAAATCGCCATCGTTGGTCAGCAGCAGCACGCCGGTGGTATTGCGGTCGAGCCGTCCGACGGGATAGATGCGTTCGCTGCAGGCGTTTTTCACCAAGTCGAGCACCGTCATGCGTGCTTGTGGGTCGTCCACGGTGGTAACACAGTCTTTCGGTTTGTTCAGCAAGATGTAAACGCGTTTTTCGCAGCGCACCAATTGGTCGTGGAACAGCACCTTGTCGGTGGCCGGCACTATTTTTGTACCCAATTCGGTTACCACTTCGCCATTCACGGTTACCACGCCGGCGGTAATGTATTCATCGGCTTCGCGGCGCGAACAAATGCCCGAATTTGCCAAAAATTTATTCAGGCGCATCGGTTCGTTGTAGTCGATATATTGTTTTTTGTAGGCCATCTGCTTTTTGTGGCTGTACTTGGCGTTTTCGTCGAAGTCGGCATCGTGCTGCCGACGATACGGTGTGCGGTAGTTGTTGTTGCCGTAGCGCTGTTCGTTGCGGTCGAAGCGCGGGCGGAACTCACCGCCATCGCGGCGGCGGTTGCCATCGAAACGATTGTGCCCGAAACGTGTGTTCGGGCGTTGTTCTGTAGCATCGTAGCGTTCGAAACGCGGACGTTGTCCGCCATCAGTGTGGCGTTCGTCAAAACGGTTCCCGTTTCCGTTCGAATGGCGCGACTCCTGACGGTAGTAGTTGTTGCCGCCTTGTTCATCGCGGTTGAAACGTGGGCGAAACTCGCCATCCTCGCGACGGCGACTGTTGCGCGCATTGTCAAACTGACGTCTGTTACCATCGCGGCCGGCACTGCCACGGTTGTTATAACCGCGCGGCCTAAATTCATTTTCGTTTGTCATAAAATCTAATACTTAAAAAAAAAACTTGTCGGTGCAAAGGTACAAAAAAAAACAATGCACAACACATTATCAATGTGGCTAATCGACAAAGTTTGCACATTTTTATCGAAAGGTGATTCAAATCTGCAATTATTTTTGTAACTTTGTCAGGTGAAACCGATTTTTTTTGTGAATCGTATGGATAGTTTATACAATTTAGTCAAAAATCGTCGCAGCATACGCAAATATGCCGACCGTCCGGTTGAGCGCGAAAAAATTGACCGGATTTTACGCACTGCCTTGATGTCGCCGGCCTCGAAACGCGCCAATGGTTGGGAATTTATCGTCGTCGATGATCGCGCGTTGTTGGCACGCATGGCCGATTGTCGCGACTTTGGCAGCAAACTCATTGCCGGCGCACCGGTGGCCGTTGTGGTGGCCTACGACCCGCAAAAAAGCGATGTGTGGTTCGAAGATGCTGCCATCGCTGCCCTGCTGCTGCAGTTGGCGGCCGAGGATTTGGGGTTGGGCAGTTGCTGGGTGCAGGTGTACAACCGCCAACACGACGAAAACACCTCTGCCGAAGCCTACATACGCACTCTGCTCGACATTCCCGATACGCTGCATGTGCTGAACATCGTGGCCATCGGCTACAAAAACGAGGAACGCAAGCCGTATGACGAGGAGAAACTTGCCTACGACAAAATTCATTGGAATCGCTACTGATGGACGCTGCACAACGCAAAATCGTTTTTGTCGGTGCCGGCAATTTGGCCACCAATTTGGCGCTTGCGTTGCAGGCCGCTCGCTATCACATTGTGCAAGTGTATAGCCGTACCGAAGCATCGGCGCGCCTGTTGGCCGAACGGTTGAAAAGTGCCTACACTACCGATGTGGCGCACATCTGCACCGATGCCGATTTGTACATTTACGCCCTCACCGACGAGGCTTTGCCAACGGTTATCAACAATATGCCACGCATCAACGGCATACATGTACACACGGCCGGCAGTATGCCGATGCACATTTTCGACGGAAAACAAGCAAATTACGGCGTCGTCTATCCGTTTCAAACATTTTCGAAAAACAAACGGGTCGATTTTACGCATGTCCCGATATTTGTCGAGGCAAACAATGCTCAAACGCTTGATTTATTGACAAATACGGTTAGAGTGATTGCAAAAAACGTCTATTTTGCAAATAGCGAAGACCGTAAGTTTTTGCATTTATCGGGTGTATTCGCAAATAATTTTACCAACTACCTCTACACCATTGCCGCCGACTTGTTGGCCGAGCGTGGTTTGCCATTCGAGGTGTTGCAACCACTCATTCGCGAGGGTGTCGGCAAACTCGACAGCCTGTCGCCCATCGAAGCGCAAACCGGTCCGGCTGTGCGCGGCGACCACTCCGTTGTGAGCGAACATCTGCGCTTGTTGGCCGACCATCCGGCTTGGGCGCAACTCTATCAAACACTATCCGAAGCCATAGAACAACAACACAAAGTTTAGTATTATGAATTTCAAAGAGGAACTGAAACACATCAAAGCCTTTGCGTTCGACGTCGATGGCGTGCTATCGACCAACAGCATACCGCTATCGCCTGCCGGCGAACTGCAACGTTGCATGAACATCAAAGACGGTTATGCGCTGCATTGGGCAGCCAAAATCGGCATTCCCATAGCCATCATCACCGGTGGCAATACCGAAGCCGTGCGCATTCGTTTTGAATCGCTCGGCATCAACGATATTTACATGGCATCGCATCACAAAATGGACGATTTCAACGATTTTTTGACCAAAAACGACCTGAAACCCGAAGATGTGCTCTATATGGGCGACGATATTCCCGATTATGAAGTGATGCAATACGCAGGTTTGTGTGCTTGTCCGGCCGATGCGGCCCCCGAAATCAAAGCCATAGCCGACTATGTGAGCGACAAAAACGGCGGTTGTGGCTGTGGACGCGACATTATCGAGCAGACACTGAAAGCGCAAGGACGCTGGATGCACACGGCTGACGCTTTCGGATGGTGATTCGCTGTAAGTTAAAGTAAAAATTCAAATTTTATTCATAAATAATCGATAATCAAACAAATAGACAAAAAATGATACACTCTGTATTCAAACTTGTACGCTACAAAAATCTCATTTTCATCGTCGCCATACAGTGGTTGATGGCTGCGTGTGTGATAGCCCCGACGCTTGCCATGTTTCATGTGCCGGTGCACACCACTTGGTGGATGCAACTGATTCTCATCGCTGCCACTACCCTGATAGCGGCCGGCGGATATGTGGTCAACGACTACTTCGATTTGAAAATAGACCGTATCAATCGTCCCGAAAAAGTTATTGTGGGCAACAACATCGACAAACGCAACGCCATGCGTCTCTACCAACTACTCACTATTGCAGGCGTAGTGCTTGGTTTGGCGGCTGCCGTCGTGCTGCACAGTTGGACTGTCGGTATGATTTTTGTCATCGTGCCGGGCATGCTGTGGTTCTACTCGGCCTCGTACAAACGACAATTTCTTGTCGGAAATCTCATTGTAGCCCTGTCGGCCGCATTGGTGCCACTGATTCCGTTCATTGTCGAATGTGGTTTGTTGACCGACAACTACAATTTTCTGATTCGCGAAACGCCCATTCTGAAAACCCTCTATGCGTGGGGATGCACCTTTGCAGCCTTTGCCTTTTTGTGGACGTTGATTCGCGAAATCATAAAAGACCTTCAGGACGAATATGGCGACCGCGAAATGGAATGCCGGACGGTGCCGATTATCTGCGGAGCCTTGTGGACGAAAATCATCATCACCACACTGGTGTTAGTGGCCGACGGACTGCTTGCCTACCTGATTACCACAAAATTGGCCATTCCCGGCGATACATCGACCACTTTTCGCTACTTTTTGGTAGGCATTGCGATGCCCGGACTTTGTCTGATAGCCATCTTGTGGAGCAAAACTTGCGCCGCCTACCGCAACGCTTCGGCGCTTTGCAAATTCATCATGGTGATAGGCGTGCTGTATGCGGTCGTTTATCATTTTCTGATAGCCAAAGCCTTCGGACTGCCATTTTTGGGCATATTCCATATTATCTGACAAAATACGATTTCGACATGAACATTATACTTGGTTCACAATCGCCACGCCGCCAAGAATTACTGCGCGGCCTCGACCTCGACTTCGAGGTACGCACCCTCGAAGGCAACGACGAACATTATCCTGACACACTGCAAGGCGCCGACATTCCGCTCTATTTGGCCAAGCAGAAAGCCGCTGCCCTGCTGCCGACACTCACGGCCGACGATTTGCTCATCACGGCCGACACCATCGTGTGGCTCGATGGCGCCGTGTACGGCAAACCAACCGATGCCGCCGACGCCAAACGCATGTTGCATGCGCTGTCGGGGCGCACACACGACGTCATCACAGGCGTATGCGTAACCACTACCGCCCGACAGGAATCGTTTGCCACCACCACCAAAGTAACATTTGCCACGCTCGACAGCGCCGAGATAGACTATTACATCGACAAATATCGTCCGTTCGACAAAGCCGGCAGTTATGGTGTGCAAGAGTGGATAGGCTACATCGGCGTGGAGCGCCTCGAAGGTTCGTACTACAACGTCATGGGACTGCCTATTCAGCGTCTGTACAACGTGCTGAAACAGTGGAAATGAGGCATCAGTAGCCAAATTGTTCGGGCTTTTTGGCTGCAATGTTTTTGTAAAAACCTTTGATTGCCGTCATGTCGGTTTCGACATCGTTGGTTGGCGCGAACAGACGTCCAAAACCCAACTCTTTTTTGGCATAATCGATATAACCTAACATGATGGGCACTTGTGCTTTGCACGCAATGACGTAGAAACCACGTTTCCAATCAGTAGTGTAACTGCGTGTGCCTTCGGGAGTTACGGCAATGTAAAAGCGTTCGTGCTGCGCAAAAGCATCGGCCATTTGGTCGGTGAGCGCAGCATGGCGGCTGCGATCGACCGGAATGCCGCCCAAACGCCGCATCAAGCCGCCCAACGGAAACCGAAACCACTCTTTTTTCATAAAAAAAGAGATTTGCAGCCCCATGGCATGTCGAAACAAGATACCCAACACAAAATCCCAATTGCTGGTGTGTGGCGCAATACACACCACACATTTGGTGGGAAGTGTCGCATGGTTGCATATTGTCCAACCGTGCCATTCGAGTATATGCCAAGCCCAATTTTGTTTCATTGCTGTGCGCAAAAACTTGGTGTGATCGCTGCAAAGTTACACATTTTTGCAGACATATTTGCGCCAAAAACCACTTTTTTGTATCAAAATCAATTTTTTTTACATAAAAATTTGGTTATTTGAAACAAAAGTTCTAAATTTGCTGCGTTAAATTATTTATCAACACTAAAAACACCATTCGCCTATCGTAGCACGCTTACTTTGACTCTAAACAACAGCAAGGTATGAAAAATCTCCAATCTTTGACCGACGAAGCGTTGGTCAAAAGTTACGAGCAAGGGTGCAATCAGGCGTTTGAGGTGTTGTTGTTCCGGCATAAAGACCGCCTATTCAACTACATTTTTGGCCTTACACACAATCGCGACCTCGCCGAAGATGTTTTTCAGGACACGTTTTTCAAAGCCATCACCACCATCAGGCAGCACCGCTACACCGAAAATGGCAAATTTTTTCCGTGGTTGTCGCGCATAGCACACAACTTGGTTATCGACCATTTCCGCCGCGACGACAATTTTGTTTCGTCGGACGACGACACGATGTATGATTTGCTAAACAATGCCAAATTGTACGACGACACATTCGACAGCATGGTTTACGAAACAGCCCTCGTGAAACTTGGTCGTTTGGTCGATCGTCTGCCCGACTGCCAACAACGCATTGTGCGTATGAGGTTGTACAACAATTTGAGTTTCAGAGAGATAGCCGACCGTGAAAACATCAGCATCAACACTGCGCTTGGTCGTATGCGTTACGCGATACTGAATCTGCGCAAAATAGCCGATGAATGCAACTTTGTGGCCAACTTTACGCCGGCATTGTAAACGACTGATAAAACCACACGTAAGCGGCTACCCTTTTTTTTGAGGATAGCCGCTTTTTTTTGCGTCATTTTGTGTAGCGTGTTTCAAAAAGTTTGCATATCGCAGAGGCGCTTGTAGTAGCCTTCGAGTTTCAGCAGTTCGTCGTGTTTGCCGCGTTCGACGATGCGTCCCTCGTGCATCACGCAAATTTCGTCGGCTTGACGAATGGTGGACAAACGGTGCGCCACAACGATGGTTGTGCGATTTTGCATCAGATTTTCGAGCGCGCTCTGCACCAAGCGTTCGCTTTCGGTATCGAGTGCCGAAGTTGCTTCGTCGAGAATCAGAATCGGCGGATTGCGCAAAATGGCGCGCGCTATGCTGATGCGTTGCCGCTGACCGCCCGACAGCCGACAGCCACGATCGCCGATGTTGGTGTCGTAACCCTGTTCGGTAGCCATGATAAAATCGTGTGCATTGGCGATTTTTGCCGCGGCCACCACTTCGTCCATCGTGGCCGACTCGACGCCAAAGGCGATGTTGTTGAAAAATGTATCGTTGAACAAAATCGCCTCTTGATTGACATTGCCCATCAGCAGGCGCAGCGATTGCAGGTCGAGGTGCGCGATGTTGGTGCCATCGACCGAGATGCTGCCTTGATTGACATCGTAGAAGCGCGGAATAAGATCGACCAACGTGGATTTGCCCGACCCCGACTGCCCCACCAAAGCGATGGTTTTGCCTTTCGGACACACCAGATTGATGTCTTTCAAAATCCAATCTTCGCGGTATTTGAACCAAACGTGATCGAAGCGAATTTCGGAGTTAAACTCGCTGATTTTGAGCGCGTTGTTTTGTTGTTTCAGTGGGTTGTCGGCTTTCAGCACGTCATCGACACGTTGCAACGAGGCCATGCCTTTTTGAACGCTGTACATGGCTTTCGATAAATCTTTGCACGGCGCAATGATGCTGTAAAAAATGACCAGATAGTAGATAAATTCGGGTGCCGAGATACCGCCCTGCCCGTTCAAAATGAGCGATCCGCCGTACCACAGCAAGATGGCCACCACGCAAGTGCCGAGAAATTCGCTGACAGGATGCGCCAACAGATAGCGGCAGTTGATGCGGTTGAACGTGCTGCGAATGCGCTCGTTGAGTTTGGCAAAACGTGCCCGCAACTTTGCTTCGGCCGTAAAGGCTTTGACGACACGCAGTCCGCCCAAAGTCTCCTCTATTTGCGACAAGAGTTCGCCGGTTTGCTGTTGTCCGCTGAGCGACCGCCGTTTGAGCGATCGCCCGATTTTGCCGATGAGGAAACCGCTAAACGGCAGCAACAGCAGCACGAACAACGTCAGTTTCCAACTCAAAGCGAACAGCACGCCCAAATAGACGGCAATCATAATCGGGTTTTTGAAAATCATTTCGAGCGAACTCATGATAGAGGCTTCGATTTCGCCCACATCGCTCGTCATGCGCGACATGATGTCGCCTTTGCGTTCTTCGGTGAAGTAGCCTATCGGCAAATCGACTATTTTGGCATAAATCATATTGCGCAAATCGCGCAGAACGCCTGTGCGCACAGGCACCAACATGGCCGATGCCAAATAGGTGGTGCCGGTTTTGAACAGGGTCATCACTATGAGAAACACGCCGAGCCACAACAATGCCACCGATGCGCCGGATGTGGCGATGAGTTGCTCGATGTAGAAAAATACGTTGTTTTTGGCTGCGGCGGCATAGTCGCTCATAGTATCGCATGTGCTCCACGCAACAAATGTGTGCGATGCCGTATCCATGCCAAACAGGATTTGCAGAATGGGGATGATGGTGGCAAACGAAAACAGGCTGAACAGCGTGGCCAAGATGTTGAGAATGAATATCCATACCACATAATGGCGATATGGCGGCACAAAGCGGCGCAGAAGCGTGAAAAGTCCTTTCATAAAATTCGAATTATATGCTTTTTAGCAGGCTGCAAAGTTACAAAAAACATTTGGGATGCGCAACAAGTGCGCCGAACTATTCTGATAACGAAATGTGGCAACCCGGTAAGTAAACGTGCCTTTTCATGCTGCCCTATGCCAATTTTTCGCGCCGATGTTGTGAGTACAAAGCGGATGAGTGCAAAAGAGTGCAAAGTGCAAGATTTTAAGAGTTTAAGGTAGGGGTAAAATCTCGTTCTTTGTTTCGTAGTTCTACCTCCCAAACCCTCCTAAAGGAGGGCTTTAAGTCCCCTTCAGGCCTGCCTGCCGGCAGGCAGGGGATTTAGGGGTAATAAAACAAACGCGGAGCAAGGAAAATTCCTCACTCCGCATTCCTAATTGTGGGGCTTGCGCGCCGCGTCCCTACAATTTTTTCGGCGGCTGCCCGCGGCATTTGCCCTACCTGCCGACGAAAACGAGGTACTATTCTCCAAAAAGAACAGGGCGGACGGACCGACCGTAATAGCGGTAGCTGCCGTCCCTGTACACGTTGTCCGAGTTGAAGTACACGTACCACGCGTAGTTCGGGTAGTCCGTGTAGAGCGAACTCGACCAATAGCTGCCGTAGTAGCCCGCGCGGTTCAAGTCAGCGTCGCTGCGATAGCCCGCCGCAGGGAGAAAAATGGAGTTGCCGTTAGTGCCTTTCACTTCGTAGCCGTTAGTGCCTTTCAAGGTCGTCCAAGTCCACGTGCAGTTTTCACGCAGTTCCGTCCATTCGGCATCGGTGGGCATACGCCAAGCACCGCCCCAGTTGGCACGAGCAGCATCGTCGGCGAGTTCAAGTTGGGTTTTGTTATCCACGGTGCCATGACTGCTACTTGTGTTGTATTTGGTCAAAGTAGAACTACTTCCGTTGCACCATTTGTAAGTACTCCAATTGTAAGTCGTTTTTGTTTCAGTTTCGCCCCAAGCGTAGTAGTTGCCGTACTCCTCGGGTTTGGTGGCGCCTACGTTGCAGGTAGCCCATTTCACACTCAAACCGAGGTCTACCCACTCGTGGCCGTTCTCGGTGCCGGTAGCCGGCACGGTGAACGAGATGCTGTCCACATCGGCAATCATATATCTTACACTGCTGCCATCAGTTTTATACACATAAAATTCGCTTTGTGCCATAGCGCATACGCTCATGCACAGAGCGCTTGCAAAAAGAATCAGTTTTTTCATAGTCGTTACTTTTTGATAAATTTGATGATTTGGTTGTTGATTTTGATGAAGTAACTGCCTTGTTGCAAGGTGGTTACGTCGATGTGTTGTGCCGCGCTGTGCAGCAGGGCGCGTCCTTGCAGGTCGTACACGGTGCAGGTGGCATCGGCCGTAGCGCCTTCGATGCGCAGATAGTTCTGCACGGGATTCGGGTAGGCGTAGAGCACGGCTTCGCCCGCTTCGGCAAGGGCGGTGGTTGTCTGCTCCATCGTGCCGAAAAGCACGCAGCGTACGCCGTTCACGTCGCCGGCTTCGGCTTTGCGTTGCAGGGTCATGCCGCCGGCATCGAACACGATGCGTTGCACCGAGGCAAGTTCGTAACTTGTCTTCGCACCATCGGCCGACACCGCAATGACGGCCGGAACAGTGGCTGCACGCAGGCTGAACAGCGCCGGCAACCACATCAGAAGTAAAATTTTGTACCTCATTGTTGTTTGATGTTTTTTTTTAGTGTGAATAAATTAGTTATTGATTTTTTTTGTAGGGACGCGGCGCGCCACGTCCCTACAACATTATTTTACCATAACCTTAACGGCAGCATTACCGCTTTTAACTACATAAACACCACACAGTGAGCCGTTTAGGCGTGTTACGTCGCGGCCGAGCAGGTCGTAGATGCGGAACTCGCCGTTGCACACGATGCGGCCGGCTTGCGTGTAGAGGCCTGCCAACTCGATTTGCTCGAGACCAACGGTGCTCTCGATGTACGAAATATTGTTGAACAAGCCCCATACGGCATCCGCTTTGTACGCCTCTAAACTGCTGTACGGTACTTTCAGGGACGCATCGTAGTTGGCAAAAGATGATGTATCGCACGAAGGCGGCTCGGCGGCATAGCAGACAATATTGGTCAATTGAGTGCAGTTTTCGAACGCATACTCTCCGATGCTCGTTACGGAGTTGCCGATAGTTACCGAAGTCAGACCGCTGCAACCGGTGAACGCAGAACTACCGATGCTCGTTACGGAGTTAGGTATCGTTACCGAAGTCAGGCCGCTGCAACCATAGAACGCACCCCATCCGATGCTCGTTACACTGTTCGGTATCGTTACCGAAGTCATACCGCTGCACTCGTAGAACGCACCCTCTTCGATGCTCGTTACGCTGTTCGGAATCGTTACCGAAGTCAGGCCGCTGCAACTTTCGAACGCATACATTCCGATGCTCGTTACGGAGTTCGGAATCGTTACCGAAGTCAGACCGCTGCAATCGTAGAACGCCCCACCACAAATTTGTGTCGTGCCATCGAGCACACTAATGGACGTGTTCGCCGGCATCTCGCCTTTGTAGGTATAAAGCAATTGGTTGATATAAATAACGCCATCCGACTGATTCGCAAGCCACGCGGTACCGTCGAACGCAGAAAGACCGATGCTCGTTACGCTGTTCGGAATGCTTACCGAATTCAGACCGATGCAATCGGAGAACGCAGAAACTCCGATGCTCGTTACGCTGTTCGGAATGGTTACCGAAGTCAGAACGCTACAATTGGCGAACGCAGAACGACCGATGCTCGTTACGGAGTTGCCGATGTTTACCGACGTCAGGCCGCTGCACTTGTAGAACGCCAACTCTCCGATGCTCGTCACGGAGTTCGGTATCGTTACCGAAGTCAGGCCGCTGCAATAGGCGAACGCCCCACCACAAATTTGTGTCGTGCCATTGAGCACATCAATGAACGTGTTCGCCGGCATCTCGCCTTTGTAGGTATAAAGCATTTGGTTGATATAAATAACGCCATCCGACTGATTCGCAAGCCACGCAGTACCGGCGAACGCAGAACGACCGATGCTCGTTACACTGTTCGGGATGGCTACCGCATTCAGACCGCTGCAATCGGCGAACGCAGACTCTCCGATGCTCGTTACGGAGTTCGGAATGGTTACCGAAGTCAGACCGCTGCACTTGTAGAACGCAGACTCTCCGATGCTCGTTACGGAGTAAGTGTTACTACCGTAGGTTACGGTAGCGGGAATAACCACATCGCCCGTGTATTCATCGGCGTATGAGCCGGAATTACTTCCGCGGTAGGTAACTGTGGCAGTCAGGTTGGTGGCATCAAAGTCGTAATAGATGCCATCTACAGCTGTGTCGCTTGCAAAGAGCGCACCGGCACTTAATGTAAGTGCAGCAAATAGGGTAAAAATTTTGTACCTCATTGTTGTTTGATGTTTTTTAGTGTGAATAAATTAGTTATTGATTTTTTGTAGGGACGCGGCGCGCCACGTCCGCATAGTTTAAAAGTTGTTTGCGTTGTTTGCTACCTCCCAAACCCTCCTAAAGGAGGGCTTAAGTCCCATCAAAACACCGACAACAGCCCCCTTTAGGCCTGCCTGCCGGTAGGCAGGGGGTTGGGGGGCTTTCTTATCTTACCACAACCTTAACAGCAGCGTTCGCGGTTTTTACTATGTAAACACCACTCAGTGAGCCGTTCCGGCGCGTTACGTCGCGGCCGAGCAGGTCGTAAATGCGGGCGCCTTCGGCACCATAAATGCGACCTTGGTGTGCGTATATGGCCGGCATTTGAATGCGATCGACACCTGTATTCGCTTTTACTTCAAATTCAGGCGATACCCAAATACCATAAGAATAATCAATCCCAGCAGAGACGCCACCCATTATTGTCCACTCAGCGTCATCTACCACCATTTTGGTGTCTGCCGATAGCACATGGTAGTAACCGTTTGGTTCATCAATACGCAGTTGTACTTGGACACGATAAGTACCGACTTCAAACTGCGCGCCACTATAATCTGCCCATGAGTCATCGTCTGCTTTTTTCTGCCATTTGCGGAGCGATCCGAGGCGGTAAACAGCCCCCTCGGGCGCAGTCAACGAAATCTCCGGCAGAGCAACCTCATACACAGGTGTGGTCAATCCGGTGAATGTGGCTGTGGTCAGCACTTCGCGGTCGCCCGATTGGGGATATACGCATCCGATATAAATTTCTATCTTTTGCGTTGATTCACCGTCCGATACTTGTATTGTGTCGTGGTAGGTATTTTTGTCGAGGTCTGTTGGTGTGCCGCTTATAATACCGTCGCTACTTACCTGCAACCACGAGCAGTTGCTGGTGGTTTTGCTGAATGTATAAGTTTCTGTACCGCCCACAACGTATTCTTTCAAATCTTTTTCCGCTACGGGTGTGTTGACAAAGTTTTCTTTGTAATCTAAATTTCCCGAGTCGCTGAATGTCAGCGGCAATGTTTTTTTGACGATGGTAAACTCCGGTGAGTTTACCCAGACGAACGAATATTCAGAATAAACAGCAGGGTTTCCTACTACGCTCCATGCTTTTCCGTCCACTGTTACAGTGAGTTCTGCGCCCGTCGATGGCAGACGGTGCGTGGTGCCATAAGTGCCGTCAACACGCAGTTGTGCCTGCAAATAATAGGTGCCTTCGGTAAAAACATTGTCGTCGGACCAAGTACTCCATGTGTCATCGCTGTTCTTTTTAAAAAAAGTGCCCGAAGAAGTTGAAAATCTGTATGGAGCATCTGCGGGTACCTGCAGAGCAGAAAGTGTGTGATTACGGTTCACCGTCTCAGCATATTCGGGAATCACAAAATTGGTGGCAGTAACGTTGGTTACCACTATGCGCGTGTCCTCTTGGGCATTCGCAACCACGGCGCCGCACAGCAAAGCGGCCATCAAAAAAGTAATTTTTTTCATAAGTCTTATAAGTTTAAGTATTAAAAATTAAAATAATTTTTTTACGTTCAGGAACCTCCTAACACAAAACAGCCGCGCGACACACGGTTTTCGCATGTCATCGGCTTATTAAAAATGTGAATATAAGTTAAATTTTCGGGGGGGGTATTTGCGCGTAATTTATTCATAATCAGCTGATTACGACAATTTACAAACCTATTATATCCGATAATTAATGGCATCCGTTCGAGTCTGGAGATGATTTTCGGTTGCAAAGATACAACATTTTTTTTTGTAAAACAATACGTAAAAACTCGTAAAATGACCATCACGCAAAAAAAAAATGTATGCCGACAAAAAAAAAGGCAACAGACAGTTTGTTGCCCGTTGCCCTGCGTGTAGATGCGTGGTGTGTGCGCCTATTTGCCTGTGATGATGCGTTTTATCTCGTTCAGTTTGTTCAGTGCTTCGATAGGCGTCAGACGGTCGATGTCGGTGTTTTTGATTTCGTCGCGTATTTGCGTCAGCACAGGGTCGTCGAGTTGGAAGAACGACAGCTGCATGCCCTCGCGCACGGGCGCTCCTTCGAGCGACTTGCCGGCCACCACCGATTGGCGATTGTCGGTTTCGAGTTGCGCCAAAATTTCGTTGGCGCGTGCCACCACACTCTTGGGCATACCGGCCAATTTGGCCACATGTATGCCGAAACTGTGTTCGCTCCCCCCTCGCACCAGTTTACGCATGAAAATCACTTTTTTGTCGAGTTCCTTTACCGACACATTGTAGTTTTTGATGCGCGGATAGGAACGCTCCATCTCGTTCAGTTCGTGGTAGTGTGTGGCAAACAGCGTTTTGGCACGGCCGTTGGCGCGTTCGTGTATATACTCCACAATAGCCCACGCTATGGAGATGCCGTCGTAGGTGCTGGTGCCGCGTCCGAGTTCGTCGAACAGCACCAGACTGCGTGGCGACAGGTTGTTCAGAATGCTGGCGGCTTCGCTCATCTCGACCATGAATGTCGATTCGCCGAGCGAGATGTTGTCGCTGGCTCCGACGCGTGTAAAGATTTTATCGACCACGCCGATGGTGGCGCTGTCGGCCGGCACAAAGCAACCTATTTGTGCCAGCAGCACTATCAGCGCCGTTTGTCGCAGCAGAGCCGATTTACCGGCCATGTTCGGACCGGTGATGATGATGATTTGCTGGGTGTCGCTGTCGAGATAGACGTCGTTTGGCACGTATGTTTCGCCTACCGGCAGTTGGCGTTCGATGACGGGATGGCGTCCCTGTTTGATGTCGATGATGTCGCCATCGTTCACTACGGGGCGTTGGTAGCGATACTCCTCCGACACTTGGGCAAACGACAGCAGGCAATCCAATTGTGCCAAAATGGTGCAGTCGATTTGTATGGGTGGAATATACTCCATGACGGCCATCACCAAGTCGTTGAACAGGCGTGTTTCGAGGGCGAGAATTTTCTCTTCGGCACCGAGAATTTTTTCTTCGTAGTCTTTCAGTTCCTGCGTGATGTAGCGTTCGGCTTGTGTCAGCGTCTGTTTGCGTATCCATTCGGCCGGTACCTTGTCTTTGTAGGTGTTGCGCACCTCGATGTAGTAGCCGAACACATTGTTGTAACTGATTTTGAGGCTCGGAATGCCGGTGGTTTCGGCTTCGCGTTGCTGTATTTGCAGCAGATAGTCTTTGCCCGAATAGGCTATTTGGCGCAATTCGTCGAGTTCGGCATCGATGCCTTCGGCTATGACATGCCCTTTATTGACCTGCAACGGCGGGTTGTCGGTCAGTTCGTTTGCTATGCGTTCGCGTATGAGTGTACACGGGTTGAGTTGCTCTGCAAAGCGTTGTAACATAGCGTTTTGTGCATTTTCGCAAATTTCTTTTATGGGTGCGACGGCCTCTAATGCGAAACGCAACTGCCCCACTTCGCGCGGTGTGATTCGTCCTACAGCCACTTTGGAAAGTATGCGTTCCAAATCGCCGATATTGGCCAGCAGTTCCGTAATGGCATAGCGCTGTTCGGGATATTTGAAGAAGTGTTCCACCACGCTCAAGCGGTCGTCGATGGGTTTCACATCTTTCAGCGGGAACGCCATCCAGCGTCGCAACAAGCGTCCGCCCATGGGCGTCAGGGTTTTGTCGATGACGGAACAGAGCGTGCGTGCGCCTTCGTAGGCCGAGCCGAAGAGTTCGAGGTTGCGCACGGTGAAACGGTCGAGCCACACAAATCGTTCGGCTTCGATGCGCGCCAAATGTGTGATGTGTCCTATCTGCAAATGGTGCGTTTGGTCGAGGTAGTACAAAATGGCGCCGGCGGCCACTATGCCCAACTGCAAGTTATCGACACCGAACCCTTTCAGATTTTGCACTTCGAAATGTTTCAACAAGCGATCGTTGGCCGCTTCGGGCGTAAACACCCAATCGTCCTGCTCCTGCAAATGAAATTTGGTGGTGAACAACGCCTCCATGTCGCGCCGTTTGCCATATTCGTACAGCACCTCTTTTGGTGCGAAACTATTCAGCAATTTTTCGACATAGTCGAACGAACCTTCGCCGACCAGAAATTCGCCGGTCGAGATATCCAGAAACGATACGCCGGCCTGCTGTTTGGTCAGATGTACGGCTGCCAGAAAGTTATTTTCTTTGACATCGAGTACATTGTCGTTGGTCGATACGCCCGGTGTAACAAGTTCGGTGATGCCGCGTTTGACCAACTTTTTGGCGAGTTTCGGGTCTTCGAGTTGGTCGCAAATGGCCACGCGCAGCCCGGCACGCACAAGTTTCGGCAAATAGGTGTCGAGTGCGTGGTGCGGGAAACCGGCCATAGCCGGTGCGTCGGCATCTTTGCAGGAACGTTTGGTCAGTGTGATGCCCAAAATTTCGGAAGCAATCTCGGCATCCTTGTCGTATGTTTCGTAAAAATCGCCGCAACGAAACAATATTATCGCGTCAGGATATTGATTTTTGACGTCGAAAAATTGTTGCATCATCGGTGTCAGTTTCGGAGGCATAGCGTAAAATAGTTTGAAAGTCTAACAGTCTAAAAATCAGAAATTTGCCGGTTTGTTTTTAGTGCGTTGTCCATCGCAGTTCAATGGCTTCGGGCGCGTTTGATGATGATGTTGTAAAGGATTTTCCAGAAATAATAGTTGTCGGCCACGAAACAGCCGCGTTGTTCGCACATGTTCAGGTAGCGCATTTCCGATGCTTGAATTTCGTCCAGCGTTTTGGGCATGTCGGCATAAAACGGCGGCAGCAATCCGGGTTTGAACCGGATGCGTTTTTGTTGTAACTCGTTGGAATAGAGATTAAAATACTGTTGGCTCAGCGGGCGCACACCGACCAATTTCATTTCGCCGCGCAGCAGATTGATGAGCATAGGCAACTCGTCGAGCCAGCAGCGACGCAAGAATCGTCCCAACGTCGAGATGCGAATGTCGTCGGCAATTTTTCCGCCCTCCTGCAAATGATGATGGTCGTACATATATTGCTGCAAATATTCGGCATACGGGTGCATGGTACGCATTTTGTACACATCGAAATATTGCCCGTTTTTGCCGATTCGGCGAAGTTTGATTAGCGGACCGTAGCGTTTGCGCACCTGCTTGTTTGGTTGTCGCAAGCGGCGTGCCACTACCAACGTATAGTCGTCAATTACCTGTTGGTCAAGCACTTCGAAACCGCAATAGTACAATCGACCGAGCACTTCGGTTTTTGTCAGTACGCGATTGCGGCCTTGCGTGATGTCGTAATACAGACGATTGGTCAAAAACAGTTTCGGCACGATGCGTTTCCACACAAAATCGAACGCATAGAACACCCACCCCAGCCCTAACGGCCATTTGTTCAGCAGGCGTTGTTTGCGTGTCGAGCGCGATTCGAAACAAAACAGCACTCTGCCTGCATCGGGCAGTTTGGCATTGGCAGCGCAAAACATTTTGTTGATGCCGCGTATGTTGTTCAGTTTTTCGAGGTTGACTATCGCGTCGTAGCGATAATTTCGTAACGATGTGTAATTGAACAAATTAGACGTAGCCAGCACCAATGTGTTCGAACTTTTTATGTCGATATTTTGGCACACATACGCTCCGACGGCCGGTGTGGTTTGTGTGTCGATAGCCTGTTGGCGTGCCATCAGCGTATCGTCGTCGATGGCGTACGGCTGCTGCAACACCGCTGCCGGTTGTCGTGCGTCGTACACGCCGGGTTCCTCGTCGATATAGGCCGCATAGTACACGATGTGTACCAATCCGACCACCACTACATTTTGCAAAAACACCGTGCATATCAGCAATATGGTCTGCAACATCGAAAATTCGATGTACGAAACTCCGGCCAACGGCACTGTAACGCACAGCGTTGCGGCAACGGTCAGCACCAAGCGCATCATCGAGCGTCGGTAACGGCTTTGTTTCAGCGACCGATATTTGCCAAGTCCGTACCCGATGCACAGCCATGCGCCGGCAATGGTGCAAAACACGGCTGCATAACGCGCCAAGAAAAATCGTACGGAATAATCTTTCGTAAAATAGAAAGCGAACATGGCTACGGCAAAAAAGCAGATGTCGCCCACTATCAATTTCCATTGCGGTTTGTACGGCATTGTCGGTGTGTTCCGTTATCGTTTGTTACTCATTACTAACCAGCGTTTTACGCCATTTTTTAGATGTTGCATGCACCACTCTGTGATCCACTCTATGCGGTTGTTTGTCCACCGTTGTGGGTGTGTAGTTATCATAATGTGCGGTGGCAATGTGCCATCGGCAGCCGCTTTCACGATGTCGTCCGTTGTGTGGTACACCCAATTGCGGCGCACCCACTCGTCCTGAAAAAGCGGTATTTTGTCGCGCACACTCACTTTGTATCCGTCCCAGCGCCGGCCGGTATCAGTCAGATAGAACACGTCGGCAAAATCGGTGTCGAAATATGGTTCGCCCACGATGTCAAAATCGCGATAGTTACACGTTTTCCATAAATCTTTTCCATCGAAACGGCTGCGTGGTGCGCCGTGCATACAGATGGTGCGCACCGGATAGAACTGTCGGAAATAGGTCAACTGTTGTGCGAAGTGCGTTTTTGCTTGTTCGGCATCGCCGTTGCAGATGGTCATATCTTCGTAGTGGTAGCCGATTTCGTGCCCCAACGCAGCAATTTGTCTGATGATGTGCGGTTGGTTGCTTGCGGGTACTACGCGAAAATAGTAACTTGCTTCGATGTTCATTTTTGTTTCGCATTCGGCCATCAGCAGTGCGTTGCGTGCTTTGTCGTCCACATCGTGTCGCAAAATTACGAATTTTTCGTCAGACGGCAGTACTTTTTTGCCACAATAATCCGAAAAAGTTATGAAACGATACCCTGCTTGTCGAAGTGTCGTCAACAACTGCGTGTATTTAGAGCGTGTGAAGTCCATCATTTTTATTTGAAACGATACTGATAATCAGGGTTTTGTCGCATGATGCGTTCGGACTGTGGAAAATTTTCGATGAACCACACCAGAAAAGCGGTAACATCGATATGATCATCGATCATGTTCGGATAATTTGGCAAACTACGTTCGTTGCGTTGCAACAAATCCACGCCCTTGTCTATGGCTGCTTGTTGGTCGGCATCACTTTCGGTGTAATTAAAACAGAGGCCATATTTATCATGTAATTCTTTGGTATACAGACGTCCGGTGTTGTCGACATAAATGCCCGGCACGCCGAGCATTACACCTTCGGAAACCATTGTGGCACTTTCGCCGAAAATGAGTGAGGCATAAGCCATGGCATCGTGCATACGTTCCGGGGCGATGGAAAAACGATAAGGCTCAAACTCGTCGGGGAGGGGTTTCTCGGACGAGATGAACACTTTGGCATATTTTGAAAACTGTTTAACAGCCAAACGTTTATGCTCCAAACTAATGCCGTTGTGCCCTCTGTCGTGTGTAGCATTCCACGACACAAAACGCATAATCACATATTTTTCATGAGGTTGCACCCCGAGTTGTTGCAGAATGGTTTGTTGTGGCACAAAACGTTTCGGATGCAGATACAACAACTCATTGTACCCTGCATAGCGCATCACTTTAGGCGATTTCAGAGGATGTTCGTATGCGGATGTCAAGATTATACTTGCAAAATGTTTCCACAAGCGGATTTGCTCCATATTGAATGTATCCTCGAACGCAATACTCGGGCGCTGCATCAGCCATGCTACATGAGATGCGGTGATAGAACCATGACTCAAAAATATATCAGGTTTGAAACGATGAGCCACACGCCACTCTAACCAATCAAACTTCAATAAATCAGCAATTTTTCCAATAGTTGATGTCGATTTTTTGCCGAAATTAACGAATTTCAATCCAAACGACTGCAACAGTGCCACTTCAAACTCTTTGTCGCGACATGTAAACAACACCTGATGCCCACGTTTTTGCATTTCGATTGCAAAACAGTGAAACATGTGTACATGCGCAGGATGCCCTATGTCGATGAGAATATTCATTTAGCGGCGGTTCTGAATTTTCTAATAATATTAGCAGCAAAAAAGCGTGTGTCGTAAAAACAATGTTTGGCAAATGTTTTTAGATTGTAAATAAAACGATATTTCGTAAAAATGAGGCGCGGTACATAAGCATATATAGTTCCGAATTTTAATTTATACGAGGCCATACCGCAAAAATTCAAATCGCCGGCGCCACGATCGCGCAGCATACGCATCGCCTCCCATACCATCAATTCGTTTGGGCAATATTTTTGATAACGCTGATAACTGGCTCCTGTCCAATAAGAACATTCGCCTTTGTCGATACAAAATATGCCGGATGACATCACTTGTTCTACGCCATTGTCATCAGGTCCAACTACTTCTAACATCAGTACTCTATCAGGAAATAGCGACTCACACAATGCCTGCATACGTTGCCGGCTTTGTGAAGGTTTGGGTTTCATTCCTTTATGGGCACACACTTCAACTAATTGATCATGATGCACTTGTGTAAAGGGACGAATATCTTCAAATCGGTCAATAATTTTAATCCGCAAATTGTGTTTTCGTGCTTTATTGACAGAATACTTACACGATTTGTAATGACAGCCTGCCCACAATTCTTCTTCACTTTTGCCTTTCAAGGCAACATGCAAAGTCGGACGTACCTCATATTGAACGGCATACTTATCCAACAACGGATGTGTAAATTGATTGTTAGGTATCCAATCGGTTCTGTCACAACGCAACTGCCAATCATCTACCTGCAGATAGTATGCAATGTTATGCTTAACAAACCAATCAGCAAGTTGTATATAGATGCAGATACGTTGTTCAGGTGATACTTCTTCAAAGAAACAAAGGCCTTGCGTGTAAGTCCCGATTCCTTCAAATGGCGCTGTAATCAATGTGAACCCCCGCCAAATTTTTTCACCTACAAAATAGCCAATATGTACGCCATCGGCTTTAACTGCAATAATAATGGGTGCATAATGAATGCGGTGCAAATAGTCGCACCACTGTTTGGTATGGAAACATGTGCTATCGTAGGTATCTTCGATGCGTTGCCATTCTTCTGCTGTCGGATTTATCTGTTCAAATTGATATGCCATTATCATATTTTTTTTAACAATTTCACGCCTAATGTACCAATGCTGTATAATAGTGGTTTAGAAATATGCAGCCAACGTCCATGTTCGACCAACCGACCGCCAAAACGTGCTTTGAAGTCGCGAACGCCATAATTTTCGGTCGGCGTGCCGGCACCCATCATGTCGAAGCGAGGCATCTCATGATTGGCAGCATAACGAATGCCGGCGTATGTAGCCAACGAACTTGGAAATATATTTTTATACGCGCCATCTTGACCGCATACAAACCATTCAAACAATGTACGCCCTTCTAACGCCACACACACCGTTCCCCCGATAATCTGTTGACGATATTCGACCAATAAAAAATGTGATGTAGATAGTTCATATAGACGTTCGAAAAACTGCCACGGGAATAACGGCGTTTTTACTTTCGTGCGATAGAGATGGCGCAACAACGCATAGAATTGGTGCAGTTGTTCTGTCGATGGATTTTCGACGACAACAGCGCCATCGCGCAACGACGTGCGAATGTCTCGTTTGCGCCCTTTTCCTAAACGGCTCTCGATAACCGACAATGCACTTGTATCCACATGAAAATTCAAATGAGGCTGATAGGCGAAGCCGCAACGTTCGAACACCAATCGCCAACGGCTGTAGTCGTTGAAATTGCGCGTCTCGATATAGATAGCATGCTTTTGCAAACGTTGTCGCAGTGCCGACAATAACTGTTCCAACGCCACATCGCTAATATTATCATCCAACAATGGCCCGCCAATGACAATAGCGCGGCGTGTAAAAAATTGTTTGAGCGGATTTTTATCACAAGTAATATACCCCACCACAACACCTTGTAAAGCCGTGTCGGCAGAAACGGCAACGACAAATGGCGTCATCATTTCCGGCAGCGACGCATAGAAATCGTAGGCCTCGCGGGTCTGAAACCATGTGGCTGTGGATGATGCCTGCACCAAGGCGCGCCATTGTTGCGCATCTATGCGGGTTACTTCGGTTTTCAAGGTTATCATGACGTTCTGTCTGCGTTAAATTCGTCGATTGCTCGTCGCAAGGCTTCCATGTAGCCATGCCCGTATTTGATGTCCGGTTCTAAATAATTGCCTTCGCCCCACTCGTTCCACGATTTGACAAACGCAATAGGTTTTTTCTTGTTGCGCAGATAGGCAAACACCTCTTTGCTGTGCAGATAGAATTGTTCGGGTGTTGCCTCGTCGAGCACCATTGCCCCTTTGTCGCGGCGTGGCGTATTGTCGAAATTGGGCAGCAACGTGGGTACAACATTCTCTTCGGAAAAGTGCTCCGACAGCAATCGCGACCGAATCGATGCGTATTTGTGTACATTCAACGAATGGCCGAACATCTCCGACAACACCATTCGTGCAAACCGACTTCCTTTGCGCAGTTTGGCTGTTGCGCCGAACGAATCGATTTCGTTTTTACAACACAGTACAACCTGTTCGCACAACGCATGCGCCTTGTGTTGCAGTCGCATAACGTCATCAACATAACTCATGAAATAAAAGCCGCCCAATCCGGCTTGTTGTGCCCATTGTTGCCAACATTGCTGCATCTGGTCCACATGCGGTATATCTTCGATGCGATAAAACACAAACACCAAACGGCCGTCGATGCGGTAATATCGTTTGTCCCTGAATATGTGTAGCAAATCGTCGAAATGCCGGCGCCATTCTGTTTCGCCGCCATACGTTACGCGCAATAGTTGCTTTTTGTCCAACACGCTGCGCTGGGCATCCCACGTTTTCTTGTACCAAGTGTGGTTCGCCCAACATACACAAAACGGAAAGTCGGGCTCGCCCAATGCAACCACCTGATTCAGTGGCATTTCGAGCATTTCTCGCCCGTTGCCAAACCAATAATGGTAATAGCAGAATGCCGTGATTCCGGCTTGTTTGGCCAAATCGGCTTGTGCTTGTCGCACTTCGGGGAGCCGCAAATCGTAGTAACCCAAATCGGTTGGTACCTTGGGCTGATAGTGTCCTTTGAACAACGGCTTCGATTTGCCGACATTCGTCCACTCCGTAAACCCGACACCAAACCAAGTATTATTCTCCGGCGTAGGATAAAATTGCGGTAAATAGAATGCCAACACATCCAATTTTTTCGTACTGACCGTATCGATATGCAAGACGCTTTTATAGATGTTGATCAATTTTTCGGCGACAAAGGTGTTGTCCAATTGTAATGTTTCGATGCGTTGACGACCATCGCTACGTCCGCCATCGTCGAGTACTTCCACTATTTTGTTGGCTATCTCCTGCGGGTCGAAATCGGTTGCGTACGAATTTTTGACGCCAAGCAACAAATACGGAATGTCGGCCACATTGGTTGCCACCACAGGACAATTGCACGCCAATGCCTCTTTGACAACTTGCGGCGAGCCTTCACTTTTGGTCGGTAACAGCAGCATATCGCAAGCACAAAATAGTTGGTTTACCTGCTGACGATTCCACCCTTTCATCTCTATCAAATTCACTTCGAATGGTAAGCGTTGGACAGCTTCGCGCGCCAGCGCCACATTTTTACGCAGATTCGAAAATGCACCTCCAAACAAAATGTTGGGTTTGTCGGTTGAGAGACCAAGTGTAGCACGTGCTTCGTCTTGGGGAATCAACGGCTGCTGCGACAGCCAAATGCCGCATGGCAATATTGTGTATCGTTTCGGTTTCGGCGTCAACAAATCATAAATATGTTGTGCCACAAATATATTGTATGCGCTATGGCGCAATGCCAACTTCGACGACAAACGTCCCATACACGTCAGTGTCTCGCCGTTATGATAGGTAGTAACCACCGGCACCAAGCGTTGCAACACCGCCAATGCGCCCGACATACCATAATGTGCATGCACCAAATCCGGTTTCTCGGCACGAATTGTCCGTTTCAAGCGCCGTAGGTTACTCAAATAGCCCAACATCCCTTTACCCTGTATGGTAAAATAGGATACTTCGATGCCCGCCTGAATCAAGGCGTTACCTTGTTCCGTAACAAACACATTTGTACAACCACCATCGTGATGGTTGCCGCTATATACAAGCAATACTTTCATTACACCATTCCTCTTCCTTTTAGTTTGAACCAACTCCAAAAAATGATTACCACAAATTCAACCACCAAAAATAGGTTGAAATATTTGAAATAGCGTCGTTTGAAATGTACCATACCGTATGCAGCCATCATCATATCGAACGGAATAACCGGATAATGGAAACGCCCTGCATGTATGTACGAGCTCAATGCCAATGCTGCCATGTATCCCAACATGTAGGCCAACACCAGAACATGTTGTTTCCATTCGCCGGATCGCCACAACATCAGCAATGCGTACAGCAAGAAAAACGACATGATATTTTTGATAAACCACCCGCCATTCAACATCGCCTGAGTGGGCTGTCCATATAGATCAACCATTGTAGGAAATGGTATGGTAAACACCAATGGTGCCATAGCGCCGGCACTCAAATATTTTACTAACGAATTTCCCCCCTCACGCGTAGCACGGAACTCCAAATTGCTCTCGGCTTGTTGTCGGTTCAGTAGCAATTCATCAACTATCGTCGTAACGCTATCCGAGAAAACAAGTAACAAACAGCCGGAAATAAAAATGCCAATCGCAATTTTACGCCCTGTACTGATAATTTTTTTATCCGTAATAACCAATGCCACAGCAAACGTTAACAATGCCACAGCACATAATGCGGTACGAAACCACGCTAAGAATGATGCAAATACAATGATTTCGGCATAATCTTTCAGCAACAGTTTAGGTTTACGGAATACAAAATCAAGACGTTCCAAGTACCACACCGTAAACATGGTCATCACCGCCTCTTTCATCGTGGTAGCCGTCCAAAATATCAACGAAGGCATCAAAAAGGTTAATATGGCAGACAGCCGCCCCACCTCTTCGCCAAAATTGCGTTTAGCCAACCGGTATAGCAACACGATCATCCACGCGGCAAAAAACGCATTGGCAATACGGGTAAATAGGATACTATCCCCTGACAATAGATTCAGTATGGCCACTACAATAGGATAGCCCAAATCGGAAACGCCACCCTCTTTTGCAGCCCAATTTAACCAAAATGTCATATCGCCGTTTCGAATACAATCCGACAGCCATTTGGCTGTCGCAAAATAACCGCCGGAATCAATAGAGCACCAAGGCGGTTGTTCCCAAGGTGTATCCCACATCAACATGGTAAATCTATAATAGAATACAGCCCAAGCACAATATACGCCAACCACCAGCCAAAACAGCCGTTTTTCAAAACGTTTTTCCGAGAAACGGGCATATTTGATGGGCAGACGCCATCCGTAATACCAAAATGCCAATAACGAGATAATGCCCATCAATATGGTGTACCACGGCATGGCATATCGCATAAAAATGAGCGACACAGCCGCCAACGCCATAAAATAACATGTGATGGCACCCTTATTTATGGATTTCGAATAATACCCGCGCATCAATTGTGCATATCCTTTATCTTGTTGTTTAAGCAACGTTTATACCCAACAATTTTATCTGTTAGCCAATAGCCAATGAAATGCTTAATAATAAATTCTTTAATACGTTGTAATTTTGTTTTTTCAACCCATGAACCGGCAAAGTGATGAATACACACTGTATTTTTTGTCGTTTTCAATACACGAGTACTTGTCAAAGGACAAAAATAGTCAACAGGAAAGACATGCATATCATCTTTATATATTGCATAGTTTCCATCTACTACAAACCCATTCTGACACATTATCTCTTTAATCGGTACCGTATTCGGTGTTAAATCTAAGGAGCCATCACTCATACGAAAATGGCGTCCGTCATAATAAGCCAATTGCTCAGTTACCCACACGCCATGTGCCCTACTAGCCATTAGTCCGGTAACAGGTGCCATTGCGTTACTTGCTTCATAACCTGTAAACGCCGGTAACATCAAAAAGTCATCTAAGGGTTTAAGAATCTCTACATCCGTATCCATATAGACGCCGCCAAATTTTTCGAGTGCCCACAAACGAATATAGTCCGTTACAAATGCAAACTTACGAGTTTCGTAAGCCTCACGTACATACGGTACCGAGTTTATATCAAATGTATCTTCATTCCATAATCGATACTCGTATTCAGGCAAATAACGATGCCATGATGCAATGCACTTTTGAGCCAACTCCGGCATCACGCCACGACCGAACCAACAATAATGTATTATTTTGGGTATCATACTGTTGCTAAAAATTCTACAATTCGCTCACACGCTTTACCATCGCCATACGGATTTTCAGCTTGTGCCATTCGCTCGTAACAGCCATTTGCATTATTCAATAACCGTGACACTTCTTCTATGATTCTAGTTTCATTTGTACCCACTAAAACCACAGTTCCGGACGCTACAGCTTCCGGACGTTCGGTAGTATCGCGCATTACCAACACCGGTTTACCCAAACTTGGAGCTTCTTCTTGTACACCGCCACTATCTGTCAAAATCAATGTCGATTTTTCCATCATATAGATAAATTCCAAGTACCCCAAGGGTTCTATTAAAAATACATTTTGTACATGCTGTCCCAATATCTCCAAAACCGGTTTTCGAACATTAGGATTCAAATGCATGGGATACACAAAATCGACATCAGGATAATATTCTGCCAATTGTTTAATGGCTGAACACATCTGCGAAAATCCATCGCCGAAATTCTCACGGCGATGCCCCGTTATCAAGACCATTCGCCGCTGCTGAGCGACTAAACGGCAAACATCATATCCGTATGACCCAATGCCATTCGCCACACAAGCGGACAATTCTATATCTATTGACAAGCGTTTGACAACCCATTGCAATGCATCAATGACGGTATTGCCTGTAACCACAATTTGATTTGCCAGAACATTTTCCGCAATTAAATGCTGTCGAGCCAATGCTGTTGGAGCAAAGTGATATGTCGCTATACGGCCGGTCAATTGGCGATTGATCTCTTCCGGCCACGGGCTATACATATTTCCTGTGCGTAATCCTGCCTCTACATGCCCAACTGGTATTCGTTGGTAAAAAGCTGCCAAGGCGGTCGCCATCGAAGTGGTTGTATCGCCATGCACCAACACAACATCCGGCTGTTCCGTGTTTAGTACATCACGCATACCCAATAAGATTTTGGATGTTACATCATACAAATCTTGATTAGGTCGCATTATGTTTAGGTCATATTGAGGGACTATTTCAAACACGTCAAGCACTTGGTCAAGCATTTCGCGATGTTGTCCTGTTACACACACAATGGTTTGGAAGCAATCCGACATTGCTTGTAGTTTTTTCACAAGAGGTGCCATCTTGATGGCCTCCGGGCGAGTACCAAACACAAGCATTATTTTTTTCATAAATGTTTCTGACAAATATGGTTACACATTATCTTGCAAAGATACTATTTTTTATTCGAATACGCAAATCATGACCAAAATACCTGTTGCAACACAAAATAAGTTCTCTAGTCGATTTCACGAACGAGAACTTATTCGAAGCGTAGAAGTGCGGCTTAAGTTGATATTAACTAATACGTTAACAGACAATTAGCAGTTCGACCGCTCCTTTGGAAGAGCCTTCACTCGGCGGCGGATTGCGCCTGTTCGTACAACTTGGCGAACACCATGCCACGCAGTGTGCGGTACTTCTTCTGCCGTTTGAACAAAGCCTTCCACTTGGCCACACCAGCCTCATCGGACAACTCGGCTTGCACCTGTTGCGAAACACTCCGAAACTTGGTGCGCACACTTTGCTGTTTGGCGGTACTTGGTCCGCGATACGGATTGACGACTCGCGTTATAACCGTTTGGCCGTAACGTTCACTAAAAAACAGATCGTCCGATTTACTGATTTTGCCCCGAATCGAACGAACGGGCGTCATGGTGATAATTTTTCCCATAAAAAACATTTTTTTAATTAAACTTATGGCAATCATCTTGCCGGTTATTATTCACACTGCAAAGGTACAACAGCCGGCAGATGCCACCGTTCAATTAAGGACAGTTAGGACAAATAAATTACAATAAAACAAAATAAGGCGTTTTAGGCCAAATAGGGAAAGATAAGGGACAACCGCGACGTAACGTAACTTTACGCGATATACGGATTTACAAAAGTGATAAGAAAGTGATAAGCGAGTGATAGGAAAGAGATAGGAATGTCTTGTCGTTCAATCGAATTGAATATCGAAATAGTCGCACAATTCGCGCACGGCCCCGGGGCACAATATACGGTCGCTCTGTTTATGACCATATTTTTGCAAAATATGTTGGGCTTTCGGATTTTTCAACCAATGGCGCAATGTTTTTAACGACACACCGGCTGCATTGGCTATTTCTGTTTTATTTTTACTTTTCATGGTTGTTATCTTTATATGCAAAGATACAACCATTTTTCTCATTTGATACGTATTTTTTACATATTTTATATAAATGAAGCATGTTGTTCATTTTTTTGTAAATATATAAAAAGCCCCCCCAAAAAAAAACTCTGATATCCAACATTATTTCTTGATAGTATACAATATGTTACAAGAACAAACACTTTCTTTTCACATACATACCCCAACAAAATAATGCAGGTGAAAGATTGATCAGTCGCAATTTGCGTTTCACGCGTTGGGTGGCATGGTAATAGGATAATGGATAGACGTGGCTTTGGCGCAATAGGCGCAAATAGGTAGCACGTTCGGCATAAAAATCGGCCACAATACACCCCAAAATCGACAAAACGGTGTGTGCTATCATACCCTCGTACCAACGCTTATCGGCCTTGTCGGCCATTTGCTGTTGCAGTGCATGTACCAAACTTATCTTATCTGTCAGCACTTTACGTTTTTTCGCCTCCGATACCGATTGTGTGATACTCCCCTGCCGCATCAAATAATTGTACACTATGGTATCGACCGATGTTACGCGCTCGGCAGAAGCCAACAGACGCGGTGTCCATTCGGTATCCTCAAAATAGATACCGGCCGTAAAAATCGATTGCTTAGCCAAGGCGGTTCGCATCATAAACTGCCACGCATAACAACCATAGCCTAAACGTTCTGTTAAAAACGTCAATCCGTCGCTCACGCTATCGGTATAATCCACAAATATTTTAGGGTCTTTGTAGGGTTCAAACACCCGATAACATTCATCAACATTTTGATAATTAAACCGCAATACATCAAGATGTTCACACTCCATTTTATTCAACAAACCACCTAACACATTTTGTTCTAAATAATCATCAGAATCGACAAACTGCACATAACGACCTTGTGCGATCGCCACGCCGGCATTGCGTGCCATGCTCAATCCTTGGTTCGTTTGATGTATCACGCGAATATGTGCATATCGATTGGCGTAATCATCGGAGATTTGACCACTCCTATCGGTGGAACCATCATCGACCAATATAATCTCATAATCAGTCGGTTCAAGCCCCTGATTCAACAGACTATCTACGCATTTGGGGAGATAATCGGCCACGTTGTATATTGGTACGACAATCGAAAGTTTCATTTAAGTATCCTCCATTTCTCCAACTTGAACAATACACGTTCAATAAAATAAGCGACGCCCCACAAATGATATTTTTTCAATCGTTGGTATTGCAGTATCGGGAAAGCATACTTGTCGTAATCCGCCAAAATAGCCGGCGGCAAAATTTCTTCTAAATAAGCACGGCGCTCGCGTTTTATCAGCCTTTTATTTTCGCCATCACGCTCGCTGATGCCATTCATATCAAATTTGGTTACATCAATATCGACATACACCGTTGGTGTGTTGCCCAGTACGATGGCACGCACATACCACTCCCAGTCGGAACAGATTTCCATCGTTTCGTTATAATAGCCGAACTTGTCGAACAGTACACGCCTAATGTAGGCGCAATCGTGATTCAACGTACCATTGTAGAAATAGAGAAACGACTGTGGTGTATAATCGGAATGTGCGCCGCAATCATCTTTCGTAAAATGTTTCCAATCCGATGTCTTCAACATATTTCCATACAGAATCGGCGGATACTGATGTTTCTCTAATGCGTCATACATCGCTTTTATAACAGATGCCGAGGCCAAGCAATCTCCTGAATTCAGTATCTGAACATACTCGCCGGATGCCATTCGAATACCCTTGTTCATGGCATTGTAAATGCCATTATCCGGTTCGGAAACCCATGTCAACGAGATGGAGAATGAAGAAAGCTGCTGCTCATAATCACGAATAAATTGCACACTCTCGTCAGTGGAATTGCCATCAACGATGAGATGCTCTACCACCAAATCGCATGGCAATTGTTCCGCAACTGACTGCATAGTTTTACGCAGCCCGGTGGCATTGTTGTAGTTTATGGTGATGATGCTGAGTTTCATAATGCGCAATATTCTCGAACAAATGTACATATATTTTCCACTTGTTCGACTTCTAAATCGTAAAACATCGGCAAGCGTACCAATGTATCGGCATAGCGGTCGCATTCTGGCAACATACGTCCATCGTGTTTATTATGATAAAATTCGCTCTGGTGAAGCGCAAGGTAGTGGAACGGTGTTAATACCCCATGCTCCTTCATATATTTAATGAATTCAGTACGTTTTTCCAAACTGGGGAATACCAAATAAAACATGTGTGCGTTATTGGTGGCATAATTAGGCATATCAGGCAAGGCAAAGAACCCCTTATTAGCTAACGATTCCAAGTTTGTGTAATAAGTTTCCCATAACAATTTACGTTTGTGCTGAATTTCTTCTAAATTTTCTAATTGCGCCCACAAAAACGCAGCATTTATCTCGGCAGGCAAGAACGATGAGCCCATATCTACCCATCCGTATTTGTTGACTTCACCGCGGAAGAACTCTGCACGGTTCGTGCCTTTCTCCCAAATAATCTCGGCGCGACGCACAAAACGCTCATCATTCACAACCAACAAACCGCCTTCACCACCTGCAGTAACATTTTTTGTTTCATGAAACGAGAATGCTGACAGATGACCAATACTGCCTAAAGGACGACCTTTGTAATAGGAGTCTATGGCTTGGGCTGCATCTTCTACCACTATAAGATTGTACTTTTCAGCTATTGCCATAATCACATCCATATCGCATGCCACGCCGGCATAGTGAACAGGAGCAATGACTTTAGTGCGAGGTGTAATAAGGGATTCAAGCGTTTCGGCATCTATGTTCGGATTGCGTTTCATCGAATCGGCAAAAACGACCCGTGCACCCTCGCGCAAAAAAGCTAATGCTGTGGACACAAAAGTATACGATGGTACAATTACTTCATCACCCGGGTTAAGGTTACACAACATAGCGCACATCTCCAAGGCGTCTGTGCCAGAGGTTGTAAGTACAGCCTTACGGAATCCGTAACGTTCTTCGAAAAAATGTTGGCAGCGTTTGGTAAATTCGCCATTGCCGGACAACTTCCCGTTGTACACGGCTTGATACATGTAATGCGCCTCCTTACCGGTGAGGTGCGGTTTGTTAAAGGGAATAGTCATAATTATTGTACTTTTACAATGGTGAAAGTTCTCATATATCCGTCTTTAAGTACTTCTCCGGCTGAGATTATTGTGTCATTGATATTTGGTAAGAGCCTTTCGTTCTCACAAGGGAGAATATATATACCGGCTTGTCCTTCATAAGATTTAATAATCTGTAACTCGTAATCTTCTTTTTCTATTTGCCATGCAAATACTGTTTCTAAACAACTCTGTAACCATGCACGCTGTTCCATATCAAAGCACCATTCTCTATCATCTTCCGGTGCATACCAATATAGATTGTTTTCCGACCTATATTGATTTTCCATTATGTCTATGATTTCTGCAGTTTCTTTTATGTTGTTTTGGTTGTCCTTTATGTACTTGGGAACTTTGCGGAACATAAACAATGCCAAGACAAGCATAATAATCCAGGCCCATTTTGAACCGACATATTTGTGCAAATAATGAACAACTGCCGGAACTACGAATATAGATGCAAGCGAGTAATATAAGACCCAATTGAGTTTCATTATTGCACACCCACAACAGTATGCACAGCCGGTGAGTAATATGGTGTCCCAAAATTCAAATTCTTCTTTCTTAACAAAGATGCAATATGCTCTCCAATACACAAGAATCAATACCAACCACAATACTTTCTGGGCCATAAACATCTTGATCGCATTACCCAATATCGTGATTTCTTGACCATGTGCACCATCATATGCGTTTTCTATATGTAGGAAACATATGAAGAAATAGAGTACTAAAAAGATGATTCCAACACCAATTAGACTCCATAGGTATGTCTTCTCCAACCTAGTGGATTTGTTCCATGTAAAAAGCAGACCGATGATACCATAACTAAGTGGAAATACAAAGTTCGTTTCCAAACAGAACGTGAGATATGTTACACTCAATAAGCCAATTATCAGAGCTGCCTTCGATTGTTTTACATGGACATAGTAACAACACAATGTCCAAATCATCACAAGCGTATAATCAACCCAAATAGTAGAATAAGCATCCAAGAAATTGCAATAAGCACGAGCAATACAAACAACGACAGCAGAGAAAACCAACACTGCATTCTGCCATGCCAATTGTTTGGTATCTATTGCTCTGTAGCAAGCCCATAACGAAACAATACAGAACAAAATAAAGGTAAGCATGTGAAGTGCAAAATGCGCATTAACCGAAGATAATTCAAATATCGGTAGAATGTTATAAATGATGTACGCAAGCGGACAGAATCGTCCAGAAGTTGGCGTTACTGTGTCCGCCGGATTAAAGAAATGTCCCCATCCCGTGTGCGAAATAACGATTGCATCATCACCAATTATCCATCCTGCATTGTACATAATAAAGAATGCAAGAACTCCTACTAACAAGGCTGATAAGCCATAAAACACACTTTTTACCGGTTGCGTATTCATAATTTTATGAGAAGAATAATAATACTCCACAGATGATTACTGCTATTGCTATGGCTTTACGCCGAGTGATTTTTTCTTTGAATATGAGGAATGCCAAGCATGGGACGAATAGATAACTTAGTGATTCTATGGCACTGACTTCTTTCACTTGTACACCTCGGCTCATACAAAAGATATTCAGCACTAAACTACATACCATGATTGCATAACCTCCGATTACCCAAGGATTGAGATACTGCCGCCAAAAGACGGCATAGTTTTGTTGTGCTCCACGCTTGAGCAGCATTTGTGCGCAAGCCGCTGCAAAAACGGATAATATGACGAGAATGTAATACATCATTCTTTGGCGTATAAAGCAATGCCCGTAACAATAATGATTGCTCCTACGATGTTCATCCATGTAATATTTTCGCCAAATATAGCAAAAGCCAATAGCATTACAAAAACAAGGCTTGTGCCCTTGAACATATAAGCGGTGCTAAGTTCTGTGTGCTGGAGTATTTGTTGCCAACAAATGGCATACACGCCCATAACACCGACAGCACCACATAAACTGAGGCAATAGAATATAGATAAAACCTCTTGTTGTGCAGCAAACTTTGTGAACAATGTTACACACGCATATAGCAGGTTTACTGCCACAAGCGAACTATATGTAGCAACTTTTGTCATTTCGTATCATCCATGATGTGTAATAAGGAATTTGGCCAAATAAACAAATCCCATTACCACATGTGTTCCAAACGCAAGAAGTATTGTGATTTGCGAATGCCCCCCCCTATGGGGCGATGGTGTTTCTTCGCTATTTGAGAGGGCGGTTTTGAGTATATAGAAATACACAAACCACATTGCTGCGATTGCTTGCCAATTGAAATTACCATGGGTGGCTCGCGGTCCTGTCTCTTTGCAACACCACATCATTCCTATGCCACACACAGTCATAATTAAGACGAACCAAAACTCAGGGTCTCGAATGACAGCACGACCATACAAACAAAGGAACAATAGCGGAAATGCGAGAGACACCACTAAATACAAAGCATGAGATTGCCAAAAGGAAAGAGTAAATAGTTGTGCAATGTCAATGGCGACACCACTTCCGTCGCTACCACCATCATAGTATATAGTTATGTATTCATAAGCAAGGCATAGCCCTCCGGCTAATAATGGCAGCAATGACTTGAAAAATTCTTGCTTCAGTCCGTATCGGCTGAGCATTATAATCGGGAATGCAATGATATAAACGAAGAAAAAACTTGGTTTAACAAGAACGCTCAATGTGAGGAGTAGCAATATCTGCCAATTACGTCTGTCGGTGTATTGCCGGAATTGCTTTACTGATAACAAATAACAGGCTATAGCAAAAGGCATCATACATAATATGGTAGAGTTGTGCCAAACATTGGGGACATAATATCCTATGTACATGTTATCAGCAGATAGGAAAATGCCAAATGGTTTGAGAAAATACATGATAGGTATCACATAAACGAACAGCATAGAGAAGGCTGCCCACTTGGCAATTTTAGAAGAAGTCCATTCATAAAAAGCATTACGGACAATCGTATATTTGGCTGTATTAGCCAGTGCTAAGAGGAGCACTAAGGCAACCCGCATCGGATATTTGTAGCCGGTAAATAGGGTGAGCAGGTTGATTAGAAAATACATTAGGAAGTTAGTGGAAAACAACCGATGTTCCTCAAGCATTTGCTGTGCAATATGCACATGAGCACATAAGTCGCTTTCCCATTTAATCACGAACATTATATATGAGAAAATGCCTAACATCAAGACAAAGATACCCATACCATCTATGTTCCCCTTTAATATTCTCCGTATTCTTTCATTCATACTCTTAATATATTTAGCCACCAATGATAAATAGGGGTTTTAGATTGTACAACAAAGCCGTTCTTCTCGTACCAACGACAAGCATCGGTATTTGCTGTCTGGGTCGGCACTTCGAGCGTCTTTATGCCGCGTTCAAACAAATAGCCATCCAACGTGGACATGATTTTGCTGCCGATGCCTTGGTGTTGCACTTCGGTATCCACTGCTACCAAGCCTATATGCCCCAATTCGCCTTGATAATCAATAGTTATCATTCCACGTGCGACATCATGAGCGTCTTTGAAAAGCAAAATCTGCTTATTGCTCCCCTCTTTCGGACAAGCGTTCTCTATCCATCGATGGTATAGCCGTTCGTAACTGCCTTTAGGCAAACGCTCGTCCAACTTAAAACGCGAACAACCGCCACTGACCAAAGCCAAACGGTACAAATTATCGGAAGGTGTTGTGCCTTTATAAAAAGAGACCTCCGCGTGTTTCTGACGAGGTTCACAAGGCTTGCTATACAAAATTTTCTCGTCCACAAGCCGTGATCCATCAGCCGTAAAACTTACCGCATTGATATCAAAGACATACAGCAAATCAAACTGCTGCTTCAATTCCTTGTGGCGCGATAGTAATTGCTCTACGTCCGTTTTCGTCTGCAAATTCACTCGACCAATACGCAAGCCGAAAAACTCGCTATCCCATTGTAAAACACGAATATCCATCAGTCTATATTACGTTTGTCATTAACAATAAAAGTCGGACGTTCCTTTGCTTTTTCGAAGAGTTTGCCGAGATAGATGCCCACTACACCGATGAGCGAAATGATGATTCCACCCAACAGCCAAAGTGAGATGATTAGGCTAGCAAATCCCATGACTTCGATAAGTCCAAGACAATAGCGAACGATGAAGACAATGCCGACCACAAAAGAAATGAGTGTTACAAATAGCCCCATCCGTACCATCAGGCGCATCGGTTTGTCAGAGAACGAAATAATGGTGTCAAAAGCCAAACGGAACAAGCGGCTGAGGTTGTAGGTAGATTTACCCTCTGCACGTTCATCGTGTTGGATGGGTAGATAGGCTTTTTTGAAGCCGACCCACTGGATTTGCGTGGGGAAATAGCGCATTGCGTCGCCCATTGAAAGCACTGCGTCAATCACTTTGCGATGGTAAATACCGAAGTTGGCGACCGATGCATCTTGCTTGGTTTCGGTCAGATACGAGAATACTTTGTAGAACCATTTTGAGCCAAGGCGTTTGAACAAGCCGTGCGAACGTTGAATACGTTGTGCCAGCACTGAATCATAGCCCTCTTGCGCTTTGGCATAGAGGTTGGGGATCTCTTCCGGTCGATCTTGCAAGTCGCAATCCATCACCACTACCCATTCTCCGGATGCAAAACTCAATCCAGCAGTAATCGCATAGTGTTGTCCGAAGTTACGACTGAGGTTCAGTCCCTTTACCTTCGGATTTTTCTGGCACTCTTTTTCTATTTCGCTCCACGATGCATCCGGCGAAGCATCATTTACCAAGATAATCTCATAATCATCCGTGATAGAGCTCAGTGCCTCCACATTGCGGTGCACCAATTCACTCACCATTTTCTCGCCTCTATATACAGGAGAAACAACTGATATTTTCACTTTATTACTCATTACAGATAAAATATATTTTTTTTATTATAATTCACGGTTCTAGATGGATGTGATAATAGACGACATCTGGGGCACATGATGAATCCACTACATCTGATTTAGAGATATTTAGACCCGATATGACATCCTCTAGTGTATGAGAAATTGGAGTTATCAATAAATAAACCTTAGGTAATTTATCCTTGTCCTGAGGATAAATTAGCGGAGGAGACAATTTTAGATATGCCATATGACTTTGTACATGTGATTGTGCCCACACGTCTTCGACACCTCGACATTCTTTATTATCCATGAACCAAACAATTGTGCTCGAAGACTTACACGCATTGTCAAATGGTATCATTTCCTCACGAACTTTGGTCTTCGCTTCCAAGATAGAAATTACTTGACCAGGTATTTTTTCTATAAAATAAACACCTATCAAACCAAGAAATATAATAGATACGATTCTGGATTTTTTTGTATCAATATTCAGCTCCTTAACGAGCGCGGGGATGGATAGTATTATCGGTAATACATAGTACAACGGGTAATTTAGTTTTAAGATAAACGATGCGATTAATAAGGCCATTGATGTTGCGAGCAAGGTATCAGAAAAATCATCATATTCACACTTTTTCACAAATACTTTATACAAACGGTATATAAACACGCTGATTGAAAGAATCAGGAGCTTTTGGCCAAGTAATATGGACACTGCATTTCGAATAAATGTAGTATTTTCTCCATGTGCGGGATCGTAATGAGATGAAAGGTGCGGGAAAATCAGGATAACATATAGTAGGATATACAAAAGTACAATGATAGCCATTTCTATATACAGAGGCTTGTGAGCCGTTCGGTGAGATTTATTCAAATTAAGTATTGAACAAGCACAAACCATGAGTGGTACTACGATATTTGTTTCTATACAAAATGTAAAATATGCACCCACAATAAATAAAATAACATGGTGCCACCATTTACCATCGTGCAAGGCGTAATAATATGCTATCGAAAACAACACTAGTAACAAATAATCAATGGATATTGTTGTCCACAAAACGGAAAAATACGATAATGTTCTTTGGGCAATGGCCAAAGTTATTACTACAGCGACAACATATGACCACGATGACGCTCCTCGACCACTGACAGACAAAAGGATCAGTTTATATATGCCTATCAGGAATACACACCACAACAAGGCTTGGAACAAGTATACTACGGTCGCATTCGCTCCTTCTGAGTAGCACAGCAACAAAATGTTAAAATGTTGGTAGGCTAAAGGGAAAAATCTACCCTCGCTGGGAGAAAAAACAGGTTTCTCATTAATAAGTTGAAGATTTCCTACCCCCACCCCAAGCTGCACGAATGTATCATCAGATAATTCATATGAAGCATCATGGGTTATTACGATCCCTCCTCCTATCATTAATACAAACAATAGGAATAAGGATCCCCACTTGTATATTTGAGTGCACCTATCCTTCATATTATTCATTTGTTAATAGTTGGTTTAACTCCTCTAACTCTGAATATACATGCACCTCTGAAAGATTGTAATAATCACGTGCAGCACCGAAATTTGCATAAACAGGTATTCCTGCTACGCGGCATTCGGCAATTCTAGTCAAAGCCCCGCTTGTAGTGGGCTGATATATAATCAGTCCGTCTGTTTGTATAAGCAATTGCTCTAATTCCTCATTACTAACTGTACCATGATTTACGATTCTGGAATCTGCAGGAGCGCTCAATGTTTCCGTTTGGTATCCGGCTACATGGATCGTATAGTTCACATCTTTAATTTGTTCGAAATAATCTATTATATTCTGCATCCCCATACGTGTTGGAGCATTTGTTGCCGAACCCAAGATAAGATATTGCCTTTTAATATTTTCGGGCCGCTGTTCACGCAACCTTTTAATTTCCGACAATTCTTTCTCAATTTCTTTCGGAGGATAATATGGGTAATACTTCGCACTTACTCCGAATAACTGCAACAGCCATGTCTCTTCTTTGCTGATACAATATACCTCATCGCATAGTTTCAGTCGTTCTATCTCTTCATATAGCCAATAAGGTGCTGCTTTATGTGTTATTAGATCGTTCTGAGTCGGAACTAATGACTCCAAGTTATGGGGAAGACCTATTATCTTAGCTCCAGTTGCTTTCATTAGAAACAGCGAGGGGACGTCATTGGTATTTTCCCAGAGGAATGTGAGATTTGCTCCTTTATACTTGTCGTAAATAACGGGTAATCGTAATGCATAAGTTAAAATTGCATTGGATTTATCGCGCAATGTAAGATATCTTTTCCAACCGACATAACGAGAGATAAAAACGAATGCTCTACATACCCACTTCAAGGCTTGCCATATGGAATATTGCTTGGGCAGAGGGAATTTTTCTTCTATGAAATCCACTTCTTTCTTTAACCAATATTCTTTTATCTGAGCACTTCTCCTTGCGCCTCCATCCCCATGTAGGTCATTAGGAAAATGAGTATATCGTACAACCTTATCCATAATCTATTTTTTATAAAACCAATTATTTAAATGGTCCACAGCCATAACTAGGCTCCATATCCACTTATGGGCATGTAACTCGTTATACAATCGCACTTTCTTGTCATTATCAATCATAAACGTAAATATCCGTTTGGAGAATACTTCATCAATTATGCGATTAAATTCTTCCTCACGACATTTTCTCCATTTTTCTGATTGGTTCGCGCTTATGCCTGTTATATCATAATTTGTCGCATCTATATCCACATATTTAAACGTAGCATCATGCCTTCCTAGACAGTTCATAAAGAACTTCGTATCTGCGCTGGATCGATAACTCTCGTCGAAATAGCCATATCGTTCGAATAAGTCTTTCCTGCAAAACGATGCCTGGTGCAAAAAATGTCCTTTCAATATATCAAATAAATCAATATCAGACTTTCCATATCCTCTATTACGGCGCATGTGTCCATCATGATTCTCAATATTATTTCCCTGTATAATATCTGTACCATCCAATTCCGGCATTATGCGCTCTACCACATACTCATCAACCAAAAAATCGCCACTATTCAGCATCAGCACATACTCTCCGGTAGCCGCTCGTACGCCTTTATTCATCGCATTGTAGATGCCGGTATCCGGTTCGCTTACCCAACAGGTCAGTTTGTCTGCTTGTGCGCGCACATACTCTGCGCTGCCATCGGTGCTTGCGCCATCTATGATTATATATTCAAAATCACGATAAGTCTGCGCCAAAACAGATTCCACAGTCTTACGCAAGCCGGCAAGATTATTGTAGTTAATAGTTATGATTGAAAGTTTCATTTCATTATTTTTTGTACTTTTCGTATTTGTCGGGCAATATCATCGGCAAAGCACATCAAGCCCAAACCATGTATCATAAATAATTTTAGTTTGTAGAGCGAACGGCCATTGTGCCGTAACAACACGGATCCTATACGACGGCATAACTCCTGCAACAATTGCCAACGTGTCATTCTGCCATAAACAATCGCTGCCGAATATTGATCCAACAGCCCATACATCTGTTCAAAACCTTGCAGCAGCCGACGATGATACGCATCAGTTAAACGTTCATTGGGCATATAATGCCGAAACACCAACCGATCGTCGTAATACAAATGATAGCCGGCCAACATAATACGATCACATATTTCCGAGTCATCACCGGAGGTTAATGTTGTACCTTGCCGCCCACACAACACAAACGGCACGGAAAAAACCTTTTGCATCAACGCCCTGCGTGTAGTCAAACCCGCGCCAAACAACGAACGGCGATAGTCGCAAACACACGACTCGGCTGCAATTCGTCCGCAAGCATAATCGCCCTCCCATTCTGCCCACTCCGCCGGTAATGGCATGTCGGCCACAGCAATACCACGTCCTCCCACTGCACCATATTCGGGATGGGCAGTAAGCAGGTCGTAAGCTATCTGAAGATAATCGTCCTGCAGCCAATTGTCATCATCGCAAAATAGCACAATTTCTCCATCAGCAGCAACAATTCCGGCACGCCGTGCGTGAATCAGCCCTGTTTGAGGTTCCGTAACCACTTTCAAAGTACCGACCGGCATCATTTCTGTCCATAATTGTCTAACGAAATCTGCAGATCCATCGGTAGAAGCATTATCCACAAACACAAGTTCCCAACTCAACTTGTCCGAAAACCGCTGCTTGGCCAAATGCTCCAATGTCGGCCGCAAACGCTGCGCACCATTATGGCAACATAATATGACGGAAATGTTTTTCAATTCTTTATATACGGATTACTGCGTTTCCAACCAAGCAGTCAAAGCATATACTTATCATCGTTTTTATATGATTTATGCAAGTGCATAATATTGCCTCAATTAGTTATATTTTCTAAAAAAGTCCATACGTATCATTTTATCCGACAAATAGGATGCTACATGAGGATCGACATCCCGATCAGCCACATCCGAAGAGTCTAACATATTTATACCAAACCCCTGCCAATAATAATTTTCTCCGCCGATAAGGTTTAAGATTGTAGGATATATATCCATTTGATATAATGACCTATGTTCAACTTTACGGTCATGAATATTTGGAGAATAAATAATTACCGGACAATTTTCTAACGACATATCGAACGACAACTTTTTGTGCTGTACATACTTACGAAACTGTTGTCTTTCTGCTTCATTAAAGATATTATGATCGCCCGTAATCATAATGGTTGTACCCTCCAAATATGGATCTGTGTCTATTTGAGATAACAAAACATTAAGACCATTATCCATTAAATGAATACACTTTAAATAGTTAGCCATAAGTGTTGGCATATCGTTGGGCGTTTTCAGCTTTGAAGCATCTGCCCAATCCACAAAGGGTGTATGTGAAGACATGGTTAAAGTAAGTACATAATTATATTGATGCGCTTTTTCAACTACAACATTAAAAAGTGTTACATCCTCTTCTGTCGCAACAAAATTGGTATCTATTGAATATGCATCACTCATCTGTTTTTGATTCCAGACTGCTAAACCTTGTGGGAAAACACCACAAGACTTTGTATAACAATCACTCAATGACGGATACTCATTATAACAATAGCGAAAAGCTACTGTACCAACATTTACAGGTAACATTCCGGTATTTACTATGAATTGTCCATCTGCACTACTTCCCGCCTTACGTTGTGCCTCGACATCCAATGCATACAATACATTATCATGTTCACTGATAAATTTATATAAATTTGGAGTAACTTCAGGCGATATACACCAAGTTTCAAGACTTTCAACAAGAACAATAATTAACGGAGTGGTAGGAATAATAGGTTGAATCGGCTTCAAGCGTTGATTGATGGTAGTTAATTCTTGTGCAGTCAAATCTACCTTATCTTCATGAGTCGTCAATTCTATACACTCGCGAACATCATAGAAAAAAGCATGCATAACCGAAAATATATAAATATACTCCGTTTTATCAGCAGTTGTCATCATACCTAAAGCATCTGCTGAAAAAGGATTGTAAACAAATTTATAAACTTTAGGACAGGGTTGATGGATAGACGAAAAGTGCTTATAATGCAATCGCATACAACACACAACATCCACCAACATACAACACCCAAGAATAAACAAGAAATCACAAAATTGCCTATCATGTAATCGCTCAAATATATGAACACATTTTAAGATGATAAATAACCCAAGCAAGGGTAATAACAGTGTAATATCATACCAATACACATAACCGGGAATAGAACTCCAAAAGCCATCAAGATTACTAATTAAATAAATAGATAACCCATCCAAAAAGAATCCATTCGCCCTATAATAAATCATCTCAGCCTCAATCCATAAAAAGTTGCACATAAGGATGACAACAGCAAACAAACGTTTGTGCTTTACTAAATAAGCCAATGAAGCCACCAATAAGCACAACCCTATGGTTATACACAACGATGCCCATTCGAGTTTAACCGAATGATACATAAAAAGTGTAAATATAGCACATTGCAACAATAGACATAATGCTACTAACAATACAAAACCGGTAGCAGGTTTGTTTTGAAAGAGTCGTACCTTACCACTAATCACAAAATACAAGCTTCCCACATATAAAGCCAATATTAAACGAGGTATATAAAACGAAATGAAATAGGTGGGATTATGCCATAGACTAGAAATGGGAATAGAATGATAAATACTCCATCTTACCAATATCAATATTGCAAATATCCCAAGTGAGATTCCAAGCCAAACGGCAACACTTTTTGGAGATAGTTGAAGTTTGTTACTCATATCATAATTTTTCTTTAATGAGAATATACGGATTACTGCGTTTCCAACCAAGCGGCCAAAGTATATAGCGCTTTAAGATAGTTTTCAGACGATTCGTTTTGGGAAATAATGGCAATTTGTATCTCCACAAGGACATCCTCTTATATTTTTGCCATTCTTTCTCGAATGGATGTCGATAAAAGTCTATCATCCATGGTTTATCTGTACCAACATAATGAATCACAATAGGCTTAGTTACATCCATAATACATTTCTGAAAATCGACAGAAAAGGATTCGTAGAAACAACGCTGCAGCATGGCTATTTGATAATTAAATTTTAATGGTAAGTTCTTTTTTCTATCAAAAAACAAGGCATTTAAAACATCTTGTTCACACCATAAAATTCTCTCCCGATTATCTGCTATATATGTCAAACATTGCTTCAGTACATTATGTTGTCGCCAATAATCCAAATTGAAAATCATCATTCCTGCATTGTAATAACCAAACTCCATAGGGTATTGCAATCGGTCATATGTAGTTCTATCCTGATGATATAAATCTTGAACTCCGGCAAACGCATAATCGGTCATATCTGTTTCCCATAATTCCTGCAACGATCCCTTGATAATTATATCACTATCCAAATAGATGACTTTAGATTCTGTATCCACAAGATGCGCTGCAAATATTTTATAATATGTAGCCAATGACATATTCTCTATAGTTGGACAAGAAGCTAACAAATCTAAATCAATACTAACAAAATTCAATTCAACTTGATATTTATTGGCTAATTTATAAAATTTTGTTTTATAAGTAGATTTAAATGTATGAGAAACAACAATAAAAATTCGCACGTTACGATTATGTTCACACAACGAAGTTAACATAACACCAGTGTTATGAACATATTTTTCATCAGTAGAGCAGATAATATTTATTTGTTGTTTCATTTCTTAAAAATTTTTCTTAACGTCCAACAATAAGCCCTATACAAGAACCAACGTAGTTCGTATGCCATCACTACAAAAAAATCACTCGTGTATTTTGTGCATTTTAACTCTTTTTCCCATCGCTGTATATTTCCTTCTACACCAAATTTTGAAGTAATATATTGGTATATGCTTTCGTAGGAATCACGCTTATCCATTAAACGTTTAATGATATACGCAGACAATTCGCTTTCTTGTTTAAACAAATAAGACTTATTGGCAATCGTATCCCGATAAGCGAAAGCGTCCTTGGTGGTTATATTACACCCACACATTTGCATTTCTATCGCAGTTATACAAAATGTTTCAATACCTGTAGGATTAGGAACAGCCACCTTACATTTGCCCAATATCTCATATTTTTCGTCCGCAAGCAATCCCAAAAAATGGACTGACGGCAATATATTTCCATTTGAATCCGTCAAATACTTCATAAAACTATTTTCATAATCCTTTTGGGCAATACCATAATGTCCTAAAACTGCATTCCTATCATACAATTTTCCGGAACCTATAACATATAATTGTGCATCCGGCACTGCCCTAAGTACTTCTATCCAATGGTATGCTAAAATATGAAAGCCGTTTGCCGGCTGCAAACTCCCCATATATACTACATTATGATTATCATCAAAATGAATTTGTTTTGTGTAATAGTCAATATTTTGAAACGGAAATATATTATAAATATATGTTGATTTTAAGTACGCCGGATGTCGTTGATATGTTTGCATCTCCCCATACCCAACATTTATTATTTTACTGATATACGATTTACGCCATAATATGTTTAATAATTGGGTACTTGGTTGATTGTGCGCCCACACATAAATACATATTTTATCTGCAAACTGATCTAAAACTTTGAAATCCAAATACTTGATATCAATAATCAATCGATCAATGTGCATTCTTTCGCATTGCTGGCAACAATCTTGCAAATCAATAGTTTTTAGACAATGTGTATGGGGGAATTGCCCATCGAAATCCACAAACAGATAAGAATCTATATTATTATCCCTAATATCTAATAAATAAGACACTAACAAAAATTCATACTCTGAGCCAGGAATACCGGGATTACTCTGCAACACACCAGAGTAATCTATATTTGGCATAGATGGATTATGTAAATAAAATGCAATTCGATTCATCGTACCAAATTATTAACATTCATTTCAGTTTTCTTCTCAGCCACGCAAATGGCGACAACAAAAACTTACCTAATCGATAGGCTTTGGAGTTTTTGATAATCCTATAATCTCTAATAATATGACCAAATTCAGTTGAAACAACTTGTTCTATATTCAAAATCTGACGATATAAAATATCTTTGGCTTTAGCATCTGACAATACTACATATAATTTACTAAAGGTTTCCAAAGTTTTCATCTGCTGCTTGATGTAATTATGTTCAGCAGTCCAAATACCACAGCCATATCGATATACACCCATAAATTCTTCGAATTTCCAAATTTTTCCATGTTCAGCCAGTAGCATCCAGAGTACATAATCTCCTGGCATACAAGGGCCTAATGCATTCCTTTTAGAGAATATGTCATTATATTTTCTATATACGACAGACAATGTATGAATATAGTTCCCTTGTGCTAATTGGTAAATGGAACTTTCATATGGCAGATCTCTAACAAGAAATTCATTTCTCATTTCTCCAGTGTCAACCATCAGTGTTTTGCACCTATGAAAACACATACTATAATCAGAATGCTCTTCCAAAAAATCCACCTGTTTCTGAAGTTTCAAGGGGTCGGTCCAGTAATCATCGCCTTCGCACATAGCTACATATTTGGCACCGGTGGCCTCTATTGCGGCATCCATTATTTTTCTTAATGAACCGTCTGCTTTGCTCCACTGATTTTCAGTTTCGTAGATAGGGCGGATAATGTCCGGATACTTGGCGGCATACTCACGAATAATGTCGGCAGAATGGTCTGTGGATGCATCATCGTGGACGATGGCAACAAAGGGGAAATCAGTCTGCTGCATGACGAAACCTTCGAGGCAGTCTCGGAGGTAGGGCTCGTGGTTATACACGAGGCAATGGATTGCTACTAATATCGGCCGTTCTTGTTTCATAATATTCTCAACACATCGGACCTGCCAATGTGTTCCATTTAACTAATCTGTCTATCAATACGATACCATCCCACGGCATCTCAAAATTCAGCATGCGTCCGATAAGCGGGAAACGCATAGCACCGCGTTGAGCGGCATCTGAAGCGAACGACTCTACACGCTCCGAGATACCGGATATGCCTATCGTCTGAATATCGTCATTCACATGCGCCAACGCATCCGCAATGTCATCCACTACGTGCACAAAAATTACACGCGAGTACACCGGTTTATGCACATTCGGTTCTTCATCCAGCAGGATAGTATAAGACATCGTATCAGAGCCATATACCTTGCCGCAGAAATCATACACACTGCGTATCGAATGGATAGCTGACACCTGTTCTGCGGACATGGGCGGTTTCGGAATCTGCATCTCAGTCTTACGCATCGCTTCCGTGAGTAACTCACAGAACTGCTCCGGTGCCACTGCTCCACCCCGCTCGATATACACATTATGCGGCGAAGCGCATCCGGTCTGATCGAATATCGACACATCCACTGCTACACGACGAGCCAGTTTGCGTGCCTCTTGCTCACCCTGCAAATCCTCACGCGCAATTACTGCCATGGACAGTTTGGGTCCAAACACCACAGTCTCAGCATCGTAGCGTGACGGGTAACCAGCCACTGTCTCCACTGCCTCTCGCCCACCCCATGCAATACGCACATCTGCCGAAGCAGACATCAGTTGTGCCACATCGTCCGCAGTACGCGGGAAATAGACAACTGCAATTGTCCGTAGCAAATCATTGCCTTTGATAATCTTTCCGTCTTGACATGTATACTCCAACCCTTCAAAAGCCGTGAGCAGCAATCGGAACACTCCTTCATCGTTTTTGGATACTTTCAGCAAGTTGCTGTTCTTAGTCAGTATAGCCTGTACCAATGCAAACAGACCTAATATCTGCACGTTTCCGGCTAACCAATGACACACCAGTCCGCGCGCATTGGCACGCATCATATGCTTTTCACTATCCGGCATTGCCAACCATTGATCCGCATACTGCATATTGCCACGTAACCCTAATTGAGCTACACGGCGAAGGTTATTCTCAGCACACCATGTGGACAAGAACAGCAGTCCTTTATCTTTGAGAATCTGGTATTTGGGTTCACTGATCCATCGTTTGGCAGCAGCATCGATTAATCCTATCAATCCCTCTACCGGTTGCTTGCGCAACCAAGCCTGTGCTTCGCGCAAAGAGGAAATAATTTCCTTCAGTTGTTCTTTCGGCTCAGAAGCCTGCAAAGGCACGCCATGATACGATTGTACGTCCAAAATGCTTATAGCGGACTGTTCTGTTCTAATTGTCTTGCTTGCGAAAGTCAGTTTGTTGGCAAGAATGTCGCCACATCCTCGAATCTCCGCTTTCTTCAAGCGACCTGTAACAACGAAGCGAGTTCCACTTCTGCCACAGGGACAAGGCTCATCAATGATATAGCCGAGATCATCCGTCAGCACTGCATTACCCGGATACGAATGTGGGACTGGAGTAATGAATTCCAACATTCCCTCTTTCCCCGGAGACAGTATCTCGCGCGTCTGCGCGTCACGCACCAGTAGTCGAACATAATTACTTGTATGCTTGCAGCCGCACGGACAATCCGGATAATTCAATCCCATCTGCTCCGTGAAGCCATATATATCCACCACATCAGTCGGTTCAATGCCAAACACATCCGCCAATTGCTTATTGAACAGCAACTTCTCTACTTTTTCACTCTCCAGTTTCTTCCAACCACCGATATGGATGATCTTCGAACCTTTCGGTAGATGCAGTTTTACGTCCGATGTTTGCAGCGCTTTGAGCACTTGCGAGTACAAGATGTACGTGAATCCAAACACCACCACCGCTTGGTCAGATGGAAGCGATGTTAAGTACTCCTGCATTGCCTCCACATCGAAGTAGGACACGCGGTTTTCGTTTGCTTTCAGGAAATACGCGGCTTTCGATGCAAAGTTCAGATAACCGGTAATAGCGGCAAACCGAGCTCCGAGCAAGGCTTTAAACTCCGAACGAGGATCGATATCCATCACCAGGAACGGTTTACGTTCACGACCAATCACTTCCTGCATCACTTTCACCATCGCTTTGGCTTGTCGACGCGATGTCTCTTTGTCCACTACGATGGTGCTAGGAGTGCCGGATGTAGCCGAGGATTGCAACCGCAAGCGGATATCCTCTTTCGGCACGGAAGCCAACGAGAATCCCAGTTCTTTAAACACACTCACAGCCACCGGAGGTATCTGCGCACTGTCAGTCAGCGGCGCATGCGGATCAAATCCTTTCCGCTCACAGAATTGCCGATATGCTTCATTATGGTCGTAATGGAACTGCAATTCCTCTTGCAAGGCTTGCATATACAGACTATCCGCTTCTGCAGATTGCTCATACGGAGGCATAGCCAGCAGTTGCCCAATCATATATTCTTGTTCTTCGCTCATAAATTACAAATCACAAATTACCAATTACAAATCCCGCAATTGAAGCCGCAGTATCTTTCCCGAGTTGGTCTTGGGTATGGCTTCAATTCGGGTTATCTTCCTCGGCCATTTATAGTTCTCCAACTGCTGACGGATAATACCCAGTATCTCCGCATCACTAATCGGCTCGCTCTCAACGATAAACGCTTCCACCGCTTCACCCATCACAGCATCATGCATCGCACAGCAGGCACTTTCGCGGATCTGCGGAATGGCATTCAGCACATCTTCTACCTCCATCGGACTCACTTTCTCCCCCCCCACATTGATCATCTCTTTGATGCGTCCTTTGATGTAGATATCACCATGTTCGTCCATCCATCCGCTATCTCCCGTTCGGAAATATTCTCCGTGAAAATCCTGCGCAATCCGTTTAGCACTCTCATGCCAATACGATTGACATACATGCTCGCCTTTGACACATATCTCTCCATCGATAATGCGGATGTCTGCATGCGGAGCTGGACGACCAATGGACTGAAGGTTATCCTTATATGCATGAAACTCCATGAACGCACTCCGTGACGCTTCTGTCAGACCATAGTGCATGCATATCCGAGTCTTCGGCAACCACTCCATCAGCAGTTGTTTCTCCTCCACAGGCATGAACGAACTGCCAATCTCGACATATTTGAGTTGATCCGCAAAGCTCCGAATCTTCTCTCCACTCATCTTCTTCAGATAGAGCCATGAAGCCGGAACCATTCCGAATCCCGTCACGTGATGGTTCTCCATTTCACGGAAAAACCGCTTCACGTTCGCGAACGAACCCAGCAGCACCATTGTACCACCCTTCGAGAGTACACAACGCAAGCGTCCCAGTCCGAACGAGTGACTCACCGGCAGTGCCAACAGTTCTACATCATCCTCGGTATTGCCGATAAACTCATTGATATTCCGCGCAGCAGCAGCTAAGTTCGTATGCGTCAACACCACTCCTTTTGGAGCACCGGTTGTGCCAGTAGTGAACAGCACATCTGCCATATCTGCATTCGGTTCCCCATCTGCAATCATGCGCTCGATGTACTCCCATCGCATTGGCTTCGTGTCCGGATCGATTGGCACGCAGATACCTCCGGCAAGGTGGATTCCGAAATACTGATAGACAAACTCTATCTTTCCGGCAGCAGCCAGGATGATGCGTTTTCCTTGATAGAAATCGCTATTTTCCTCTAAAGCCTTTGCCACCTCGCAGCAATGCGACCAAAGTTCGCTATAACTCACTTCCGTTTCACCGCTTATCAGTGCCACCTTCTCCGGCATCCGCTGCGCGTTGCGTTCTATTTGCTGTTCAATCGTCAGCATCAAAGTTTTGCTTCAACCGCTTTTACAATGTCGTTGACATCTTCGATTTCCATCATCTCTTCCGGTTCGAAGGATATCTCAAACGTTTCTTCTACTTGTTGCAGAATAGCCATTTGTCCCATAGAGTCCCATTGTGGGAAATCGCCAATAGCACTCTGCAAAGTCACTTCCCTTACCTCTACGCCACTAACCGAAGCTACAATCTCTTTTACTTTTTCTTCTACGTTCATCCTATCTGATTTTTTAATATTGTTTCTTTAATTTTTTCGTTCGTGAGGTTATGCTGTTTCAGCATATAATTATAGTCCCCCACTTCGCCAAATCGATCCTCGATACCGATTTTATTAATACTAAAACCCGACTCCCGCAATGCATCTCCCAAGCCACCTACAATACTGTGCTCTTCTATAGAGAATATCTGTTTATGGCTATCAAGCAATGTGGTATCCATTGGTTTGATTGTGTGCATGTTGATTACATCCGCTTCTATTCCTTCCTCGGATAGTAATTGCGCTGCCTTAAGCGCTTGCACGGCCATACTACCTGTTGCTACGATCTGTATATCTTTGCCTTCACGCAGCAAAATAGCTTTCCCTATCTCATAATTGTAATCGGATTCGTAAACAATCGGACTACCTGTTTTTCCCCACAATCGGATATAGGTTGGTTTTCCAGATTCTACTGCTGCTTCAAAACACTTGGCAGCCTCTAATCCATCAGCCGGAGAAAACACTTGCATTCCCGGAATCGTTCTCATAAGCGCGATATCTTCTTGAGAATAATGCGTATTGCCCATAAAAGTAGTGGAGAAACCGGAGAATAAACCAATAAGTATCATCGGTTTCTGCATATAACCGACATACTGACGTATGGGTTCAAAGGCGCGCATAGAAAGGAAACAAGCCTGTGCCGCACAGATAGGCAAATAGCCTTCATCTGCCAGTCCGGCTGCTACACCTATCATATTCTGCTCGGCAATACCAACATTATAAAAGCGCTCCGGATAGGCTGCCTTAAACTTATCCAAACCGGCAGGAGTGGATTGATCTGCTGCAAGAACGACAATATCATCCCTCTGTGAAGCCATTTCCATGAGCGCCAAACCGAAAATGCTCGCGCTCTGCCCCACCATTGCCATCAATTTTGCATTATAATTCTCCATATGCCGTTTTTATATCATTAATAGCTTGTTGGTACTTCTTCATCGTAAGTGATGTATGATGGGACATCTTGTTGTTCTCCAAGAACGAGATACCGTGTGCTTTAATCGTATCTGCTATTATTACATTGAAACCATCCCTCTGCATCAATGCCTCATATAAAACATCCATATCATGCCCATTGACGGATTGCACCGTAAAGCCGAATGCCTTAAATTTGTCTGCAAGCGAATATTGGTTCATCACCTCATTTGTAGGTCCATCCAATTGATAATGATTTTGGTCAACAATCAATATCATGTTGTCCAGACCATAATTACGGATAGACATCAAACTTTCCCATACGATTCCCTCATCGCACTCTCCATCACCCAATATCACATAGATTCGATTATTCAGTCCCTTCTTCTTGCATGCCAACGCCACACCAACGGCGTAAGATAAACCCAGGCCGAGACTACCTGAGGCAAACTCCATACCCAGTTTCAAATCGCGACGAGGATGTCCATGCAACAAAGTGCCATTCTTGTCAAAAGTATCAAGTTGTTCCTCAGACAAGAATCCCTTCTGCCATAACGCGGTATAATAAGCCAACACAGCATGTCCTTTGCTTAAAATGATTCGGTCACGATTAGGCGAGGACATATCATCCACATTGGCGATTTCGTATAGCACAGATACTATCTCCATTGCGGAGAAGGCTCCTCCTATGTGACTTCCCTCTGCTCCAGTACTGAAAGCCATATCGAGTGCTTTCAGTTTCATTTGATAGCAGCGCTGCGTTAACGTATCTAATACATCCTTAGTCATCTCAATCCTCCATCTACTCTCATCACCTGTCCGGTGATATAACTGGCATCTTCGCCTGCAAGGAACAATGCTACTTTCGCGATTTCTTCCGGTGCGGCAATACGATGTAAATCAGTATTTTCCATTAATGCGTTCAAGGTACGTTCATCCATCTTGTGTCCCATGTCCGTATCTACTACGTTCGGTGCAATGGCATTCACGCGAATACCCATGTTCGCCAATTCAGCAGCTGCCGTTTTAGTGAACGATATCACTGCAGCCTTGCTTGCTCCGTAGGCTGTAGTTCCCGAGGTGGCATTGATGCCTAATACGGAACTCATCATTAGGATGCTTCCGCGCTTATGTGCTGACATTAATTTAGCTATATATTGCGTAATCTGAACTTGCGCGAAATAATTGACTTGAAAAACGTGTCGAAGGTCAGACATCTTTGTGAACATAAGCAATGCGCCATGTTCCACACCGGCATTGTTTACGAGCACATCTATCGGCAATTTTAGAGCAGCTACCTCACGAAGTCCGTCACGTATGCTTTCCTCCGACTCCAAATCCATTTTTATCGGATAGATATGCACTCCGTGTTCAGCTTCCAGTTGATTGAATTCTTCCATCAACTGACTTGTAATATTGCGAACACAAGCAATGATGTTTCCACCTTCTTGGCAGAAACTTTCTAACATTACTCGCCCTATACCGCGGTTACATCCGGTAATAACGATATTTTTTCCTTCGAATCGTTTCATTATGCTTTAACTTCTATTATTTCAGGACAAACGATATGATCCAATGTAGCATATAGACTTCCCCATGACAAACCGGATCCGAATCCGCACATGATTACATCATTCTTTTCCGTAACAAGACTTTCACGAGTAGCAGCAACCATTGTCATAGGAATCGATGCACTGCTGGTATTACCATACTGCATGATAGAATACGGAACCTTGGATTCATCCACTTTCAATTTCTTGGCTATCTTATCATCCATGTATTTGTTAGCCTGATGGAGATACAAGTAGCGTATAGCCGACAAATCTAAATCATAATGTTCGCACAAACCTCGAACGGACATCGGAGGCTCTTTGGTTGAGAACGAGAATACATCCATACCCTCCATTTGAGATTGCAGATTATTCCTAGTCACACCCAATTCAATCTCATGCATCTCGAGCGACTCTTGCGAAAACGGGAAACGAGTTCCACCGTCGCGATTGATGATGGCATTGCCTCGCGAACCATCTGTTCCAAGGTGAAAATACATAGGATTAGCCTTCTCGTCATACTCAAGCGCTGTTGCCGTTCCGGCATCTCCATGCAATGGCCATAAAGTCTTATCTAACGGAGATTGCAAGAACGAAGTCGTTTCGCCTACCAAGAGAAGTGCTTTTTTGACTCCACCGGTAGCTACAAGGCTACTGATTGTGGACATACCATAAATATATCCGGAGCATGCCAATGGGATATCAATCGCAAAACACTCCTTGCTTAATCCCAAACGATCTTGTAGCAAACCGGCTGTAGCCGGAGTTACATAGTCGCGAGACAAAGACACATAAATGATAGCATCCACGTCCTTCCGCTCCCATTGTAGATCATCAAGCAACTTGTCTGCCGCAGCATAGCAAAGATCCGAACAACATTGTCCTTCAGCCACCATCCGAGAGCGTTCAACATGGGTGACAGAAATCACCTTATCCGCTTCTATCGGATCAGTAAAGCACTTCTGCTCCCGTATCTCTTTCACTCGAGACGGAACAGCAGCCGATACTCCCGATATTCGTACATTATTTATTTGTATAAATGCCATATTATTTCAAATGAAAACCTCCATCAATAACAAATTGAGAACCTGTCACCCAAGCAGTTGCATCGCTAAGCAGATAGACAATTGTCCATGCTATTTCTTCAGGACGACCATAACGCTTCAATGGATAATTATTTTGCATATCGTTTTGCAAGTCATCTTCCGATACTGCTCCATCATGAATCAGTTTTGTCTCTACCATTCCCGGATGCACGGAATTAACACGGATTCCTTTTTCACCCAACTCCAACGCACATGTCCTGGCAAACGAAGCAATGGCAGCCTTAGTCATACTATACACTGCATTACCCATCGTTTCACGCATAGCGGCAATAGATGAGGTAAACACGATTGATGCTCCTTTATTCAGTTTTTTCTTCTTGGCTATCAACTTGGTAAGCATGACCGGTGCAAATGTGTTGGTATCAAACATAGCATCAAGATCAGACTGTTTAATAAATGCCATAGGCTTATTATACCCTATTCCGGCATTGTTCACCAAACCGTCCAATTGCGGAACTTCTGCCACTAACTGCTCCATTGATTCCACATTGGTAAGATCTGTTATTATCTGAACATGATTGGAGCCTTCCAGCATCTCAAATGTCTCTTGCAAGCGTTCCGCATTACGACCGGTTATGACACATCTTGCTCCGAGTTTGGAGCATTCGATTGCCGTTGCACGACCTATACCGGAACTGGCTCCGGTAATCAGTATCGTCTTGCCTTCCAGTGCGAATGGGTCGTAACTCATTACAACTTGCTTTTTACGATGTTATACAAATCCTCGATAGTAACCGCTGCGCGCATATCATTCCCCTTGATCTGCACGTCATACTCTTCATCTATCATAGCAATGATGGATAAAGCGATTAGCGACGAATACTCATCCAACTCGTGGAATACCGTTGCCGGGGTGAATGCACTCGGTTCTGTTTCTTCAAACTGCTCAGCGAAGTGAGCGATAAAATCATTCAATTCCATAATTTAAAAAGCATTAAAATTCTATTTTTTTTGCAGGGTTGCCTGCCACATGCATATCATCAGCCACATTACGAAGCACTACACTACTTGAACCTACGACAGCTCCACGTCCGACATTTTTATGCGGCAACACATGAGAACGGACATGTAATACCGCTTCTGCCCCCACCGAAGCACCTCCACCTAAAAAACAATATGACTCGATTGATGCATAATCGTCAACACGAGCATCATGGCTCAATGTCGTGAATCCATGTATCATCACGTGGTTACCAATTCTTGCGTTATCAGAGATGACAGACCATGGTGCGATAAATACCCCCTTACCAATAGTTGCAGTTGGAAGCACCCTCGCTTGATCATCTATAATAGACATAAATTCAGCACCCTTTTTCTCCATTAGTTCTGCATAATGCTTACGCCACCTCGGCTCTCCCATAGCAACAAAGAACACATCATCCGGCTGTATCTTATAGTCCTCCGGTGCGCAAATAATCGGAGGATAATTACCCTTCAGCCTGTCAAAAGCATCGGCTTTGCTGTCCAAAAAGCCTTTCACATCAAATTCTCCATCTCGGTACGCTTGCGTCCCTATTGCCGCAGCATACACCTCACGTCCCCATCCCCGTGCACCTATGATTAATAAGTGTTTCATTGTGGTTGATTATTTTGATACTCTCAATGGTTGTAAAGCTGATTCTATCTTTTTTAGTAATTCATTTTGCCTTCGAAGCGCCGATGCCACCTCATTAATCTCAACTGCTCCAACATTCAAGAAACCATAAATTGACATTCTTTCGTTAAACTGATAGGTCCCGTTATATGAGTCTGAAACTACGAATTCAACTTCGTCAAATTTTTTATGCCATTCATTTATATCTTTTTGAGTAAATCTTTCTTTTCCTCCATATGTGTAGAATCCGCCATCGCCTTCATCCATCGTTGGAATAATTTTATAATATTTAGCCTCCTTTGCATCTATAGAGAATGATATTTGCTCTAATGACTCAAATTTTTCTTTAAGACCATCGGCTAATAACATCTCTTTAAAATTTTGTGAGAAATGGATATGAATATCCGTTGCTTCTGAATTTCCTACATTCGCTATTTTTAGAAAAACAGCATCATCTTTCCGCCGATAGAAAATAATAATCTCGCCCGAATAGCCTCTTTATTCTGTTTCAATGTAATAGCAATCGTAATAAAAGTAGCTATTGCCATTAATGCCGTTGCTATTGCACTAATCATTATCCAAAATGTTTCACCCATAGTTATTTGTTTTTATTCTTTTACCCTTGTTAGCATTCTTCTCTCAGTGATATTCCAATCGCCGGTGGATATAACTCGCTATTTCTTACTAAGCTCTACTTTTGTCAAAACCATTAGAGCATGTATAATTCTATCTGCCATAGTATTATTAAAGAAATCAATTGGATACAACCCGTGACTTACAGAATTTCTCAAGTTTGCCCCAGCTTTTGCTGTAAACAAATCCTTAAAATAGACTATGGTGTCCTCAGGCAAAATGCTCTTTAATTGTTCACTGCCTAAAAGCCCTTCCATAGATTTATATTCATCGCCATCAGTAGGATTTTTACTTGATCGCAATATATCGCCACCTTCCATCGCAACTATCATACGTATAGCAGATTCAAACTGAGGAATTAACAAGTGACAAGCAATTAAATAATCATTATCAAAATATGCTTTTACACCACGCTCAATAATACCAATATGACCTTGGGCTATGAAAGGCATATCACGGAGAGCTTTCATTACTGTTTCATAGGTAAATATTTCTTCTTTTTCCATAGCATTAATTTGTATTCTTAAAAAAATTGCCGACACCAACATCCGTCGCCACATCCCATACATCAATTTATTTTCTTCCTCATCCTTTTCCCCGTATCCCAATCTAACTTGAGGATTTCCTTCCGAATCATATATCACAGTCGGTATCATACTCAACAAAGGAGCCTGTTTTTCCTCCTCGATTTGTCGTTGCTTTTCGTATGACAAATTAGGAATATTCTTATATATAAATCGTTCAAAAACATCCTCCGGAGTACCTTGCAACACCTCAGAGATGTACGCATCAACTGAAGCCTTATCTAAAGGTATAGACGTTTCAAATTTCTGCATACTGCCTAAAATATCACTGCCTTCTTTTTGAATTGGAATATATAACTGGTTGGCTTCCTTATATAAATGATATTTGCGATATAATGCTTGCATTTGCATCAGCATTCCATGCAGCCACATTGGTCCTCGTAGGTCTGCGGAAATATTTATAGCGTCTAACAAGTTGTCCAATTTCTCACGAATCTTATCTATATCACTTGTGGTATTATAATAATCGCAGAGCAATTCAACTTCTTCTTTCAGCAAATGCCCATATTGATCAGTACTTTCACCTTCTTCGCGACACTTTCTTAACAATTTCTCATATCGTTCTTCATTTTCTTTTACTATATTATTCAATTCTTCTTTGGACAATGCTTCTTTATATCTAATTACAAGTTCAAATAATCGTCCCCAAAGTCCCGGACTTTGCAATTCGTTTCTATACCGTTCATTAAGAGTTAACAAAGAATCTTTTACCTTCGCAACCAACTCACTATTATGCAAAGCATATGCACAGGAAAATGCTCGCTCTGCATAATATACCCCAGAAACAGAATATTTGTAATAGTTGCCATTTATAACCTCTACTATAGCTTCAATGTATTTTAACTTAATTCCTTTATAATCGGGTTCTTCTCCTGTATTTTTTTTCTTAAAATCATAGATAAGTCCGGAATATCTCATTAACAGGAGAGGATTCTTTGTTCTCTTTGTACGCAGCTCCCAATATTGCAAATAATCTACTGATATATCACGGTAGTCCGGCACATATACTGCACCACCGTCTTGCGAGGTTCCTGTTAACATAGGACCATAATATGTTCCCCAATCATTACTTCCTCCCCCCTCTGCAAATGTCATTGCCATGATTTCGGCTTGAGCCGTCACGCCTTCTAATTCGCTCTTTGGCAAGCCTTTTATGTCGCAAGACACATCATAGGAGTCAAAACCTTTCCTATTCGGATCATCGTAATATCGTAATATATCTGCTAATGTATTCATTATTCTTTAATATTCATTGCGTAAACGATTCACTGATTGAGCCAATCCTGCCAATCCTGGGAACATTGTTTCTGCCGAAATATTCATTTCCTCCAATGCACGTGTGCCACTATATCGCATATTATTAGGAATAACAAACTTGATTACACCATAGTTTTGAGATGCTAACTCTGGTACATTGGATTGCTTAATTAAATCTTCCATTTTTACTATAATCGGACTATCCATTGGGCAATACTCTGACAATACTGCATTAAATTCCTTCGTGATAGCAGATGGCATGACAAACAGTCCTTGTTGACGACTAATGCGTTCATTACATATTTTGGGGCGAAATAGGTATAATTGTACCGTCGTTTCCCATGGGATTATAGGCTTCTTGGGAAATGTGGCTTCAGCAGCATCATACATGCTATTATTAAATAAGCCGTGTCTCTTTAATAGCGTTGGATCTATCATATCACAGTTTAATCCCCAAATGGCAAAATCCGAGTTGTCTGCCCCATACAAAGCCATATATAATGCAACAAATAACGATTGTGTAAAATCCATCAATCTTGTTCTTGTTCCGTAGTGCTGCATAAGAGACAACCACTCTAGAATATCACCTTCTCCCGGCACAAGACTAACATTTGTTTGATAACTCGGATATTTCCATTTAAACTCCGCAAGCATTTGCTGTTCATAAAGTTCTATTCGCTCTGGAGAAATCTTTTCCGTATGATATCCAATAATCATCCTTCGCAATGATGTTTCCAATGGCCATGTTGCATCTCCTTGTCCGCGAAACACAAAATGCTCTAAGAATGATTGATTCAGTCGAAACAAATCATTCCATTCAGTCAATCTTACTTCTATGTATCGATATCCATTCATTGTTTTTCTACAGGAATCCTAATCGCCATGGATTATAAGTATCTTTTCTAATTCTATTTGCCTGCAATAGTAGCATTTTCTATTCACAAAAACTCTTCAATTCTCACATGCGTCATGCTTTCTTTGTATATTTGTCTCTCGGTTGTGAGTCGGTTGTCTCTCGGTCATCGTTCGATTATTACTTTCAATACTCTCTCCACATCCTCCTCGCTTAAGGCATGGTGCATCGGGAGGCAGATGACTTGGTCAGCAATCTTGGTAGCAACCGGAAGGTTCTCCGGTGTAGCAGAGGGGTAATCCTTATAGGGATCGAAAGCCGTGATGAGCGGGTAGAAATAGCGGCGGCCTAAAACACCTTGCTCTTTCATATAGAAGTATAGTTCATCACGGGTCTTGCCGTATTCTTTTGCGTCCACAAAGATGGGGAAATAACTGTAATTGTGCCGCACACCCGGCATATCCTCGAAACAACGGATGCCTGGCACGTCCTTTAATGCCTCTCGATATGCAATCGCCACCCTGCGACGAGTTTCGATGGCAGCATCCACCTGTTTCAAGTTCAGTAGTCCGTAGGCAGCACGCATCTCGTCCATCTTGGAGTTGATACCCGGAGCCACGACGGTAGTCTCGCCGCGGAAACCGAAATTCTTGAGATTATCCACATCGTACTTCATCTCAGGGGTGTGCATGACCATTGCTCCGCCCTCGATTGTGTTATACACTTTCGTGGCATGAAAACTCAGCGTGCTTATATCTCCATATTCCAATATAGATTTTCCATTCATTCGTACCCCGAAGGCATGGGCGGCATCATAGATTACTTTTAGGTTATGCTTCTTGGCTATGGCGTCAATCGCCTCTACATCACACGGACAACCATACACATGCACCGGCATGATAGCCACTGTCTTATCTGTGATTGCAGCCTCAATCTTCGTCGGATCCATATTACCATTCTCCGGCAATACATCCACAAATACCGGTTTGAGTTTGTTCCACCAAATGGAATGGCTGGTTGCCACAAAAGAATATGGCGTGGTGATGACTTCGCCTTCGGTGATACCCAATGCCTGCAAAGCCGTGATGAGAGGAAGTGTTCCGTTGGTGAAAAGGCTGATATAAGGCACTCCAAGGTATTCTGCAAGGGTATGTTCCAACTGCTGATGGTAGTAGCCGTTGTTGGTAATCCAACGGCGACTCCAAATATCTTGGAGCAGAGCATTATACTCCTCCAAGTTAGGAAGGAGGGGGCTGGTAACGGTTATTTGGTTCTGCAATGCCATGATTAGTTTATTTTAATCTCGGTATATTCAAACGTGGGCGTGATGTCTCCCGGTTCGCGCCCCATCCAGCCGCCAATCTCAACAGAACGATTGGCCAACGTGAAAGATATGAAATCGGACTCGGACATCAAACATTCTATATTAGACGGCTGGTTGAATGCCATGAAATCTATGGTGAACGTTCCCCAATTGAAGAAATCTTTCGGGAGATGGCATATCTGTTCGTATTCACCCGCCTCATGGTGCTTATCGTAGCAACGTCCGCCACCGGAAGTAGAGAACAAACGTTCGCCTTGTTCGTTTTTCAGATGGAGCGTTATCCAAAACTTCTCCAGAGGCTGTTGCAAGCGATAGCGCATAACCAATTCCAATTCATCGGATACCCGCATCACATCGGTATAGTCGCCACCTTTTGGGCGCACGCCTATCTCCAACAGTTCGAAACCGTTATTTCCTTTGTAAGGTTCATCCCAGACCTTGTGGTTATCCAACTCGTTGTCGCCACGGAGGTAGTGGCTTACGATGGGGTCTATCTCGCCTTGGTCGATAAGCAAACCGTTTTGTAGGATTACTCCATGCTTGCAGAGACTCTTGATGCTTGTCATGTTGTGGGAGACAAACAGCACGGTGCGGCCTTGGCCTTGGGAGACGTCTTTCATTTTGCCGATGGCTTTCTTCTGGAACTCGGCGTCGCCTACGGCAAGGACTTCGTCCACAACAAGGATTTCGGGGTCGAGATGGGCGGCAATGGCAAAACCCAAGCGCACGGTCATACCGCTGGAATAACGTTTCACAGGAGTGTCCAAATAGCGCTCACAGCCGCTGAAATCCACTATTTCGTCCAATTTACTCCGTATCTCCTGCTTGGTCATGCCAAGAATGGCGCCGTTCATATAGATATTCTCGCGGCCGGTCATCTCGGGATGGAAGCCGGTGCCCACTTCGAGCAGCGATGCAATGCGACCGCGCGCACGAATGTGGCCGGTGGTGGGAGCCGTTACTTTGCTGAGCAATTTCAGCAATGTACTTTTGCCGGCGCCGTTTTTGCCGATAATGCCAACCACATCGCCCTGCTCGACCTTAAAATTGATGTCCTTCAACGCCCACACATAGTCCGATTGACCTTTTGTCGCACGGTCGTTGGTCTCGCCGATTTTCAAATAGGGATCTTCTTTGCGGAGCACATTCACCGTCCACCAACGATTCAGGTCGTGGCTCAACGTGCGGGTGCTGACCAAACCCAACCGATATTGTTTACTGATATTTTCAAATTCTATTGCAGTCATCTCTCTGCCCTCATCGGATTAGTCAAAAAGTCCTGATATGCCAACCGAATACCCTCTTCGAGTTCGGTTTTGTACGTCCACCCAAGGGCGGCGGCTTTCGATACGTCGAGCAATTTGCGCGGCGTACCATTCGGGCGTGTGGTGTCCCAATGTATGTCGCCCGTGTAGCCGATTACTTTGGCAACAAGTTCTGTTAATTCTTTAATAGTCAATTCTTTGCCGGTGCCTGCATTCACGGTTTCGTTGCCCGAATAGTTGTTCATCAAAAAGACACAAAGGTTGGCCAAGTCGTCCACATACAAAAATTCGCGCAACGGGCTGCCATCGCCCCAACAGGTTACAGCAGGCGCTCCCGACACTTTGGCTTCGTGGAAACGCCGTATCAAAGCCGGCAACACATGCGAATGTTCGGGGTGATAATTGTCGTTCGGACCGTATAAATTGGTCGGCATCACGCTGATGTAGTCGGTGCCGTATTGCCGGTTGAGATATTCGCAATATTTCAGCCCCGATATTTTGGCCAAAGCGTAGGCTTCGTTGGTTTTTTCCAATTCCGAGGTCAACAAACACGATTCGGGCATCGGTTGTGGAGCCATGCGCGGATAGATGCACGACGAGCCGAGGAACAACAATTTGTTGCAACCATTTTGCCAGGCAGCATGTATCACATTCATCTCTAAAATCATGTTGTCGTACATAAAATCGGCCAGTGCCTGCTGATTAGCCATGATACCGCCCACTTTGGCTGCCGCCAAAAAGACATATTCAGGTTGCTCGATAGCAAAAAAACGTTCGACCTCATTTTGCCGACACAAGTCGAGTTCGGCATGCGTGCGTACAACGATGTTGCTGTAGCCCTGCCGCTGCAACTCGCGCACAATGGCACTGCCTACCATACCGCGATGTCCGGCCACATATATTTTACTTGACAATTCCATGTTCAAAATTGATAAATGAGAATTGATAAATGAGAATTGAGAGTTATAAACACCCCTTGCGCAAATTTTCTTTTGTTGTTTTAACTGTTTTGGTCAATATTTTTACAAGTTCTAAACAATCATGTATTAATGGTTCGTATAAATCAACATCTAAATAATCAGTATCTTTCAACAAGTTCAGCCAATAGGTCGTTTCGTTTGCTTCTTTTAAGGCGATATTCATTTTATTCAAAAAATCGGCTTTACTTTGCGCATGTTGCGCTTCGCTACATAACGCTCCAATGGCCGTTCCGCTCCGCAATAATTGTTTCGAAAGGACAAATTCATTGTTTCGGCATAAAATTTTATAGGCATTCACAATCCTAATGGCAAATGCGTAGGATTTTTCGCCAACTACACCAAGTCCTTTCATTTATTATCCTTTTTCCTTTATCAATTTTCCTTTATCAATTGTCCTTTCTTCAAATCGTGCCGAACCATTAGTTTGACCAGGTCTTCGAACGATGTTTTGCGCGGATTCCAGCCCAACAAGGTTTTGGCTTTGGTGGGGTCACCAAGCAACTGTTCCACTTCGGCCGGACGAAAATATTTCGGGTCCACTTCCACAAGCGTGCGCCCTGTGGCCGTGTCGATGCCTTTTTCATCGACGCCGCTACCCTCCCAGCGCAATTCGATGCCGGCTTCGCGAAACGCCAATGTGCAAAATTCGCGCACCGTGTGCATCTCGCCGGTAGCAATGACGAAATCTTCGGGCGTCGGGTGCTGCAATATCAGCCACATACACTCCACATAGTCTTTGGCATAACCCCAATCGCGCCGCGCATCGAGGTTGCCCAAATAGAGTTTATCCTGACGTCCTTGTGCGATGGCGGCCGCTGCCAACGTTATTTTGCGCGTTACAAACGTTTCGCCGCGACGCTCGCTCTCGTGATTGAACAAAATGCCGTTCACGGCAAACATGCCATACGATTCGCGGTAATTTTTCGTTATCCAAAAACCATATTGTTTGGCCACGCCGTACGGACTGCGCGGATAGAAAGGCGTAGTCTCCTTTTGTGGTACTTCCTGCACTTTGCCGAACAATTCCGAGGTCGATGCCTGATAGATGCGACACTGCTTTTCCATGCCCAAAATGCGTACCGCTTCGAGCAAACGCAACGTGCCGACCGCATCGGTTTCGGCGGTATATTCCGGCACATCGAAACTGACTTTGACATGACTTTGTGCAGCCAAATTGTAGATTTCGTCGGGATGAACTTCCTGAATGATGCGCACCAACGAACTGCTGTCCGTCATGTCGCCATAGTGCAGATTTACAGCACGTTCCTGACGCATATCGCGTATCCATTCATTCAGATACAGATGCTCGATTCGACTTGTATTGAACGTTGACGAACGACGAATAATACCGTGCACTTCGTAGCCTTTGGCCAACAAAAATTCAGCCAAAAACGAACCATCTTGTCCTGTAATGCCGGTGATTAACGCTTTTTTCATAATATCTTGTTTTTCAATCTTTTCCACTGATAAAATCGGGTTGCAGATAGGTCTGCTCTATCGCCAAAATGGCCGACACCTGCGCGCCGTCCAAACACATCGTTTCGTTGCAAAAAGCAGCGACCAAGGCATCGTCGAACGCCTCGACCGTGCGCCACGGCGACTGCTCGTCGAGCAATTCTTTGATATTCACCACACGCTGACGCACCGATTGCACGCCGTGTTTCGACAATTTCTCGCGCGACGGCGTAATGGCCTGCTGCAACGCAGCAAAATCGACATCGTACAACATCGTGCCGTGAACGATAGTGCCCGTGGGCAAGGCATAACACGCATTGCCCGATACCTTGCGGTCGGCAATCAGCACATCGTTATGCTCCGATTTGGCGGCAGCAAACCCCATCGAGCGCAACACGCCCGACATCGTGTCCAGATACCACTGAAATACCTTGTCGGCATGAACATCGGGCGTAATGTACGACACCATGATGTTGCCACGGTCGGCATAGACGCAACCGCCGCCGCTCTTGCGCCGATACATCTGTATGCCGTTGGCACGACAGAAATCGATGTTAACCTCGTCGGCCATCACTTGGTGGCGACCGAAAATAACCGTCGGTTCGACACGCCATGTGAACAACATATCGCAGTTGCAATGTTGTGCCAAATACTCCTCCATCGCCAAGTAGAACACCAAGCGACGCGGACTCTTACTATCGGGCAAAGTTACATGCAACATAACATTTTACACCGTATCCATAAAACTGCGTTGCACTTTGTTAAACACCACAATGCCGAGTGCCAGCAACAGCAGCATAAATCCAAAACTATAGGCCAACATCGACCAACTGAACTGACCGACGCCCAAGATGCCGTATTTGAATGCTTCGATAATGCCCGTCAGCGGGTTGAGCGACATCACAAACCGCAATTTCTCGTTGGTTATTGTGCTCAACGGATAGATGACCGGCGTGGCGTACATCCACAAACTGACAAAAAACGACAGCAACAACTGCAAGTCGCGGTATTTGGTCGTCATCGACGAAAACAAAATGCCGAAACCCAATGCCAATCCGGCCAAGAGCAACACCAAGAACGGCAACAGCAATGCATACCAATTGGTGTGAATCTGAACCGGCGTAAATAGTTGATAATAAAGATAAACGGCGAAAAACAGCCCTAACTGAATGCCGAAACGCACCAAGTTGGACATCACATTCGACAACGGCACCACCAAGCGCGGAAAATAGACTTTGCCGAAAATGCCGGCATTATCGACAAACGTGTTCGAGGTTTTGCTCAGACAATCGGAAAAATACTGCCACATGCAGATGCCGGCCAAATAGAACAATGGCTGCGGCAGACCGTCGGTCGGAATTTTGGCTATGCCGCCAAACACCACCATATACATCACTGTGGTCATCAGCGGCTGCACCAAATACCACAACGGGCCGAGTATGGTTTGTTTGTATTGCGTGATGACATTGCGTTTAACAAACAAGGCGCACAAGTCGCGGTAGTGCCACAACTCTTTGAAATCGACATCGAACAATCTGTTTTTAGGTTTTATGTCTGTCGTCCACGTTTCCATAATGCAGTTAGGCATGTTTTAATCTGCAAAGATACAACATTTTTCGATAAGCACACAATTTTTGCCGCAAAATCGTCATTTCTCGTCCCGTGGTGCATGCCATTTCAACACAAACGCCCGAAAAGTGCATCGACTTTGCGGGGTTTGTGTGCTGTGTATGTCCGAGGCTTATTTGCCGTTTTTCTTGGTTGCTTTGGCCAATTTATTTTCGAGCGAAGCAATCTCTTTTTCCTGATTCGAGATAGTCTTCAGCAAGGCATTCAGTTCCTCGTTTTCGATGCTCGACGGATATTGTGCGTTCACTCTGTCCATAAAGTCGCTCAACACGTTCATGTAGTTCATAAACGCTTCGTAGGGCGATTCGTACGGAATCGGTTCGGCATAAACCATACCGTTTGAATAGTGTTTCGTGGTCATGAAGTAGAAGTGCGACGTGTCCTGCAGGCGTTGCCAATCGATTTTCAACAGCAAATCGTTGCACAGGTGTACGCGCTGCGCTACGCTGTAGAGTTTTTGCAGCGCTTCGTTCTGCAATTCGTTGGCGCAATAGGCGCTCAAATCCTTCTCCTCGTCGGCCCACGACATGGGGTGCAGCACCGAAATGGTGTCAACCGGTTTGGCTTTGGCGGCTACTTCGGACGGTGTAGCGAACGCCACGCCGTTGGCCATGGCATGATACGGCAGGGCTTTGAAAAACTCGAATATGCCGCTGTTTTTGTTGTTCAGCACGCCCAACGCTTCGTAACCCAAAAAGATGTTAAAAACCTCCTCTTCGGCGGGTGCGGCGTTTATCCAACCAATGAATTTTTCGGCCGTCAGCGGGTATTCGTTCCAATTCCATTGCGAAAAGCGGTAGTTGATGTCGTCGCTCAATTTATTGTCGCGCACCAACAATTTCACCTTGTTATTGTAGGCGTGGCCGTAAACGTAGTGCGGGCTCTTCCAGCCCATGATGTGTTTGGCGCCTTCAATCATAATGGTTTTGTAGCCTTGTTTAGCGATTTCGTCGCCTATTTCGTCGCTGTAAATCAGCGCGGTGTTGGCAAATGTCGTTGGTGTTTTGCCAAACAGTTGTTTGATTTTGTTGGTTTGCAGTTTGGTTTGAATAGCAAACTCGTCGGCATCGTACACCGATGCAAGCGAGTGCGCATTTGGTGTAGCCAAAAACTCTACGCTGCCCGTCTTGGCCAATTCTTGGAACGAATCGATCACTTCGGGAGCATAGCGTTCGAACTGCTCCAAGGCCAATCCCGATATGGCAAACGACACTTTGAATTTGCCGTTCGAACTTTTAATCATCTCCAACAGTGTACGATTGGCTTCCAAGTAGCACAAGTCGGTGTTCTGACGCACAGCCGTTTCGTCGGCATAGTCGTCGTAATAGTAGTGGTCGTTGCCAATGTCGAAAAAACGGTAGCGTTTCAGATTCGACCGTTGATGTACGCGAAAAATAAAATTGATTGTTTTCATAGTATGATGATTTTTTTATATTTTACTGATTATTAGTTAGTTACCTTCCACAAACCATATCGTAGATGCGGCGCACTTTTTGTCCGGCATACTCCCATTTGATGTTGTTCACCTCGTCGAGACCGTTTTGGCGCAAGGCTTTGTACATAGCCGGATATTTTACGATGGCGTGAATATAATCGGCCATAGCATCGATGTCCCAATAGTCGGTTTTGATGGCATGGTCGAGTATTTCGGCACAGCCCGATTGTTTCGAGATGATGCTTGGTGTGCCGCATTGCATCGCTTCGAGCGGCGATATGCCGAACGGTTCCGACACCGACGGCATCATATACACATCGCTTTCGGCCAACATTTCGTACACGGCGCGTCCTTTGAGGAATCCCGTGAAATGGAACTTATCGGCGATGCCGCGTTGTGCCGCCAAACGAATCATTTTGTTCATCATATCGCCACTGCCGGCCATAACGAATCGCACGCCATCGGTACGACTGAGCACGCGCGCGGCCACTTCCACAAAATATTCGGGGCCTTTCTGCATGGTGATGCGTCCCAAAAACGTAACGACTTTGTCCTTGCGTGCGCTCTTGTGCAGTTCGTTCACAAAACTCAGCGGTTCGACGGCGTTGTGCACGGTGGTGACCTTGTTCGGGTCTTGGTGATATTTTTCGATGACGGTGTTGCGTGTCAGGTTCGACACGGTGATGATGTGGTCGGCGGCATCCATGCCCTCTTTCTCGATACGATACACATCGGGATTGACTTGTCCGCGGCTGCGGTCGTAGTCGGTGGCATGAACGTGTATGACCATCGGTTTGCCGCTGATTTGTTTGGCAAAACGACCGGCGGGATAGGTCAACCAATCGTGCGCATGAATCACATCGAACTCGCGGCTGTGCGCTATGACACTGGCCACCGCTTCGTAGTTCGAAATCTCTTCCAGCAAATTGTCGGGATAACGTCCCGAAAAATCGACACAACCGATGTCGTTCGTGCCGATGCGTCGGAAATCGTATTTGATGCCATTGCGCAGTTGGAAATACTCGTCGGGGTGCATGCGTCCGCCAAGGCGCTCGTTCACCTGATTCCAATTTACATCTTTCCAGACAATCGGCACATTGCACGCTCCGATGATGTGCAGGAAACTTTGGTCTTCGTCGCCCCACGGTTTCGGTATCACAAACGTGATGTCCATGTCGGGCTGCAACGACATGCCTTTCGTCAGGCCGTAACTTGCCGTGCCAAGTCCGCCAAGTATGTGCGGTGGAAACTCCCACCCAAACATTAGTGCTCTCATAGTATTGCGTTTTTCTTATTATTCCTAAACTACTAATTATATTCTTCTCTCTCTAACAAGTCATTAACAAGGCCTCTATTTTCAATTTCGTCCAACAAATCATCATCGTCGCAGTATGCCAACAAGGTTTCAGCGTCGCATTTTTCCAACAACTCACCATATTCTGAAATATCAAAATCCTGTTTCTTCAAAACCTCTAAAGCAAGTTCCACGTCGATACAGGCTTTGTTTTCTTCATTTTTGAATATCTCATTTAGGAATTGAGTCTTCTCCCAAGACAACAATGCATCAAATTGTTCCTTCAATGTTTTTAGTTCGTTATTCATAGTCAAGAATTTTATAATTTTACCAATACCGTAGTTGTTTATCTGCTGTTCGTTGAGCGATGCCACAAAGTCTTCCATCACTTTTTTGGTGCGCAGCACTTCGGCCATCGTCGGCGCATAACTCATGGCGCCATGCAATACAACAAGTATAGAATCGCCATTTGCCATTACCACACATTGTGGCGTCATATCTGCAGGTACTGCCAACAATAGACATGTATACACACTTAACAATAATATTAAACATCCTTTTTTCATCATCATTGATTCTCCCATATAGTTTTTCTACAATATATAGTTGCTTGGTATTGAAAATGAGATTCACGACCGGTCGTATCATTACAAATATCTTCTCGAGGATCTGCCGGCATAATAAAAGATACATTACGACATACTTTCGTATGTGGCAGATAATAATACCAATAAGCATTGTAGCATCCTCCGCCAAACAAGTGTTCGCCGTTACATAAATAATAGTGTGCATATTCATACCAATGATAATCTCCATAAGCACAAACTATAATATCTTCGTTCGTTATAGTATCCAAAGCAAGATACACACACCAATAACGCAAATACTGGTCATGAGCCGTATCTACTTGTAACCACTCCAAATTAGCCAAGGGATCTTTAATGCCACAGCACTCTACGTCATGATTCTCTTCTATAACAAAATGATACGGCCCTGTAGGCAATGGCGTCCCCGGATGTTCTGATGATCTATCATCATCGCACCCCGCCACACACAAGGCGCACACAATGCAAATGGTCATAAAAAGGTTTTTCGGTTTCATAAGAATTTAATTTATTTGTACACAATTACATATTCTACTAAATCACCGATTTCAAAAGATACATACGAAGGAATGATGGCATCATAATTATACATGATGCTATCTTCAGCATGTAAATACAAACTCACCATAAAACACAAACCGTACAACAAAATACTTCTTTTCATAAATTTCTAACAAACAGTTATTTACAACTATAATCTATTTTTCAATGATATAATTTGACAAACATCCTCCGGTAAAAAAATTACGATATGGTTCTATAAGTTGCACCGCATGACCTGTACCGGAAAGAATAACCTGTAAATTTTCTTGACAATATGCACTCGGTAAATGCTCCAACATATAAAATTTTTGAGGCCGATTTGTGGTTTTGAAATACCATACTGCATAAAAATCATAAAAATGTATAGTTCCTTCCAAACTATCGACAGAGATGGATATATCTTCGGCACTACACGGACATTCGTCCGATAACAATTGATAACGCTTATCGGTTATATCAAACGTACAGGTCGTTGTCGCACCAGAACTGACAATTTCATAACAATTACATTGTGACAACGGCTTATAAGAATGGTATGCACTATCCAAAAAATTAGAACATGTTTTCAGTCTTTCACCGGTATCTTTATTCTCGAATACAACCGAATCAATCATTCCGAAATCACATTTCCAATTACCCTCAAATGGCGGATAATGACTCGGATTAAACGTGTCAATATCGGGATCCAACGATTTATATTTTTGATTATAAATCATTTTTTCGCTGCCTTGCATTAAATCAAAATTCCACTCTCCATTGTTGTTATAAACCTTTACGGACAATTTATGAGATGTTTTGTTGTGCCAAACAACTTGTTCCACACGCTCTACATACCTCGTGCACCCCGCCACACACGCAGCACACACGATGCAAATGGTCATAAAAAGTTTTTTCGGTTTCATAGAATAATCCTCCTTGTCGTTTCATCAATTGTTACCATAAAAGTGGTGTCATTATTCAATTTGACATGCCAAACACCCGCCTTAAATGGCGAAATGCAATAAGTCCATCGTCCGTTTCGTACCAACTAACATACTCATCGCCATGCAATACAACAAGTATAGAATCACCATTTGCCATTACCACACATTGTGGCATCATAATTATACATGATACTATCTTCGGCATGTAACAACAGATTACATACAAAGACAAAGGTGAATAGTAAACAATAGTTTTTCATATTAGTTCTCAGTGTATTGTGAATAAGCTTCTTTTAACAACGAATCTGTAATAGATAACAGGAAAATGCGTTTATCCGACTGATAGCGCTTTTCGTATATATCGGGATTACATAAAACGGGAGGAATACAAGCCGCAGTCAAGAGCATAGTATCCAACTTCGCATCCTTTATGTGTACCGAATCAATATAACCGGAACGGCATCGCCAATTATAATGGTCTACAGGGGTCCGCGCTTCTCCTGTAGGTAAATCCCGATTTACCTTTGGACGCAAAGAGATATAATACGTTCCTTCATAAATAGTTTGCCGTGTTGTTCGAGGCAATGCGAAATTCCACATATCCGAATCTTGAAGAAAGATAGTGATATCCAAATCATACGAAGAATCATTCTCCCATATTACACTTTCCAGATGTGTTTCGTACCTTTCGCACCCCACTACACACACAGTGCACACGATGCAAATGGTCATAAACAGATTTTTTAGTTTCATGCTACACCCTATTTTATAATTTTGCCGATGCCGTAGTCGTTTATCTGCTGTTCGTTGAGCGAGGCCACAAAGTCCTCCATCACTTTTTTGGCGCGCAGCACTTCGGCTACCGTAGGTGCATAACTCATGGCGCCATGTCCTCGGAAAGGCGGATTGCCGTCGTACAATTCGGGCAAACAGCCGACGGTCAGTTCCGTCAGGTCGCTCTCGAAACCGGCCAACAGGCGCATCAACAGAGCCACACCGCTCATTTTGTGTACACGCAGATAGGCTTCGGCAAATGCGGCGGTCGTCCACGGCCACACAGGCCCGTTGTGGTAGTTGCGGTCGCGTTCGAGTTGGCCGCCGATATAGACGGGACGATACATGCCGCTCTTGGGACTCAGGCTGCGCAGACCTTTCACCGTGAGCAGTTCGCGTGTAATGATGTCGAGCACCGACTTCTGCTGGCTGCGTTCCAACGGCGAATAAGGCAACGACACGGCAAAAATCATGTTCGGCCGCACCTCGCAGTTGTGGTAAGCGCCATCGACGTAATCGTCCAGATAGACGCCGTTCCAGAAGGTCGATACAAACGATTGGCGCATAATCTCGGCCTGATAGTTGAGCAAATCCGACAGATTCTCTTTGTTGAGCACCTGCGCCACGTCCGATGCAAATTTCAACGCATTGTACCACAGCGCATTGATTTCGACCACATAACCTGTGCGCGGTGTGATTGGCACGCCGTTTTCCATGGCATTCATCCATGTAGCCGGCGTGTAACGTCCGTCGGTATAGAGCAAGCCGTTGTCGTGTACAAAAAGATTGGTATGTTTTTGTTTGCGCACAAATTCCATGACATCGAGCACGTGCTGCCCATATTTTTCGGCTGCCTGCTCCAACGAGGTGTATTGTGCATACTGCTGAACGTTCCACACAAACCACAGCAATACATCGGGCGAACTGACTTCTTTCAGTTGTGTACTTTTGGGTTTACCGTCGATGTAGTCGCGCACGGCCTGCACGCCTATCAGCATCATTTTTTCGAACATCTCGACATCGCCCACGGCCAATGTAGCGCCGGGCAAAGCGATAAATTCGTCGCGAGCACGATATTTGAACCACGGATAGCCTGCCAACAGATAGTAGCCGTCGGCACGTTTGTTGTAGAACTGCTGTGCGGCATTTTTCAGTGTGGTAAAGAAGTCGGCTCGACCGGTGCGTTTCTCTTTTTCGGCTGCAAAGAGGCGTTTCAGTGTGCGCACCGCAATAGGTTCGGTGCCGGCCGAGAATATGATGGTTTCACCCTTTTTAATATCCAATTCGAAATAGCCCGGAACGAACAAATCCTCGTCGTAGGCATAGCCGCGCTCTTGTTCTTTCAGATATTCGATGCCGCGGTACCAATCGGGTTGCGACACAAAAGTTACTTGTTTGTTGGTTTGCATCACCAGATTGGGATAACCGGCATACATACAACACGAAATGCCGTTTTCCACCTCCTGATAATTGCGATTGGCTTTATTGTTTTCGTGCGTCAATTCGTTGACATTGCGGAATGCGAGGAAAGGTTTCAGGCGCAGTTTTGTGGCCGAATGGGCTTCGAGCAGGGTGTAACTGACCAGCACGCGGTTTTCGCCCGACACAAGTATGCGTTCTTTCTGCAAAATGACGCCGCCCACGCGATAAATGGTCGTTGCCACCGAGTCGATATGAAATTCGCGAATGTACTTATGCCCGCGCGGGCTGAAATAATCGCCGTGGTATTTGTGAATGCCGAGATTGAACTCTGCTCCATGCTGAATAACCGTTTCGTCGCACGACGACAACAGCACATGGTTGTCGCCATCCAATTCAGGAATCGGCACTACCAGCAAGCCGTGGTATTTACGCGTATTGCAGTCGATAATCGTTGTGCTGGCGTATGCGCCGGCTTTGTTGGTGCGCAACATTTCTTTGTCCAAAGACTTTTCGAGATTGGTCAGCAGTGTCTTGTCAAATTTTAAGTAACTCATACACAATAAATTAGGCGATTTAGTAACAATAAGGTTTTTATTTGGGAAATTTACGAAAGAAAATCGGGTTTCCCAAATTTTTCAGTATGTTTTACAACATAAATATTGGGATTACAAATCGAGTGCCGACAACTCCAAATATTCGCGTAAAATGGCGATTTTGTCGGCCGGCGCGCCCAACTCTTCGAGTGTTTGGCGGTCGTTGTCGAACGCTACTCGGAACGCTTCGGCGGAACCATAGGCTTTGCGGGCTGAAGCATAGGCAGCGACGGCCTCGCCACGATAGTCGGCCAAATAACATGCGTGCGCCAAGTTCAGCCAATCGGCAGCAATCGGTTGTTGTTGGGTTACTTTGCGATATTGGTATATGGATTTGTCGAATTGTCCGTCGAGCAGATAACACCAAGCCACTGCCCGCAGACAGGCAGGCGCATCGGGTTGGAGATTGTCGGCGCGAAAATAGACTTCGATCGCCTCTTTGTAGCGCTGTAACTGTACCAAACAATGCCCCATCTGCAAAATCACGTTGAAGTCGTCGGGGCGTAGCCTGTCGTATCGACGATAGACCGCCAAGGCTTCGGCCGGTTGCGCCAAGCGGCGATGGCACCACGCCATGCGACGCAGTGTCCACAAATTATCAGGCAGGCAGGTGTCGGCCAACCGGTATTTTGCCAAGGCTTTTTCGTACATGTCCAGACGTTGATAGCAGTAGCCTGACTTCTGCAGTAAAGCGACATCGGCACCGGCGGCAGCCACAAGTGTTTCGAATTGGATGGCGGCCTCGGCGTAGAGATTTTTGGCAAAGTAGAACTCTGCAATCTGCTGACACACAACGGTTTGTCGGAACAAACGACTGAACAGCGGCGATGCGTAAAACGCCACCGTCGCCGACAACGGATTCTCGAAATCGGCACGATGCGGATGTAGCGTGTAGAAACGATACAGATTTTGCACATAGCGTGTGGTTGCGCTTTGCGCCGACAGTTCGGGATGTATCGGGGTTGCTTCGGCAAGCATCTCTTTCATCTGTTCCGACTCGGCCACCACGCCATCTAACATCATGCGGCGTTGCGTTTCGGGCAGCATCGACCAGCACAGACAAAACGAATATTTATCGGAATCGCACAACTGCGGTGCCGACAGCAATTTGGCAAACAGTCCCGACGAGGTGCCCGTTACGGCCGTTACAGCGCCATGTGCGCTATCGAACGGCAACAGCCAATTCACCACTTTGCCGAAAAACGGGAACGACTTCAGATTGGCAAACGTAGCTGCGTAGATGTCGGCACCTTCCATCTGCAACTCGTTCAATTCCTGCAACTTATCCGTTATACCGGCCTCGTCGAGCAGTTGCTGCCAATCGGGATTGCGATCGTCGGCGGCATCGTCGCGCAGGGCTTCGTTTTCGAGTCGGCTTTTGATTTTTGGCGACAAGCGCATCATATCGGGAATGATTTCGCTACGGATGCGTTCGGCCACAGATTCGGTTTCGGTGGTACGCACCAAACTCAAAAAGGCAAGTTTCGTATCGCCGACAAATTGCGGATTGTCGCACAGAGTATCGATATGCGCCAACAGCGCGTCGTCAAGCAAAATGCGGTCGTCGTAGGCGGCACACAGCAGAAGCACTCCCACCACGGCACGCATGCGCACTTCGACCTCCGGATGAGTAACGCATTGTAGCAAGAACGTCAGTTTGCGAGCGTCGTACATACGCAACGCCGACAGTGTTACCGCCGACATCAGCACACATTTGGTGCGATGGCGCATCACCTCGGAGGCGAACCCCTCGGCCACCGATTGCGCCACTTGCTCCGACCAACATTCCGACAGCCACACCGACTCGAACAACTGCACTTCGGCAGCATCATATTGGGCATCGTCGGCAGCATTTTTCAGGCCGTCGAGCCATGCTAACGAAGGCACAATGCGCCGTTTTTCGGCATAAGGCAAGCGCGATGAATAGCGTGTGAGCAACGCTTCGGCAACAGCGTCGGTCAGGGAGTACAATGCCAGCAGCAAACTGTTGTAAATGCGGGTTCGTTGCGGGTCGTCGATGCCGTTGATGGCATACTGCAACAGCGCACGATAGGTGTTTCGGTGCTGTTCGAACGTCTCGCGCAACGTCCAATCGCCGAGTTCGACCAACAGTTGTTCCAAAACGACAAAAGCCTCGACAATGTGTCGTTGTTTCAACAACGCGACTACGCGTGCCCTTTGTTGTGTGATGTTTTTCTCATTCATGGTCGATAACAAATAGCAAAAACTATGCAAAGATACGATTTTTCGTTCATTGTTGACAATTTTTTCGAGAAAAATCGGAAAAATCGGCAAAAAAACGCTACCTTTGTAAATTTGAAGAATTGTACATTTTTTGCAGGTATTTTTTTATGACGCCACAAGAACAAATAACACAACTGCGCGACGAACTGAATCGGCACAACTACAATTATTATGTGCTCAACAGTCCGACTATCAGCGACTTTGAGTTCGATGCTAAATTGCGTGAATTGCAACAGTTGGAGAGTGCGCATCCCGAGTTTTTCGATCCGAACTCGCCCACGCAGCGTGTCGGCAGCGACCTGAATGCCGCTTTTGTACAAGTGGCGCACCGCTATCCGATGTTGTCGTTGGTCAACACCTACTCGGCCGGCGATGTAGCCGATTGGTACGAGCGCGTCAGTCGCAGTTTGGGCGAACCGTTCGAAGTGATTTGCGAACTCAAATACGACGGCACATCCATATCGCTGATATACGAAAATGGCACTTTGCAGCAAGCCGTTACACGCGGCGACGGCATTCGCGGCGACGATGTTACAGCCAATGTACGCACCATTCGCAGCATACCGTTGCAATTGCACGGCGATTTTCCGGCGCAATTCGAAATTCGTGGTGAGATACTGATGCCTTGGACAGTGTTTGAACGTCTGAACCGCGAACGCGAAGCGCAAGAAGAGCCTCTGTTTGCCAATCCGCGCAACGCCGCCAGCGGCACACTGAAAATGCAAAACTCGGCCGAAGTGGCACGGCGCGGGCTCGATGCCTATCTTTACTACTTGTTGGGCGAGGCACTGCCATGCGACAATCACTACGACAATCTGCAACAAGCGGCTTCGTGGGGATTCAAAGTGTCCGATGCCATGAAACGCTGCACATCGCTACAAGAGGTGCTTGCCTACATCAATTATTGGGACGGCGAACGCAAACGTTTACCCGTTGCCACCGATGGCATGGTGCTGAAGGTGAACAGTCTGCGTCAGCAAAAAAATCTGGGATACACCGCCAAATCGCCACGTTGGGCTATCGCTTACAAATTTCAGGCCGAGCGCGCCTGCACACGCCTCAATTCGGTGAGTTACCAAGTGGGACGCACCGGCGTGATAACACCTGTGGCCAACCTCGACCCCGTGCAACTGTCGGGCACCGTGGTCAAACGCGCATCGCTGCACAATGCCGACATCATAGCCGGCCTCGACCTGCACATCGGCGACATGGTGTATGTAGAAAAAGGCGGCGAGATAATTCCAAAAATCACCGGCGTCGATGTGGATGCGCGCCTGCTGATAGGCGACAAAGTGGGATTCACAAAAACATGCCCCGAATGCGGCACACCGCTCGTGCGCGACGACGACGAAGCCGCACATTACTGTCCCAACGAAGATGGCTGTCCGCCGCAGATAAAAGGAAAAATGGAACATTTCGTCAGTCGCAAAGCCATGAACATCGACGGATTGGGCGAAGAGACCATTGCCCTACTCTACGACAACGGCCTGCTGCACAACGTGGCCGACATCTACGAACTGCGTGTCCCCGACATGGCACGCTTGGAACGTTTGGGCGCCAAATCGGCACACAACATCAAAAACGGCATCGAAGCATCGAAACAGGTGCCTTTTGCACGCGTGTTGTTTGCATTGGGCATACGCTATGTAGGCGAAACCGTCGCAAAAAAATTGGCCGGTGCCTTTCGCTCCATCGATGCGTTGGCAGCCGCTACATACGACCAACTGATAGCCGTGCCCGACATTGGCGAAAGCATTGCGCAAAGCGTTTTGAACTATTTTGCACAAGACAAACACCGCCAACTGATAGAACGCCTACGCGCCCACGGGCTGCAAATGGAAACCGCCGTCGATGCACAACCCACATTTACGACACTGCAAGGGCTGTCGATTGTGATAAGCGGTGTATTTGTACACCACTCGCGCGACGAATACAAAGCCATCATCGAGCAACACGGCGGTAAAAACGTAGGGTCGGTATCGGGCGCCACAAGTTTCATTCTGGCCGGCGACAACATGGGACCGGCAAAACTCGAAAAAGCCCGAAAATTGGGTGTAAGAATCGTCGACGAAGAGGAATTTTTACAGATTATCGAAACCAAAAGTTATCAACAATGAGTTTACGCACACGCCTATTTCAGTTTCACGCACAACGATTTGCCAAACGGTTGCCGCGACAAAAACAATTTGTCGATTATGCACACGCATCATCGTTTCTCATCATCGACGAGTGCGCGCCCACCGAAAATTATGCCACAATAGAACATTTGGCACACAATTTGCGTAAAGACAACAAACAAGTAACCGTAGTGGGATATGTGCATCAAAAACAGCACACGGCACCTACAACCGCCGATTTTGTGATATTCGACAAGTCGCAAACGACACTATGGGGACGACCGGACGACATGGTGTTGGCCATAGTCGAAAAACAGCAGTTCGACATCGTCATCGACCTGACACAACGACCACGTCTGCCCTTGCGCTATGTAGCACTGCACGCCAATGCGCGCTGCAAAATCAGCGGATACCTCGACGATTACAATCTATCCGATTTTATCATCGAAATATCTGATAAACAGCAAAGTAACAAACAAAACAGCAAATACGAAGACACACACAACGAATACAGAAAAACACTATTCGCAGAAATTATTCGCTATTTGCAAGCGATACGACAAAGCCAACCCTAAAAAAACACAACCCGATATGACAGCCAACAAATTGATAGGAATGGGCATAGCACTGATTACGCCGTTCAAGCACGACGGCAGTGTAGATTACGAAGCCCTCGGCAAACTGATAGAATATCAGATAGCCAACCACGCCGACTATTTGGTGATGCTTGGCACGACAGCCGAGACCCCCACACTGACAGCAAGCGAACGGAACGAAATAGCCCGATTCATCATTGCCAAAAACAACAAGCGCCTGCCACTGGTGATGGGCATCGGCGGCAACGACACACGCACCGTCATCGAGCAGATTAAATCGACCGATTTGTCGCATGTCGATGCCATACTGAGCGTAGTGCCCTACTACAACAAGCCGTCGCAGGAGGGCATTTATCAACACTATCGTGCCATAGCACAAGCCACCAACATGCCCATCATTCTGTACAATGTGCCGGGGCGTACGGGCGTGAACATGAAAGCCGAAACCGTGTTGCGTTTGGCGCACGAATTTCCGAATATCGTCGCCATCAAAGAGGCATCGGGCAACTTTGCGCAGATTGACGAAATCATCAAAAACAAGCCGACACACTTTATGGTCATATCGGGCGACGACGGCATCACATTCCCGCTGATTACACTCGGCGCCGTCGGGGTGATTTCGGTGGTTGGCAATGCGTTTCCGCGCGAATTCAGCCGCATGGTGCGTTTGGCCATACGCGGCGATTTGGCCGGCGCACGCGAAATTCATTATCGGTTTGCCGAACTGATGGAATTGTTGTTCGTCGATGGCAATCCGGCCGGTGTGAAAAGTCTGTTATCGATGTTGGGATTCATCGACAACGAACTGCGTCTGCCGTTGGTGCCCACCACGCTGCAAACCACCGAACGCATACGCGAAGTGCTCGAACAAATAAAAGCAATCGAAAAATAGGAAATCGTTTTGCGGAAAATTCTCGTCATAATATTGTGTGTGGCCTGTTCGGTTGCCACCTACGCCCAACTCAACACCGACCGCGTGTTGGCCATTGGGCGCAATGCGCTCTATTTCGAGGATTATGTGCTGTCGATACAATATTTCAATCAAGTAATAAAGGTAAAGCCCTATTTAACGGAGCCCTATTTTTACCGTGCCGTAGCCAAAATTCAGTTGGAGGATTATCAAGGCGCCGAACAAGATTGCAATGCCGTCATCGAGCGCAACACCTTTATGCCACAAGCCTACTATGCGCGCGGTTTTGTGCGCATGCACCTCGACCGCTACGCCGAAGCCGAAGCCGATTTTCGTCAAGCGTTGGAGTTCAGTCCCGAAAACACCACCTACACGCTGATGCTTGTCGAGGCTTGCGTGCAACAAGCCAAATATGCCGACGCATTGGCCGGTATCGAATCGCTGCAGCGGCGCAATCAGCATTCGTTCGACCTATTGTACGAACGCGGACGCATACTATTCGAGCAAGGCGACTCTATTGCCGCTCTGCACACTTTCGACGAGTTGGTGCAGACACACAAACACAATCCCGATGCGTGGTCGGCACGCGCCATTGTAAAACTACAAATGGACGACACCGACGGTGCTTTGGCCGACTACAACCAAGCCATTGCCTTGGGAACACGCAACGCCGGTTGTTACATCAACCGCGGCATACTGAACTACGAACTCAAGAACTATCGTGGTGCTTTGGCCGACTACGACCAAGCTATTGCCCTTGACCCAACTGATGAAACGGCACGTTTCAATCGCGCGCTACTGCGTGCCGAAGTGGGCGACCTGAACAACGCCCTCAACGACCTGAACGAAGTGCTGAAGCATCGTCCCGACTACGACAAGGCCATCTATCAACGCGCTATCATCAACAGCGAGTTGTACGATTGGCAAGCCGCCATCGACGATTTTACAGCCATCATCAATCGCTATCCGACATTTTCGCCGGCCTATCACGGGCGCGCACAAGCCAACGAAAAATTGGGCAAAAAACGGGCGGCTTTCGACGATTACGAGCGCATCGAACAACTGCGACAAGCCGCCAAACAACATCAAAAAAACGACGATGACAACATACTGAACACGCAACCCGACGTAGCACACGACGACTCGCCCACGCAGGCGCGCACGCGTCTGTTTGCTGCCGACAACAGCACCGGCAATGCCATCGACAACGTGCGCGGTTCGATACAAAACACATACATGGACGTGTCGAGCGAAAAAAACTTTGTATTGTCGTACTATCAAAAAGCAGATTTGGTGCGCAAGGGCGAACACTACAGTCAAGCGGTGAACGACCTCAACGCCAAACGCTTATTGCCGGGCGCTATCAAAATTATCAATCGCGAAATGCCTCTGACACAAACACTTATCAACTATCACTTTCGGTCTATCGACGAATATTCGCAGCGTATTGTTGCACATCCCGACAACGCCTATCTCTATTTGGCGCGCGGCATCGACTATGCGCTAGTGCAGGATTTTTCGAATGCGTTGGCCGATTTTTCGAACGCCATCTATTTGGATTCCGACCTGGCATTAGCCTATTTCTGTCGGGCAAACATCCGATTCAAAGCCCTCGAAATCAAAGTGAACGACCTCGCCGCCGACAACGTCGGGACGGAAAGCGGCATGTCCGACAAACAATATGCCTACGATTTCGAAATGATAATGCGCGACTACGATCGCACACTGGAACTGCTGCCCGACTTTGCGTTTGCGTGGTTCAATCGGGCAAACGTGCTCTGCGTGCAAAAAGATTATCAATCGGCCATTCGCAACTACACCAATGCCATCGCGTGCAACACCGATTTTGCCGAAGCCTACTTCAATCGCGGATTGGCATACATCTACATCGGCGACACACAAAACGGCATCAGCGATTTGAGCAAAGCCGGCGAATTGGGCATCTATCAGGCATACAACTATTTGAAACGTATCAGAAATTAAAACAACACATATCATGATTATCACATTCAACTTACACTGCTACACGTATTGGGGACAAAATTTGTTTCTGCACATCAACGGCGAAACCGTCGCCATGCACTACGTGGCCGACAGCCAATGGCAATGCTCGTACAACCTGACCGCAAAGACGGAAATGGTGTATGATTACTTTGTTCAGAATCCCGAACAATCGCACATTGTGGAGTCGCCCAAAACCCGAATTTTGCCGGCCACTACCACCGACCTGCAAGTATTCGACACGTTTCGTTACCAATCGATGGCGCACATATTCCGCACCACTCCCTTTGTCGATGCGCTGTGCACGCACGCTGCCACCAAACTGCCGAAACTGACCATGCAAAAATCGCTGCTCATCATCGATGTGCCGGCCGTCGAGTCCAATCAGGGTGTAGGACTTTTGGGCGCAAGCCAAGCACTCGGTCAGTGGCAAGCCGAACGATTGATACCGCTCCGCGCAGGCCATGGCACTTCGTGGTTTGTCGCCATCGACAATCGCGCCATGTACGACAGCACCGAATACAAATTTGTGGTGTACGACTTGGCAACCGGCGACATCGTCCGCTGGGAAGAAGGAGCCAACCGGCGGTTTATGCCTCCGGCAGGTAGCACATCGGTGGTCATTGCCGACGATTTTCGTCAGCAATTCACTTGGCGAGGCGCCGGCGTAGCCATTCCCATTTTCTCGTTGCGCAGCGACGACGACTGGGGCGTGGGCGAATTTTACGATTTGAAACGCCTGATCGATTGGGCACACGACACCGGACAAAAAATGGTGCAAATTCTCCCGATAAACGACACCACAAACAGCAAAACGAACGCCGACTCGTACCCATACAGCGCCATCTCGGTGTATGCGTTGCACCCGATGTACCTCAACCTGAACGCCGTGGGTACCATCGCCGACAAGAAACTGTTAAAAGAGTTCGAACAGAAACGCAAAGTGCTGAACAACAAGTCGTTCGTCGATTACGCCAACGTCAATGCACTGAAATGGCAATACATACAACTGCTGTTTGCGCAAACCTCAAAACAGACATTCAGCACCACGGCATACAAACAATTCTTTGCCGAAAACAAACATTGGCTGACGCCTTACGCCGTATTCTGCGTGCTACGCGACCAACATGGCACATGCGACTTCAGCCGATGGGGCGAATTTGCCGCGTACGACGAAAAACGCATCAACGCTTTTGCCAAACAACACGCCGAAGAGGTCGGGTTACACTATTTCGTACAATACCACCTGTCGCACCAACTGACCGAAATGCGCAACTATGCCCACCGGCACGGCGTAGCGCTCAAAGGCGACTTGCCCATTGGCATCAGTTCGAACAGCGTCGATGCGTGGATGTATCCGCACCTCTATCACCTTGACAAACAAGCCGGTGCGCCGCCCGACGATTTCTCCATCACCGGACAGAATTGGGGATTCCCCACATACAATTGGAACGAGATGGAAAAAGACGGATTCCAATGGTGGAAAAGCCGTTTTCAGAATATGGCAAAATACTTCGACGCCTATCGCATCGACCACATTCTCGGATTTTTCCGCATTTGGGAGATTCCGCGCACAGCCATTTGGGGACTGCTCGGCTACTTCAATCCGGCAATGCCCATGTGCAAAGGCGAAATAAACAATTTCGGACTACACTTCGACGACGAACGCATGCTCGAACCATACATCACCGAACAAACGCTATCGGAAATGTTTGGCCACGAAGCACAACACATCGCCGAAAAATTCCTGACCCGAAAACCCAACGGCAACTACAAATTCAAACCCGAATTTGACACACAGCAAAAAGTGAACAACCACTTTTGGCAGCACGGTTTGGCCGAAAAAGAACACGACACACTGAACAAACTGCTCGAGTTGCACACCGAAGTGCTCTTTGTGGAAGACGTCTATCGACACGGCAACTACCATCCGCGCATCACAGTGTACAAGTCGCGGTCGTTTGCCGCACTGAGCGAACACGAACGCAACATCATGAGCCGTCTGTACGAAGAATTTTACTACCACCGACACACCGAATTTTGGCGCATTCAGGCACTGCGCAAACTCCCTGCCCTGCTCGACACCACCAACATGCTTGTCTGTGGCGAAGACCTCGGCATGGTGCCGGCATGCGTGCCACAAGTCATGCAACAACTGCTGATTCTCAGCCTCGAAATTCAACGGATGCCAAAAGACTTCAACGTCGAATTTGTGCTGCCCGAACGCACGCCCTACTTGTCGGTGTGCAGCACCGGCACACACGACACATCGCCACTGCGCTGCTGGTGGACAGAAAACAAAAACGCCTCGCAACGCTACTATAACAACGTGTTGCACAACGACGGCACCGCACCCGACGAATGCACGCCCGAATTGGCACAACAGATTGTGGCACAACAGTTGAGCGCCAACGGTATGCTCGTCGTGCTGCCACTGCAGGACTATCTGGCCATCGATGGCACACTGCGATTGCCAAACGCCGCAGCCGAACGCATCAACGACCCGAGCAATCCGCACCATTTCTGGTGTTATCGCATGCACATCACAACAGAGCAACTCGCTAATGCTCAACAATTTAACAAAACACTCAAACAACTCATTGCCGAAAACGGCCGTTAAGAACGACACATGAAGAGAGCACTATTCATCATTGCCATAGCGGCTGTTGTCGGGCCGACAGCGGCGGCACAAACCATAGCGGACTACGAAGCCCGCATCGCTGCCCTATTCGACACCATCGTCGCAGCCACCGACAACAGCAGGAACCTCCTCTACAACGACACCATCAGCCAACTGATGATCAGAGCATTAAAATCGGAAAAATCGTTCAATTATCCGTTCGCGGGATTGAAGTATATCGGTGTCGTTACCGCTGAAGACAACGCCCTGCGGCTCTACACATGGAACATGCCTACCGACAACGGAACGCTATACAACGGCATTGTGCAAAAAGCCAATGGCGACATAGTGGTGCTACGCCAAGCCACCGAAAACTATCCGCCCGACGAATGGCAAACACTGACCGACAGCACTTGGTATGGTGCCCTCTACTATCGCGCCGTGGCCTACAAAGTAAACCGGCAAAAAGTCTATCTGTTGCTGGGCTGGCACGGACAACCCAACCGCCGCACACAACACAAATTCATCGACGTGCTGTGGTTCGACGAGGCCGGGCGGGCGCAATTCGGCCAACCACTGCTTGCCGACGACATCAACCGGAGCGCCAAATCGCGCCTCGTGCTCGAATACGATGCCGACGCCACCATCTACCTCGACTACGATGCTGCCAAACGCCGCATCGTGTTCGACCATCTATCACCCATGAAATATTTCGACGACGACACCACCACGCTCGGCCCCGACATGTCGATCGACGCCTATGTGCGCAAGTCGAAACAATGGCTGTTGAAAACCGACATACGCGCCAAAAACAGACACTAAACACAAACAGACACACTTTTTTTCTACTCCACTAATACACAAAGAATTATGCACAAAGCAGGTTTCGTAAATATCGTCGGCAACCCGAACGTCGGCAAATCGACACTGATGAACGCCCTCGTCGGCGAACGCATCTCTATCATCACCTCAAAAGCGCAAACCACGCGCCACCGCATCATGGGCATCGTCAACGGCGACGACTTTCAGATTGTCTATTCCGACACGCCCGGCGTACTAAAACCCAACTACAAACTCCAAGAATCGATGCTCGGATTTTCGACTTCGGCACTGACCGACGCCGACATTCTGCTCTACGTTACCGACGTCATCGACTCGGCCGAAAAAAACGCCTTCTTCCTCGAAAAAGTGCGCAACATGCAGGATAGCACCAAAATCATCCTCATTATCAACAAAATAGACCTGATAGACCAACCACGGTTGGAACAACTTGTCGATTTTTGGCACAACGAACTGCCACAAGCCGAAATTTTCCCGCTGTCGGCCAAAGAAAAATTCAACATCGAACCGCTCTTTCGCCACATCAAAGAGTTGCTGCCCGAATCGCCACCGTTTTTCGACAAAGACGCACTGACCGACAAACCGGAGCGTTTCTTCGTGAACGAAATCATACGCGAAAAAATTCTGCTCAACTACGACAAAGAGATTCCCTACTCGGCCGAAGTTGCCGTCGAAGTATTCAAAGAAGAGGAAAAACTCATACGCATCAGCGCCGTCATCTACTGCGAACGCGAATCGCAAAAAGCCATACTCATCGGCAAAGGCGGCACCGCACTGCGCAAAGTGGGAACCGAAGCACGCAAAGACATCGAAGCGTTTTTCGGCAAAAAAGTATTCCTCGAACTCTTTGTCAAGGTGGAACGCGACTGGCGCAACCGCGAACAGAAATTGCGCAGTTTCGGCTACCAACTCGAACACCGCAACGCCTGACGACAAACGACCTTTTATCGAGAAAAACAACAAATTTGTCGATAAATTTTGTTTTCCAGAAAAAAAAATGTATTTTTGCACTGTTTTTGCTTGAAATTGTAAGTAACGAATCTAATTGTTAAACTCAAAAAAAAGTACAACTATGAAAAAAATGTTTTTGATGATGTGCGCTGTAGCCGCCATGGTTACCTGCGCATCGTGCTGCGGCAAATGCGACGACAAAAAAGCATGCGAACAAGACGCTGAACGTCCTGCCTGCTGCCAAAAAGACGAGCACCAAGCCCGCCATGCCGAAATGCGTGCCAAATGGGAAAAATTCGACGAATTGTCGGAAGAAGAACAAGCCACATTGGTAGCCGAACGCAAAGCCTGCATCGACAAACACCGCGCCAAAAGGGCCGAATTGGAAGCCAAACGCGCCGAACTCGATGCCAAATGGGAAAAATTCGACGAGTTGAGCATTGCCGAACAAAAGGCGCTGATCGACGAAATGGACGCTTTGTGTCCACGCCACGGTGAGAAAAAATGCGGCGAAAAATGCGGTGCAAAACCCGAAGAAGGACACAAATGCTGCAAAGGCGGCGAAAAACCCGCTTGCCAACACTAAAACAGCAGCACACATTTTATTTAACCAACCGCATTTTTTTTGTGGTTGGTTATTTTTTTTTGTAGCCCAAGAATGCTCCCTAATCTGCCGGCAGGCAGGGGGATTTTGGGGTAAAACATAATTTAGTGAGCAAAAAAAAACAACGAGGAGCAAGGAAAAAATTCCTCACTCCTCATTACTGATTGATGCAAACGTAGGGACGCGGCGCACCACGTCCCTACAACATTATCTTACCACAACCTTAACAGCAGCGTGCGCGGTTTTTACTACGTAAACGCCACTCAGTGAGCCGTTTAGGCGTGTTACATCGCGGCCGAGCAGGTCGTAGATGCGGAACTCGCCGTCGCACACGATGCGGCCGGCTTGCGTGTAGAGGCCTGCCAACTCGATTTGCTCGAGACCGACGGAACCATCGGTATTGAACTCGCCGGCATAATGCTTAACAACACTGCCGCCTGCATCTTTTGCATCGAAGGTGTAGGTGTAGTGCGAAGCCTCATTCAAGCCCGTAACCGTGAATTGGAAACCGCTTGTGGCCGTTGTTGCGGCAGTGTTGGCTCCGGGCGCAAAGGCGATGCCCATCAGTTGGCCTGAGGCATTGAACGTGAGGGTGCAGAACACCACGCCGTCCTTGCTGATGACCAACTCGTAGGTGGCAGCGTTAGGCTCGGCCGGCCAAGTGAATTGCACTTCGTTTGTAGAGGATGTAATGCTGAACTCGGTTACTTGTACCTCCTCGCTGCCGATGCACGAAATATTTTTGAACGAGCCCCATACGGCATCCGTTTTGTACGCATCTAAACTGCTGCAAGGCACTTTCAGATAGGCGTTGTATTTGGCAAAAACAGATGATGCATCGCACGAAGGCGGCACGGCGGCATAGCAGACAAGATTGATCAATTTAGTGCACTCATAGAACGCATAATCTCCGATGCTCGTTACGGAGTTCGGAATGGTTACAGAAGTCAGGCCGCTACAACCGTAGAACGCACCCTCTCCGATGCTCGTTACAGAGTTACCGATGGTTACCGAGGTCAGACCGCTGCAGAAGGAGAACGCATACTGTCCGATGCTCGTTACGGAGTTGCTGATAGTTACCGAAGTCAGACCGCTGCACTTATAGAACGCACCATCTCCGATGCTCGTTACGGAGTTCGGTATCGTTACCGAAGTCAGGCTGCTGCAATCGACGAACGCATTATCGCCGATGCTCGTTACGGAGTTCGGTATCGTTACCGAAGTCAGGCTGCTGCAATCGACGAACGCACCCTCTCCGATGCTCGTTACACTGTTCGGTATAATAATTTCGCCGGTGGCAGCAGAAGAGCATGCCAATAATTGTGTTTTGGCCTCGCTTTCATATACCAGATACCCTTCTACATAGCCGTTTACACTGCGTGCGCCCCAAGGAGAACCGGTAGCTGTGCCGCTATACACAATATTAGGTACGGAAGAGAACGCATCCTTTCCGATGCTCGTTACGGAGTTCGGAATGGTTAGTGAAGTCAGACCGTAGCACCATTGGAACGCATCCTCTCCGATGCTCATTATGCTATTAGGAATGGTTAGCGAAGTCAGGCCGCTGCAATTCTCGAACGTACCATCTCCGATGCTCGTTACGCTGTTAGGTATCGTTACCGAAGTCAGGCTGCTGCAATCGACGAACGCACCCTCTCCGATGCTCGTTACGGAGTTAGGTATCGTTACCGAAGTCAGACCGCTGCAATCGGAGAACGCACCACCACAAATTTGTGTCGTGCCATCGAGCACATCAATAGAAGTGTTCGCCGGCATCTCGCCTTTGTAGGTATAAAGCATTTGGTTGATATAAATAACGCCATCCGGCTGATTTGCAAGCCACGCAGTACCGTCGAACGCCCAACCGCCGATGCTCGTTACGCTGTTCGGTATCGTTACTGAAGTCAGGCTGCTGCAATGTTCGAACGCCCGATATCCGATGCTCGTTACGGAGTTCGGAATCGTTACCGAAGTCAGACCGTTGCAATAGGCGAACGCCTCCTTTCCGATGCTCGTTACGCTGTTCGGTATCGTTATCGAAGTCAGGCCGCTGCAATCAAAGAATGCCATATATCCGATGCTCGTTACGGAGTTCGGAATCGTTACCGAAGTCAGGCCGTTGCAATTGGAGAACGCCCTATATTCGATGCTCGTTACGGAGTTGCCGATCGTTACCGACGTCAGGCCGCTGCAACCGGCGAACGCATCCCTTCCGATGCTCGTTACGGAGTAACTTTTACCACCGTAGGTTACGGTAGCGGGAATAACCACATCGCCCGTGTATTCATTAGTGTATTCATAGAGAGAACTTCCGCGGTAGGTAACTGTGGCAGTAAGGTTGGTGGCATCAAAGTCGTAATAGATGCCATCCACGGCGGTGTCGCTTGCAAAGAGCGCACCGGCACTTAATGTAAGTGCAGCAAATAGGGTAAAAATTTTCTTTTTCATAGTTTTTTTTTGTTAGGTTGTTTTTGATTTGTTTTTTTCTGCCTACTCTGTTTTTATCGGATTTTCGGCATTCTCCGCAGCACCGGAAAAATGGTTGGTGTGTGCGCATAAAAAGAGAGTGGTGCTTATTTGTTTCTTTTGAGTTTTCAAGATGCGCACACGAAACGTGTTCGTGCTTCTATTTATTCCATAGGCAAAAAAATGGTTTTGTCGGTTGTTTTTCGATTATCGCTGCAAAGATAGTAAAAATAGTGCAAAGTGCAAAGTAAAAAAGTGTAAAAGTTTAACGTTTAAGGGTTTAAGGTAGGGGTAAAAAACAAACAAGGAGCAAGGCACAAGTTCCTCACTCCTCGTTACTACAATGTTCTTGTCCTTTCATTTCTTTTGCTTGACCAAAAGAAACGAACCAATTTTGCGATTGAGTGAAAACAAACGAAAATTTATTTTCGATTTGTTGAACGTGAGCAAAATCAAGAATTAAAGAAAAGTCAAGACTGTGGCGGCTGCGTTGCCAAAAATTTGTCGTTTCGGTGTCGGCTAAATCAAACTCGCTGCGCTCAAACAGTGATTTAGCATTTCGACACGCTCAACTCGATTTTTGACACACCCGCCAAGGTCGGTTTTGTTAGAGAAAGATTTTTTCGGCTCGCAGCCCTATGCCAATTTTTCGCGCGGGCTTTAAGTCCCCTTCAGGCCTGCCTGCCGGTAGGCAGGGGATTTAGGGGTCAAATTTATGTTCTTAACTCCTACCCCCAAAAAGAGACTGCCTGAAATTGTCGGGCAGTCTCCGTTGTTATGAACCAATTTATAAACCAAAAAACTCCGTTATTCTTCGTCGTCGGGTTCGGCCATGTTGTGGAACACATTTTGCACGTCCTCGTCTTCTTCGAGTTTTTCGATGAGTTTGTTCACCGATTCGCGCTGTTCGGCGGTGAGCGTTTTCAGGTCGTTGGGCAGGCGCACAAATTCGCTACTCGTTATCTCGAAACCGTTACCTTCGAGGTATTTTTGGATAGCGGCATTTTGTGCAAACTCGCCGTAAATGATTATTTCGTTATCCTCTTCGATCAACTCGTCCACACCGTAATCGATCAGTTCCAGTTCGAGGTCGTCGGTCGAGACACCCTCTTTTTTTGCCACATGAAACACACATTTGTGGTCGAACAAAAATTCGAGGCTGCCCGTTGTTCCGAGCGATCCGCCATGTTTGGTGAAATAACTGCGCACGTTGGCCACGGTACGCGTGGTGTTGTCGGTAGCGGTTTCTACAAAGATGGCGATGCCGTGCGGGCCGTAGCCTTCGTAGTTCATCTCCTTGTAGTCGGCAAAACTCTTGTCGAATGCTTTTTTGATGGCGCGTTCGACGTTTTCTTTCGGCATATTTTCCTTTTTGGCGGTAGCCATCAACGCGCGCAAACGCGGGTTGCCGGCGGGGTCGGCGCCGCCTGCTTTGGCAGCGATGGTTATCTCTTTACCGATGCGCGTGAAGGTGCGTGCCATGTTGCCCCAACGCTTAAATTTTCTGGCTTTGCGAAATTCAAATGCTCTTCCCATATAATCAAAAAAAATAGAATTTTCGGACTGCAAAATTACAAATAATTCTGCAAATACAACGCGTTGTGCGCAAAAAATATCAACATTACGCCTTTTTTGGTGCTAAAATTTTTGTAAATGGCTTTTTTTTACTAATTTTGCACGCCGAAAATTTTAGAAAACACAAAACTAAAAAACCAACAATTTTATGATCCTCTCACAAGACATTAAAAAAGGTACTTGCATCCGCATGGATGGCAAGTTGTATTTCTGCATCGATTTTTTGCACGTTAAACCCGGCAAAGGCAATACGATTATGCGCACCACGCTGAAAGATGTTGTTTCGGGCAACGTGCTCGAGCGTCGTTTCAACATCGGCGAGCGCCTCGAAGACGTGCGTGTAGAACGTCGTCAATATCAATTTTTGTACAAGGAAGGCGAAGATTTCGTGTTCATGGACCAAGAAACTTACGAACAAGCCACCATTGCACGCGACCAGATTACGGGTGTTGACTTCCTGAAAGACGGTTTGGTGGTTGACGTTGTGTTCGACGCTTCGACCGAGACCATTCTGTACGCCGAATTGCCCATCAAAGTCGATTTGGAGGTAACCTATACCGAACCGGGCATGGCCGGCAACACTGCCACCAACACGCTGAAACCGGCTACAGTCGAAACCGGCGCTCAGGTGCGCGTGCCGCTGTTCATCAACGCCGGCGAAAAAATCCGCATCGACACACGCGATGGTTCGTACATCGAACGTGCGAAATAAGTCCTTCGGGCACAGCGACAAAAGAGAGGCGAACACACATTCGCTTCTTTTTTTTGGCAATAATTTGCACAAATGCTTTTTTTTCGGTAACTTTGCAGATTGTTTTATTGGTTAAAGTATTATGCAAATACAATTTATTGCAAACGAGAGCGTTTCGGCCGCCCGGCACCTGATAGAGTCAGCACAACGCATCGTAACCATTTCGCACATGTCGCCCGATGGCGATGCCGTAGGGTCGTCGTTGGCGGCGCGGCATTTGCTGCGTGCGCTTGGCAAGCAGGTTACAACCGTGCTGCCCAATCATTTTCCGGCATTTTTCGGCTGGATGAACGGTGCAAGCGACATCCTTATATACGAGAACGACAACAAAGCCGTACAAACCGCCATAGTCGAAGCCGACTTGGTGATTCTGCTCGACCTCAACAGCCTGAAACGCATCAACGGTGTGAAGCCGCTCGTGGAGCAAAGCAAAGCACCTAAATTGCTGATAGACCACCATTTAGACCCGGAACAATTTACCGATGTGATAGTTTCGTATCCCGAGATATCGTCAACCAGCGAGTTGCTCTACGCACTCATTGTGCAAATGGGTTGGGGCGACCGCATCGACAAAGCGTGCGCCGAAGCCATCTATGTCGGCATGATGACCGACACGGGCAATTTTTCGTACACATCGCAACAGCCCGAAATCTACACCATCATTTCCGAATTGTTGAAAATCGGCATCAACAAAGACGACATCTACCGCCGCGTGTACACCAACTATTCGGAAAAACGCATGCGCCTGATGGGTTACTGTCTGCTCAACAAGATGAAAATCTACCCGAAGCAGCACACCGCCGTCATCAGTCTGACCAAGGAGGAGTTGGAACGATTTGATTTTCATGTGGGCGACACCGAAGGATTTGTCAACATTCCGCTGTCCATCGACGGCATCAATCGGTCGGTATTTGTGCGCGAAGAAGAGAAAAAGGTGAAACTCTCGTTTCGTTCGCAAGGCGCCGTGCCGGTCAACACCATAGCAGCCCAACACTTTGGCGGCGGCGGACATCTAAACGCAGCAGGCGGCGAGAGTTACCTATCGATAGCCCAAACATTGACCAAACTTGAATTCATCATTTTGAATTTACAAGATTAACACCTAATAATAAAAAAATAACATTTATGGAATTGAGCGAACAAGAAATAGGCCGCCGGCAGAGCCTCGACGCTTTACGCCAAATGGGCATCGACCCTTATCCGGCAGCAGCCTACCCTACCGATGCTTTTTCGACCGACATTAAAAATAGTTTCGACGACGCAGCACCGGCCAAATCAGTATGTATAGCCGGCCGCATCATGAGCCGTCGCATCATGGGCAAAGCCTCGTTCATCGAGTTGCAGGACTCGAAAGGTCGCATTCAGGTGTATGTGTCGCGCGACGACATCAACACCGAAGCGCAACCCGAGATGTACAATACCGTATTCAAAAAATTGCTCGACATTGGCGACTTCATCGGTGTGAAAGGTTTTGTTTTCCGCACCCAGATGGGCGAAATAAGCGTGCACTGCCAAGAGTTGACCGTGCTGTGCAAATCGTTGCGGCCGTTACCTATCGTGAAATACAAAGACGGCGTGGCTTACGACAAATTCGACGACCCCGAACTGCGCGCCCGCCAACGCTATGTCGATCTGATAGTGAACGACGGCGTGAAAGAGACATTTCTGAAACGCGCCACCATTCTGCGCACCTTGCGCAATGCTCTCGACGAAGCGGGTTACACCGAAGTCGAAACACCATCGCTGCAAAACATTGCCGGTGGCGCCAGCGCACGACCGTTCATCACGCACTTCAACGCGCTCGACACCGACATGTACATGCGCATAGCCACCGAACTCTACCTGAAACGACTGATTGTGGGCGGTTTTGAAGGTGTGTACGAAATAGGCAAAAACTTTCGCAACGAAGGCATGGACAAAAACCACAATCCGGAATTCACCTGCATGGAACTCTACGTGCAGTACAAGGATTACAATTGGATGATGGACTTCACCGAAAAATTGTTGGAACGCATCTGTATAGCCGTGAACGGCTGCAGCGAGAGTGTCATCGACGGCAAAACGATTTCGTTCAAAGCACCCTATCGCCGGTTGCCCATCTTGGAAGCCATCAAAGAGAAAACCGGCTACGACCTGACCGACAAAACCGAAGACGAAATACGCCGGATTTGTGGCGAACTGAAAATGGAAGTGGACGAAACCATGGGCAAAGGCAAACTGATTGACGAGATTTTCGGAGAGTTTTGCGAAGGCACCTTCGTCCAACCAACCTTCATCACCGACTACCCTGTCGAAATGAGCCCGCTCACCAAAATGCACCGCAGCAAACCCGGCTTGACCGAGCGTTTCGAACTGATGGTGAACGGCAAAGAGTTGGCCAACGCCTATTCGGAATTGAACGACCCCATCGACCAAGAGGAGCGTTTCAAAGAGCAGATGCGCCTGGCCGACAAAGGCGACGACGAGGCGATGATTATCGATCAGGATTTTCTGCGCGCCTTGCAATATGGCATGCCACCAACATCGGGCATCGGCATCGGCATCGACCGCCTGACCATGTTTATGACCGGACAAACCACCATTCAGGAAGTACTGCTATTCCCGCAAATGAAACCCGAGAAAGTGCAGAAAAAAGATGCACCCGAACGTTACACGGAAATGGGCGTGCCCGCCGAATGGGTTGAACCGCTACAAAAACTCGGCTACGACATGGTGGAAAAACTTAAAGGTTTGAATCCCAATAAATTACACCAAGATTTGTGTGGTTACAACAAGAAAAACAAACTCGGTTTGGCCAATCCCGCCAAAGAATTGGTGGAACAATGGTGCCAATAAGAGAGCAACTCTATTGCAACCAAACAAAAGGTCGGGCCGTGTAAGTCCGACCTTTGATTTTTATAACTATTTTTGGGCGCATAGTTGCCCATTGCAACATCGAATCACTATCATCGATTGGTTCGAAACATCATTTTTTGCAAAAAAAATCGACAGAAATTTGGTCGATAAAAAACATTGTTGTATTTTTGCACTCCAAAACGAAATTAGTGCAATAATTACATTTTTATGAAACGCATCGACGACACACGGGCGCACATCATCGAAGCAGCCGGCAAACTATTTGCCAAATTCGGGTTCGACAAGACCTCGATGGACGACATTGCCCGCTCGGCACACAAAGCAAAACGCTCGCTCTACAACCATTTTCCGGGCAAAGAAGACCTCTTTACTGCCGTCGCCGAACAAGAACTCGGCAAAATACAAGAGAGTCTGCAACCGATTTTCGAGCGACGCGACCTTGCACCGCTTGAGCGGCTGAAAACTTACCTACTGAAACGTATGGACGTGATGGCGCAATCGCCCTCGTACAAGCAGTTTTTGGGCGACGAGTTGCATGCCGAGCAGACGCGCAGCAACAAATTGAAAGAGTTGTACGCCGACTTCGAGCGTTGGGAATACGGGCAACTGATTTGCTTGTGGAGCGAATATCCCGACAAGCACATTGCGCACCTACAGCCCAATGCCATCGCTTTTGCCGACATGCTGCAAATGACCATGCGCAGTTTAAGCGTTACGTTTTTTGTACAAAACAAATACAACGCCTATCAAAAGACGTACGACCTATTGGTCAACATCATTGTGGACAGCATTTTGGGACAAATTCACATGTTGCAACAACATTAAAAAAAGCGAAATTGCACTTAAACAAAAAAATTATTGCAAAATAAACATCACAAATACAACGTCATGAAAAGAAACCTCTTTTTTATTTTTATTTTGATTGGTTGCTGCGCCTGTAGCAACGATGCGCGGCTTTTGTCGGGCGACTATTCGTACAAGACATCGGGAACGCTCACCATCAGCCGGTCGGACACAACCGAGATACCGTATGATTTGAATCGGATCGGGCAGTTGAGTGTCATCGACCTCAAATCAAGCGACAACGACAGCGTGTTGCTGGTGTTCAACGAACTGACAGGCTGCATAACCACCGTGCATGCCAAAGTAGATGGCGATTCGCTGCAGATAGTGCCATATACCAAAAACATATCGGTAGTCATCGGACTACAATCGGCCGACTGCGAAATAGAAGTGAACGGTCGCGGTGTGCGTTATGACGACATCATCATGCTCGACGAAACATACAACGGCGAAGCGAAAACCGACACAATAACCATAAAAATAAACGGCAATCACATAGCCACGGTAGCCAACCGCAACTAACCACAGCCTAAGAATTGCAGCAAGACAACAAATGCAGTGAAAAAGCAGAGAAACGATGAAAAGAATAGGAATCCTTTTAATGTGCGGATGTATAATCGCCACCGTTACGGCTCAGCCCAAAACGGTAGACGATTGCATCACACTGGCTACGGAGCATAGCATATCGCTCAAAGTAGCAGGCGAAACTGCAAAAATAGCACGAAACACACGCAGCCAAAGCATCAGCAACTATTTTCCGCACATCAGTGTAGTGGGTTCGTACCAATGGAACCAAAAAAATCTCGAACTCATAGACTACGGCAGCATGATGTACGGCATGCTCATTCCTGCCGAAATACGCCATTTGACACGCATCGACATACAAAACGTGATGGTGGCCGATGTGGCTTTGGTGCAACCCGTATTTCTCGGAGGCAAGTTGGTGGCATTGAACAAAATGGCCAACTACGGACAAACTATGGCTGAAAACAACGTGAAAGCCATGCACGACAACATGAGTCTGCTCACGCAAGAAAACTATTGGCTGGTAGTATCGCTGTCAAAAAAGCGCGAACTTGCACACAGCATGGTAGAACTGCTCACACAAACACAGACAAACGTACGCCATATGATTGACGAAGGCGTGGCTACGCCGGCCGACCTTCTGAACGTAGAAGTGCGGCTCAACGAGGTGCAATTGGCCGAATCGAAAATAGAGCAAGGACTGACCATGGCAAAATTCAACCTGATGCAACTCTGCGGCATCGACTTGAACGACACCATCATGCTAGCCGACGAAACAAGCGACACCATTACGCTACAAACCAACGGCAATCTGATAGCAACACTTGACACTGCCAATCTATACACCAACCGCACCGATATAGCCAATCTCGAACTATCGAAAAAAATCACAAAAAAACAGGAAACGATAGTGCGCTCGTCGTTGCTGCCTAACGTACTTGTAAACGCCAATTACCTTGTATCGAACCCGAACCTATACAAAGGATTCGACAATTCGTTCGGCGGTATGTTCAACGTGGGCGTATCGGTTACCGTGCCAATCACAGAATGGATAGGCGGCAGTTACCGTTTGAACTCGGCCAAAGCCAACACACGCATCAAAGATTTGGAAATACAGGAGGCCAAAGACAAAGCCCAATTGGAATTGAAACAAGCCACATTCCAATACAGCCAAGCCAACAACACACTTGCAGTAGCCGCCACCAACAAATCGATAGCCGACGTAAACCTGCGTGCAGCCAAACTGCAATTCGAAGAAGGACTTTGCAGCCCACTTGCACTGATGGAGGCACAAACCGCATGGCTCAAGGCACACACCGAATACATCGATGCACAAATAGACGTACACATATCGGAACTTGCCCTGCAAAAAGTGAGCGGTCAAGTAAAATAAAACAACAACAAAACACAATCGGATATTAAAATCAATATTATGAGCGAAGAAACAAAAAACAGCAAGAAAGAAAAAGATAACAAAATGGCATCGAAAAAGAAAGTTGCGCTGAACAACATCATCATAGCCTTTTGCGTAATGGTGGGCATCATTGTACTGGTGGCAGTCGCAGGATTTTTCATCTTGCAACCCGAAGACGAAATCATCATGGGACAAGCCGAAGCCGAAGAACTGCGCATATCGGGCAAAGTACCCGGACGTATCGTCAGATACAACTTCGAAGTAGGCGACAAAGTGCATACAGGCGACACGCTGGTGCTGATACCAAGTCCCGAAGTAGCAGCCAAATTGGAGCAAGCACAAGCCCTGCGCCAAGCCGCCGATGCCAACCGCGAACGTGCCGAAAAAGGCGCATCGGGCAATACCGTGCAAACGACTTACGAACTTTGGCAAAAAGCCAAAGCAAACCGCGAATTGGCCGAAAAAACCAACAAACGCATACAGAAATTGTATAAAGAAGGTGTCGTTTCGGCCCAACGCCGCGACGAAGCGGAAACCACGCTGCGTTCGATGAAAGCATCGGAGAAGACCGCCTACACACAATATTTACGCAGTAAAGAAACCATTTCAGACGAAAATCAAGCCATCTTCGACGCCTTGGTAAACTACGCGCTCGGTACGTTGGCCGAAGTTCATTCTTACGAAAAAGAGGGCGCGCTGCTCTCGCCTATCGACGGCGAAATTTCGGAAATTTTTCCGAAAGTGGGTGAACTTGTAGGGCAAGGCGCTCCCATCATGAACATAGTCAATCTGGACCACATGACCGTGATTTTCGATGTGCGCGAAGATCTGCTGTCGCAATTCAAGATTGGCACCACCATCACGGCGTTTGTGCCGGCACTCGACAATGCCGCCATCAATCTGCGCATAACACATCTGAAAGATATGGGAACTTATGCCGCATGGAAAGCCACAAAAGCCACAGGTCAGTACGACATCAAAACATTCGAAGTACGCACGCGCCCCGTGGAAAAAGTAGAAGGCTTGCGTCCCGGCATGTCTGTCATTCTCAAAATGGAAAATAAAGATAGAAAGTAATGTCGCTGAAAGCCACAGCCAAACGTCTGTTTGCTATCAACAAGCGCGAATGGCGGCGCATCGTTACGCGCCCGATTTATGCATTCGGCATATTTTTTGCGCCAATCATCACTGCGCTCGTCATGCTATCGTTGATGCGTTGCGGGCTGCCAACCAATCTGCCGGCAGGCATTGTCGATATGGACAACACGGCCACATCGCGCACACTAGTTCGCCAACTCAATTGTTTTCAGCAAACAGGCATCGTGATGCAGACCAAAAACATAGCCGAAGCGCGGCAAGCCTTGCAGGAAGGTAAAATTTTCGGGTATTTCTACATTCCCGAAGGTTTTACGGCAGATGCCACCGCCGGACGGCAACCGAAAATTTCGTTCTACACCACAAGTTCGTTCATGATTGGCGGTTCGTTGCTTTTCAAGGACATGGAAACGATTTCGGTATTGGCCGGCAAAGCCGTATCGCTGCAACTCGGTCTGGCTTACGGGCAAACAGAAGATGCCATCATAGCACGCATACAGCCGATAGCCGTTCATACGCATGCACTCGGCAATCCATGGTTGAACTACTCGGTCTATCTGAACAACTGTTTTCTGCCCGGTATGATGCAACTGCTCATATTCATGATAACAGTCTATTCCATCGGCATCGAGATAAAAGAAGGCACTTCGCGCCAATGGTTGAGCCGCGGCGGGAATTCGCTCACGGTATGCCTGCTCGGGAAACTGCTGCCTCAAACACTGCTATGGTGCATTACAGGCCTGCTGATACTGTCGCTACTCTACGGTTACGGACATTTTCCGTTGCTTTCGGGCTGGGGACCAATGCTCGGAACCATGTTCTGTCTCATCATCGCCTCGCAAGCGGTTGGCGTATTCATGATCAGCATACTGCCTACGCTGCGCATGGGATTGAGTTTCGCAAGTTTGTTCGGTATGTTGTCGTTTTCGGTGTGTGGATTTTCGTTTCCCGTACAGGCCATGTACAGCCCGATACACGCTTTGGCCTATCTGTTTCCGATGCGGCACTATTTCGAAATTTATGTATCGCAGGCACTGAACGGGCAACCGCTTTTCTATTGCTGGTGGAACTATGTGGCACTGCTCTGTTTCCTGCTGTTGCCCATACTGAACGCACGCAATCTGAAACGGGAACTACTTCATTTCAAATACATTCCATAGAACGCCATGAACAGTCCGTATAGTTTGAAACAACACATAAAAGAGGGATTACAGGATACGTTCTGGGTTTGGCGGCAGGAGTTGCACTTCATTTTCAAGGATTCGGTAGTGGTGCTATTCTTTCTCGTCGTGCCATTGGCTTATCCTATCATCTACACGCTCATCTACAACACCGAACGTGCGAGCGATGCACCCTTGGTCGTGGTAGACGACTCGCACAGCGCATTGAGCCGCGAATTTACGCGCCGCATCGATGCAAGCCCCGAAGTAAAAGTAATGGCGCACTGCCCCGATATGCCCCATGCACAAGAATGGCTTGCAAAACAATACGCCTACGGCATATTGTACATTCCGCGCGACTTCAGCGAAGCCATACATCGTGGCGAACAAGCGCATGTAAGTCTCTATTGCGACATGAGCAGTCTGTTGTTTTACAAAGCATTTGTGCTGACAACCACCGATGTTTCGCTCGATATGGGTGCGGAATTGCAGGTGGAACACGAAAAACATGCCACACGCCAACAGGACGATGTAGCCGTCTGCCCCGTAAAATCGGAAGCCATTGCACTCTATAACCCGCAATCGGGCTTTGCAAGTTTTCTCATTCCGGCCGTACTGATGCTGATCATACAACAAACACTGCTCATCGGCATCTGTATGTTGGCCGGCACTGCGCGCGAACGCAACCAATTCGACACGCTGATTCCCGTAGCGCAGCACTACAACGGCGTTTTCCGAATCGTATTCGGCAAATCGCTTCTCTATTTCATGCTTTATACACTGGCATCGTTTTGGCTGTTGCTGGTTATGCCTAAATTGTTTTCGCTGCCTCGTTTGGCCGACCCGTTCGACCTGCTTTGGTTCGGGCTACCCTACATTTTGGCCTGTATATTCTTTGCCATCACGCTGTCGTGTTTCGTCAAAGACCGCGAAAGCCCGATGATACTCTTTGTGTTCACCTCGGTCATATTCGTATTTCTTACGGGCGTTTCGTGGCCTACAACAGCCATGCCCGATTTTTGGCGTTACTTTTCGTACCTCATTCCATCGACACACGGTGTGCAAGGCTTTGTAAAGATGAACAGCATGGGTGCGACACTGAATCAAATTCAATTCGAATACCGGGCACTTTGGCTACAAACGGGAGCCTATTTCATGACAGCGACACTCTGCTACAAAATCAGATTCCGACAAACACACTCGCGAAGATTTGACAAACACATAACAATCAGAAAGATACATAACAACCAAAAAAAATATAAAACAAACATCACAAATAAAAAGTCATGAAAAGGAACCTTTTTTTAAGTTTGATTTTGATTGGTTGCTGTGCTTGTAGCAACGATGCACGACTGTTATCGGGCGACTATTCGTACAAAACCTCAGGCAGTGTCGTCGTCGCCACCGACACGGAAGAGGTAACCTACCAACTACCCGACAAAATCGGTCAGTTGAACGTAGTCGATTTGAAAGCCACCGACAAAGACAGCGTGCTGCTGGTATTTAACGAGATGGGCGGCAACCTCACAACCACATACGCACGCATATCGGGCGACTCCATCGAACTGCTGCCCTACACCACAACCTTGTCGATAACGACTGGCAGCGGCGCAGGCACTTACGACATAACGGTCAGCGGAACAGGCATGCGCTACGACGACCTCATCATGCTGCGCGAAACGTACGACGGCACCCTATCCGACGACAACGAAACGACGCTTTACAGCGACAACATCATCATCGTCGCAAATCGTAACTAATTATGAAACAATCACATAATCTCATCTGTCAGACGTTGTTTGGCATCGCGCTTTGCGGATTGATGCTGCCGACATCGTGTGCAAGATGGCAGAAAAAAGATGCCGACACAACGCCACCGCCCATCAATGTACGCATCAGCGTGGTCGATTCGCTGCACAGCGGCATTACACGCACCTATGTGGGCGAAGTGGAAGAAAACAGCTCGCTATCGTTGAGTTTTGCTACCGCAGGCACCGTCGAGCAAGTGTATGTGCGCGAAGGCGACCAAGTGCGCAAAGGCGACCTGCTGGCATCGGTGGACAAACAAAAAGCCCACAATGCACACGACGCTGCCAAAGCCGCATTGACACAGGCCGAGGACGGCTACAAACGTTTGAAACAGGTGTACGACCAAGGCAGTATCGCCGAAGTGAAATGGGTGGAGATGCAAACCAACCTCGAAAAAGCACGTTCGATGGAAGCCATTGCACGCAAGCAACTGAACGACTGCGATTTATACGCTCCATGCGACGGCATCATAGGCAGTTGCAATGCCAAAATCGGGGTAAATCTGCTGCCGGGACAATCGGCCATGACGCTACTCGACGTAACGCGGGTGCAAGTAGTGTTCACCGTGCCCGAAAACGAAATTGCTTCCATCGCATTGGGCGACCAAGGCTCCATAGAAGTGCCCGCACTAAACAACCAAATGTTTGCCGGAAAAATTACCGACCGCAGCCTCACCGCCAATCGCATGGCGCATACCTACAAAGTGAAAATCGCTCTCGACAACGCCCGCCAACAACTGTTGCCGGGCATGGTGTGCAAAGTGCATGTGGCGCAGCCAAGCACCGGCGGTTTTGTCATCGACGGCAAAGCCGTGCAAACACGTCCCGACGGCATCAGTGTGTGGTGCGTAGCGCAAGGGCGTGCCGTCAGAAGCATGGTCGAAGCCGGTCAGTTTGTAGCCAACGGCGTGCTGATAACCAACGGATTAGCGCAAGGCGACACACTCATCGTCGAAGGGCAGCAAAAACTCTACGAAGGCGCCGTTGTCAATATTCAAAACCAATAACCCAACAATGAAAAAACGCGACCACATATCGGCAGCCATGCGGCACCACAACATCGTGTTTTTGGTGGTTGTGGCGTTGGCGGCGTGCGGCATCTACTGTTTGCCGCGGCTGAACAAAGACGAATTTCCGCAATTCACCATCAGACAAGGTGTTGTGGCAGCCATCTATCCGGGAGCCACGGCGCAAGAGGTGGAAGAGCAAGTTACCAAACCGCTCGAACGATTTTTGTTCACCTATCAGGAGATAAACAAAGACCTGACCTACTCCGTGTCGGAAGACGGCATCGTGTATGTGTTTGCCGAACTGCGAACCGATGTTAAAAACAAAGACGAAGTGTGGTCAAAAATTCGACACGGGCTGTCGCTATTCAAAAAGACATCGTTGCCCGCCGGCGTGCTCGAAGTGGTGGTTGTGGACGACTTTGGCAACACCGCCTCGATGCTTTTGGCAGTGGAATCGCCCGAACGTACACCACGCGAATTGGAACACTATGCCGATCAACTCTGCGACCGTCTGCGTGCCATTCCGTCGATGGGCAATCTGAAAATCCTCGGTCAGCAACACGAAGAGATTGCCATCACCATCGACCCCGAAAAATTGTCGGCCTACGGCGTCGATCAGAAAGTGTTGTTGGCGGCACTCGCCACACAGGGTTTCCGCACCGTTGGCGGCTCGTTGCAAAACGGCGGCGGCAATACACTTGTGCAGGTTACCATTCCCTATCGGTCAGAATACGAAATCGGCGAACAAATCGTCTATGCCGACCCCACCGGCAGCAGTATTCGTCTGCGCGACATTGCCACCATCGAACGCCGCTACGCCAAACCCGACAAATATGTGCAATTCAACGGTCAGAACACCGTAATTGTGTCGATGGAGATGTGTCCGGGCAACAACATTGTGGCTTTCGGCGAACAAGTTGAGCAGATTTTGAACGAAACTCACGCCACGCTGCCGCCCGATGTGCAGATTCACCGCATCACCAATCAACCGCAAGTGGTCGATAAATCGGTGATGTCGTTTTTGCGCGATTTGGTATTCTCCATTCTCGTGGTCATTGCCGTGATGATGCTGCTTTTTCCGCTGCGCACAGCCTTGATTGCCGGTTCGGGTGTGCCTGTTTGCACCGCCATCACGCTCGGTGCCTTGGCGTTGTTCGGCATCGAGTTGAACACCGTTACGCTGGCGGCGCTCATTGTGGTTTTGGGCATGATAGTCGACGACTCGGTCATTGTCATCGACGGCTATGCGGATATGCTCCAAAACGGGCATTCGCGCTGGTTTTCGGCCACCGAAAGCACACGGCAATTGTTTGTGCCGATGTCGCTTGCCACGATGTCTATTTGCGGTATGTTTTTCCCCATGACAGGCATCATCACCGGACCACTCGGCGAATTTGTGCAACTATTTCCGTGGGCGGTAACGTTTGCGCTGGTGGCATCGATTTTTTACGCCGTGTGGGTCATTCCGTATTTGAGCACGCGGTTTATCCGCCGCAATGGCAACGGCAACATGGAAGGCAACAAGTTCGAGCGGCTGCAAAACAAGTTTTTCAAAGGACTTCAAAACGGCTACAATCGGCTGTTGGAATGCTGTTTTCGGCATCCTGCCCTGATTTTATGCACAGCCGTTGTGGCCATCGGATTGGGCGCGTTTTTGTTCACGCGGCTGAACGTGCAAATGATGCCGAAAGCCGAACGCGACTGTTTTGCGGTCGAAATTCACTTGACCGACGGTAGCGCGTTGGAGCAAACCGCCGCAGTGGTTGATAGCGTGCAAAAAGCCCTGCTGACCGACAGACGCATCAAGTCGGTAACGGCTTTTGTGGGATGTGCCTCACCGCGTTTTCACGCCACCTATTCGCCACAAATGGCCAAAAAAAGTTATGCGCAATTCATCGTCAACACCATCGACGAAGAGGCCACACGCGACATTCTGAAAACGTATGCTCCGCTGTACGAAAATCGTTTCCCGAACGCTTATGTGCGTTTCAAACAGATGGATTATCAAGCCGTAAAAAATCCCATCGAAATACGTCTGACGGGCGAAGATTTGAACAGCATGGAAGTGGTCGGCGATTCACTGAAACGTTTCTTAAATGGCCAACCCGAACTCACATGGGTGCACAGCGACTACGACGAAACCACCCAGAACGTGCGCATCGCTCTGAAGACCGACGAAGCCACCCGACTCGGCGTAACGCAAAGCATGCTGTCGGTCTATCTGTCGAGCGCGCTGAACGGACAAACGCTCACTTCCGTTTGGGAAGGCGACTACCGCGTGCCCGTGGTGCTCTACACCACCCTTGCCGACACTCTTGCTTTGGCACAACTCAACGACTTGCTGATACCGACTTCGTTGCCGGGCGTATGGGTGCCTGTGCGACAAATTGCCGACATCACACCCGAATGGCACCACTCGTCCATATCGCGGCGCAACAGCATACGCTGCATCACCATCGGTTGCGACCTGCGCTACGGCTACAGCCAACCGCAAAGCATGAAAAAAATCACGAAATACATCGACAAAGAGATTCGCCCCACGCTGCCCGACGGCATTAAAATCTCCTACGGCGGCCTCACCAGCATGAACAACGGCGTCATTCCAGAACTGATATGGAGCGTAGCAGCCGCCATTTTGGTCTTGTTCGTCTTTTTGGTCTATCATTTTACAAAAATCGATATTGCCCTGCTCTCGTTGGCAGCGAGTGCCATCTGCATTTTCGGTGCCTGCCTCGGATTGTGGATTTTCCAACTCGACTTCAGCATCACAGCCGTGCTGGGCGTGGTCAGCCTCATCGGCATCATTGTGCGCAACGCCATCATCATGTTCGAATACGCCGAAATGCTCCGCAACGAGCAGCACAAAACTGCCCGCGAAGCCGCATTCGAAGCCGGCAAACGCCGTATGCGTCCCATCTTTCTGACATCGGCCACGACGGCTTTGGGCGTCATTCCGATGATTGTGGCACAAACCTCGCTGTGGATGCCCATGGGCGTGGTGATTTGTTTCGGCACCATCTTTTCGTTGCCACTGGTCGTAACGGTGTTGCCGGTGGCTTATTGGCAGATTTACAAGGAGAAAACACGATGAAAAAACGATATTTTCTGATAGGATTTTTACTAATCGGCATCGGCGGACTACACGCTCAAACGTTGTCGCTCGACTCATGCAAAATCCTTGCCGTGCGCAACAATGCCAAAGTGCAAAATGCCGAACTCGACATCGACATTGCCCGACAAACCAAAAACGAAGCCCTGACCAAATATTTCCCGAATCTGAAACTCTCCGGCATTGGCTATCATGCGCTGAATCCGCTGCTCGAAGTCGGCATCGACGATGTGCCAAACGCCAACGTGCGCGCGCTGCTCAACACGTTTTATGCCGAATACGGTGCCACGCTCGGATTGCCCAACCGATTAAGTTTTTTCCGCAACGGTTACGCGGCAAACATCACGGCCACACAACCGATTTTTGCCGGCGGACGCATCGTCAACGGCAATAAATTGGCCGCACTCGGCATCGAAGCCGCCGAGGCACAACACGACATGGCCGTACAGGAAATGCTACAACAAACCGAAGAGAGTTATTGGCTCGTGATTTCGTTGCAGGAAAAACGCAAAACGCTGCAACAGGCGCAACTGTTGGTCGATACGCTGGCGCACGACCTGAGCGGCGCCATTGCCGCCGGACTTGCCACGCAAAACGAATGGTTGAAACTATCGCTCAAACAAAACGAACTGAAATCGCAACGACTGACTTTGGACAACGGCATCGCATTGGCAAAAATGGCCTTGTGCCAAGCCATCGGCATCGCCTATACCGACACACTTATGCTGACCGACACGCTGTCCGAGGCGACAGTCGCTCCGTTCGATGTTTACCGCCCAACCAACGATGCTGTGGCACAACGCACCGAAACACGTCTGCTCGAACTCGGCGTCAAATCCGAACAACTGCAACGCAAAATGACATTGGGCGAGACTCTGCCACAAATAGCCTTGGTGGCAAACTACGGCTACGGCCATTTGTGGGACTATTCGGGCGGCATGAACGGCATGTTGCTTGCCACCATACAGATTCCGCTCACCGATTGGTGGGCAACAGGCCACAAACTGACTGCACACAACAAAAAAGTGCAAATAGCCGAAAACAATCTGCGCCACCTAACCGAACAAATGCAGTTGCAAACGCAAAAAGCGTGGAACGAACTGCTCGAAGCATACGCCCAAATCGACCTTGCCGACGAAACGTGCGACAATGCCCGACAAAACCTCGACATTGCCACGCAAAACTACCAAGCCGGCCTTGCTCCGCTCTCCGAACTGCTCGAAGCCCAAACCCTGTTGCAACAAGCCACCGACCAACGCAACGACGCACGCATCGACTACCAAATGGCACTCACCCGCTACCGCCAACTGACGGGACAAAAATAGCATAAATTGTTAATAACTTGTCGAAAAGCTGTTCAAAATTTGTCAGCAACGCCACAAAACTGTTGAAAAACCTGTTGATACGTCTTGTACAAAAATCACGCACGCATGCCCATCCATCCGCGCAAAAAGCACTACTTTTGACATACCAAAAACGATTTATCGCAGAAAAATCACAACAAACTGATTGTCAAAAGCATAGCATCATAACAAACATATTCTAATCGTATGGAATCGGCCACCAAAACACCTAAAAACACCAAGAAATCCGCTGCAAACAACATTGCCGACTACGGCAAAATGCTGCCGAACGCCACCGAAATCGAAGAGTCGGTACTCGGCGCACTCATGATCGACGGCACCGCCATCGACAAAGTCATCGACTTACTTCGGGACAACATTTTCTATAAACGCGAACATCAACTCATCTACAAAGCCATCATAGCCCTCTACAGCAATCGACACCCCATCGACATACACACAGTAACCGAACAACTGCGCAAAGATGGCACCTTGGATGACGTCGGAGGCAGTTACAACATCGCCCTACTGACAGCCAAAATAGCCTCGTCGGCACACATCGTATATCATGCGCAAATTCTCGTACAGAAATACTTGGCACGCGAACTCATCGGCATCTGCAGCGACATGCAAGCCAAAGCCTACGAAGAGAGCACCGACATCGAAGACCTGCTGCAAGACACCGAAGGACGCATATTCGACCTATCGCAAAACCGCATAAAAAAAGGCGTTACACAAATCGACCCGGTCATCGAAGAAGCCATAGAACGCCTCAAAAAGGCAGCAGCATGTGTCGATGGTATGAGCGGCACACCAAGCGGATTCTACCAATTGGACAAAATCACATCCGGATGGCAAAAATCCGATCTTATCATCATAGCCGCGCGACCGGCCATGGGTAAAACCGCGTTCGTGCTGTCGATGGCCAAAAACATGGCTGTGGACAAACGCATACCGACCGCCATTTTTTCGCTCGAAATGTCGAGCGTGCAGTTGGTCAACCGCCTGATTGTCAACGTGTGCTCCATCACAAGCGACAAACTGAAAAAAGGCGACCTCGAACAACACGAATGGAAACAGTTGGACGCCAAACTGCCACAACTGCAAGGTGCGCCCCTCTACATCGACGACACGCCGAGCCTCTCCATTTTGGAATTTCAGACCAAAGCGCGCCGCCTGAAAGAGGAGCACGACATTCAAATCATCATCATCGACTATCTGCAACTGATGAACGCCTCGGGCATGCGTTTCCAAAGCCGCGAACAAGAGGTCAGCACCATTTCGCGATCGCTCAAAGGCTTGGCCAAAGAGTTGGATATCCCGATTATTGCCCTGTCGCAGTTGAACCGTAACGTCGAAAATCGCGGCGGCGAAAAAAGCGGCATCGAAGGCAAAAAACCGCAGTTGAGCGACTTGCGCGAATCGGGTGCCATCGAACAAGATGCCGATATGGTATGTTTCATTCACCGACCAGATTACTACAAAATCTACGAAGATCCGGTTACGAAGAAAGATTTGCGCGGTGTGGCACAAGTCATCATTGCCAAACACCGTAACGGTGCTACCGGCGACGTCAATTTACGATTCAAAAGCGAATACGCCCGTTTTATGAACGAAGAGGACTTAATACAACCCGGCGAGACACTCGAATCGCGCATCAACGACCCGATGCAGGTGCCACCATCCAACGACTATACGCTGCCACCACCGGACGATTCGTTGCCGTACTGATTCGAAACAACAAAAAAAACATAACCAACAACACATTTTTTTAATATGGAACAACAAGAAATCAAACTGCCCGAAAACGCCAACCGCGAACTGAAGCCGGGCGAAAAATACACTCCTATTCTGCCCGCCGGCAAACAAGTGCCGGAAATAAGCCTTTATTCGGTAACTTGCGGCATTGTGATGGCTGTACTCTTTTCGGCCGCAGCCGCCTACCTCGGGCTCAAGGTAGGACAAGTGTTCGAAGCCGCCATTCCCATCGCCATCATCGCGGTAGGCTTGTCGAGTGCCACACGCCGTAAAAATGCGCTCGGCGAAAACGTCATCATACAATCCATCGGCGCAAGTTCGGGCGTTATCGTGGCCGGCGCTATTTTCACACTGCCTGCCCTCTACATTCTGCAAGCCAAATATCCCGACATCACCGTCAGTTTCATGCAGGTATTTTTGAGTTCGCTCTTGGGCGGCATTTTGGGCATTTTATTCCTGATACCGTTCCGCAAATATTTTGTCAGCGACATGCACGGCAAATACCCGTTCCCCGAAGCCACAGCCACCACCCAAGTGCTGGTGTCGGGCGAAAAAGGCGGCAGCCAAGCCAAACCGCTCATTTGGGCGGCCGGCATCGGTGGTCTATACGACTTTGTGGTGGCCACATTCGGCGCTTGGAGCGAAACACTCACCTCGCGCATGATTCCGTGGGGCGAAGCCCTCGCACAAAAAGCCAAACTGACCTTTTCGATAAACACCGGTGCAGCCGTACTCGGATTGGGCTACATCGTCGGACTGAAATACAGCCTCATCATCTGCGCCGGTTCGTTGTTCGTGTGGTGGTTCATTGTGCCGCTGCTCGGCATGACGACACAAGATTCTGTGATGCTCAGCCAGATGCAGCCCGAATGGATTTTCAGCAACTACGCGCGCTACATCGGCATCGGCGCCATAGCTATGGCCGGCATCATCGGCATCGTCAAATCGTGGGGCGTCATCAAAAGTGCTGTCGGATTGGCCGGCCGTGAACTCGGCAGCAAAGGCAAAGCCGTTGCTACGGCCGTTCCGCGCACCGAACGCGACCTCTCGATGAAATTTATTGTCATCGCCATGGCCGCCGCACTCGTCATCACCCTACTATTTTTCTATTTTGGCGTCATACACAATCTGTTCCAATCGCTCATCGCGTTTGTGGTGGTGGCCGTCATCGCCTTCTTATTCACCACTGTTGCGGCAAACGCCATCGCCATTGTCGGGTCAAATCCGGTATCAGGCATGACCCTGATGACACTCATCATCGCATCGGTAGTGCTGGTGGCCGTAGGACTGAACGGCACCGACGGCATGGTAGCCGCCATGGTTATCGGCGGCGTGGTATGCACCGCCTTGTCGATGGCCGGCGGATTTGTTACCGACCTCAAAATCGGTTATTGGATCGGCAACACGCCGGCCAAGCAGGAAACGTGGAAATTTCTCGGTACACTTGTTTCGGCCGCGACGGTTGGCGGCGTCATCATCATTCTGAACAAAACCTACGGTTTCACCGGCGACAACGCCCTTGTGGCACCGCAAGCCAATGCCATGGCAGCCGTCATCGAGCCACTGATGATGGGGCAAGGCGCGCCGTGGTTGCTCTACGGCATCGGAGCCGTTTTGGCACTGTTACTCAATATTTTAGGCGTTCCTGTATTAGCCTTTGCACTCGGCATGTTCATTCCGCTGCCGCTCAACACACCACTCGTCGTCGGCGGACTGATTAGTTGGTTTGTGTCGTCGCGTTCGAAAGACACCGCCCTCAACCAAGCACGCCAAGAACGCGGCACACTCATCGCATCGGGACTGATAGCCGGCGGCGCGCTGATGGGCGTGATCAGTGCGGCACTCAAATTTGCCGACATCGACCTCTACATGCCACAATGGGCAGAAAGCAACTACGCGGCCATCTGCGGCGTGGCAGCCTATCTGCTGCTGATAGTCTATTTCGTGATAGCAAGCATGCGCGCAAAGAAAGATTAACAAATTGAATTACAATTAGTTAATTAACTGCTCGAACCGACAGTCAAGCCGAAGCATGCCGCGCATCGCTGACGCCAAGCACCGCCATGTCGGACACATATTGCATAATGGCATCGGCTATCAGTTGATGGCCGGTGTCGTTTGGATGCATGCCATCGGCACAATAAAAAGGTGCCAACCGACGCTGTTCCAAGAATACCGTGCTGATGTCGATAATCGGCACACGTTTAGCGCACGCCAACTTGAACACCTCCAAATTGTATTGTTCGTGCCAATCCTGAATGTAATGCACATCGGCATCGATAAACTGCATGATGTTGTTGCGGTCGAGATTTTGGCAGATGTAGTCGAAAAACAACTTGCCATCGATAGGTGGCAGCGACAGCAACACCGGCTGAGCGCCCACGCACCGCACTTTGTCTATCGCCACGGCATATTCCGCCCGAAAAATGTCGATGGGCGTAAACGGCTGATGAGCAGCGTCAGGATTAACGGCCACCGATTTCCAATCGAAATTACAATCGTTGCCACCAAATTCCAACACCACATAATCGCCGGCAGCGATGAGTCGGTTGTAGCGGTCGAGATTTTTTAATCCATGCGTGATAGTGCTGCCAAAACGTGCCAAATTGTCAATCGGCAGACCAAGCCTGCGCTCGCAACGCGCCACAAACGATTGGTCGGTTACTCTGTATTTCACGCTGTTGCCGCCTGTCTGTTGCGGCTCGGCAACCACACCTTTCATGATGGAATCGCCAAAAGTTATGATTTTTGCCATGATTGTTTTGTTGATTTTTGTATGAAACCAAAAAGATTTGTCGCTGCAAAAATAGGCATAAAAATACAACGTCTGCAAAAAATGGAACGGGTGCCAAAAAATGACACGAAAATCGATTTTTGGTGCCGTTTGTCGTTTATTTGGGACAAAAATCGAACAAAATACACTTTTATCCCACATTTTTGGTGGTAAAAATGATGAAATTCGGTAAAAATAGCGTACCTTTGCACCAGCAAAAATCACAAAAAAAGCAACATTCACATGAAAAAAATTGCCAATCTGTTTTATCAGCCCAAATATATGGTCATTTGGGTAGTGTGCATCACGCTATGGACATTTCTGTTTCCGATAATCTATAAGCCCACGTTTGGTTACCGTTACGAAACCATTTGGAACGACGACGCCACATTGCGCATCTCCATATTGGCAGCCATCGTGTTTGGCGTAACAGTCGGCAGTCGCCTCATCTTGTACTTCACCACGCGCCACAACCATTTGAGTGTCGGGCAACATGCCATTTGGCTGCTGTGCGAACTGACGGTGATGTGTCTGTTTTGCGATTTATTTCTGTGTCTGCATGCCCACTGCGGTTACTTCGAACTACTGCCAAAAATTTTGGCGTGCGCCACCCTATCGATGGCATTTCCGTACGGCATATTGTGGCTCTATTTCGAGAAAACGGCCTGCAGCCGGCAATTGGCACAAAGCGTATCGGTGATAGCCGACCTGAAAACCGGCATCGAGCGCACCAATCAGAACGCCGTGCGTTTCGCCGACGACAAAAACAATGTCAAATTGGTAGTCGAAGCCGATCGGCTCATCTTTATCGAATCGGCCGGCAACTATGTGAACATCACCTACGAAAATGCGGGGAAGGTGGTGCGCTACAGTCTGCGCAACACGATGAAGGGCATCGAAGACGCATGCACGGCCAACGGCATTGTGCGCTGCCACCGCTCGTACTTTGTCAACCTGAAACACGTCAAACTGCTCAAGCGCGAAGCCGACGGCATTCTGGCCGAGATAGATGTGGCCGGCGTCGATGCAGTGCCCGTTTCCAAAACCTACGCCGGCGATATTGTGCGCCAATTTTCGGCCCAAGCATAATCTGCAAAAAATAAAAAACATTTCGTTGCACAATATTCGCAGATTTTATTTATCTTTGCACATTCAACTTACACACTAATATTATGGTTGCAAAAAAGGACTCCGGTATCACGTCATCGCAAAAGAAACGATTTGCACTCTGGTTTTGGGCGCTGTTTTTATGCGGCATCGCCATTGTAGCCTTTATCTTTTTGGCCATCACCAAAGGCTGGATTGGCTACATGCCCGCCATCAGCGAGTTGCAAAATCCGAAAAATAAATATGCCACCGAAATTTATTCGGCCGACATGCAGTTGCTCGGCACATTTTTCACAGCCACCGACAACCGCATCACTACACGCTACGACGAGATATCACCATTTGTGATACAAGCCTTGGTAGCCACCGAAGACGAACGTTTCTACGACCACTCGGGCATCGATGGTCAAGCACTGATGCGCGTGTTGGTGGTACGCGGTCTGCTGCAGCGCAAAAACGCCGGCGGCGGATCGACCATCACGCAGCAGTTGGCCAAGCAACTCTATTCGCCTCCGGCAACCAACATCTTTCAGCGCGCACTGCAAAAACCCATCGAATGGGTCATCGCCGTACAGCTGGAACGATTGTACACGAAAGAAGAGATTCTGACCATGTACCTCAACAAATTCGATTTTCTGAACAACGCCGTCGGCATCAAAACAGCCGCACAAGTCTATTTCGGCAAACTGCCCAAAGATTTGACCATCGAAGAGGCGGCTACGCTGGTGGGCATGTGCAAAAATCCGGCGCTGTTCAATCCCGTACGCCGCAACGAACGCACATGGCAACGCCGCAACGTGGTGCTCGGGCAGATGCTGAAGAGCGACTACATCACCGAAGCTGAATTCGACTCGCTGAAACAGATACCGCTGACGCTGAACTATCATAAGGTTGACCACAAACTCGGTCTTGCACCCTATTTCCGCGAATACCTGCGTATGATGCTGACTGCCAAGCAACCCAAACGTTCCAATTACGCGCAATGGCAACTCGCGCCCTACGGACGCTACTACATGGACTCCATCGCTTGGGCCGAAGACCCGTTGTATGGTTTCATCGAGAAAAATCCGAAATCGGACGGCACCAAATACAACATTTACGCCGACGGTCTGAAAATTTACACCGCCATCGACTCGCGCATGCAACAATACGCCGAAGAGGCCGTTGCCGAACACATTCAAGAACTGCAAAAAACATTCTTCAAAGAACAGAAAGGGCGCAAAAAAGCCCCATTTGCCAACAACCTGACCGACCAAGAGATTGAACAAATAATGAATCAGGCCATGCGCCAAACCGATCGCTATCGCGCCATGAAAAAAGCGCATGCTACCGACAGCGAGATTCAACAGGCCTTCAACACACCGGTCGAAATGTCGGTTTTCGCCTACGACGGCAACATCGACACCGTGATGACACCGCTCGACTCGATACGCTACATCAAAAGTTTTGCGCGTTGCGGCTTCATGTCGATGGACCCGAGCAACGGCTATGTGAAAGCTTACGTTGGCGGTCCCGACTTCAGCCATTTTCAGTACGACATGGTCAACATCGGGCGCCGACAAGTTGGTTCAACCATCAAACCATACCTATACACCCAAGCCATGAGCGAAGGTTATTGGCCGTGCGACAAGACTATCAATCAGCCAATTACGATTATTGCAGGCGATGGCAGCGAATGGTCGCCGCGCAACAGCGGCAAAACCCACATCGGCGAAGAGGTTACCCTGCGCTGGGGCTTGACCACATCCAACAACTGGATTAGCGCCTACGTCATCAGCCAACTGACGACGCCCAAACAATTTGCAAACATACTGCGTTCGTTCGGATTGCGTGGCGAAATCGTGCCGGACTACTCGCTGTGCCTCGGACCGTGCGAAGTATCGGTGGCCGAAATGGTCGATGCCTACACCACTTTTCCCAACAAAGGCATACGCATCAATCCCATCTATGTAACACGCATCGAGGACAACAACGGCAACCTCATAGCCTCGTTCACGCCCACCACCACCGAAGTCATCAACGAAGAGACCTCGTACAAAATGATAAATATGCTGACCAGTGTGATGGACCACGGCACGGGCGTGCGCGTGCGCTACAAATACAACATGCAGGCACCAGCCGGCTGCAAAACCGGCACCACACAAAACAACTCCGATGGTTGGTTCATCGGTTTTACACCGACATTGGTGTCGGGCGTATGGGTTGGTTGGGAAGACCGCGGCGTACACTTCAGCAGCATGGCCGAAGGACAAGGCGCCAGCATGGCTCTGCCTATTTGGGCAAAATACATGAACAAAGTGCTGCAAGACAGCACATTAGGCTACGATGCCACGCAGAAATTCGACATTCCCGAATGGTTTAATGCCGATGCGGGCTGCCTACCCGAAAACGACACAGACATCACCGAATAGGCAATTACAACTACAGAACAATGCCTCTTCGCAGAGATTCTATCACTTGCTGCACATCGGGGCGAGTCAGTTTTTGCATAGCCGCCTCGTAACCAATATCAAAAATTTGTTGCGTTTTCGATATGTCGAACATGCCGAAATTGCGTGCTTTGACCGGCTCAATCACAAGGTCGCATTGGCGTTTTTCGGCCACGGTGCTCGACTGAATCGAGAGGTTATACACACGCTCCATTACGTCGAAAACATTGTCGATGGAACCGTCGGTAACGATAGGATTGACGTGTACGCCAATCAGAAAGTCGCAATCGGGGCGAATGACCGAGGCCGGCATATTGCAAAAAATGCCACCATCGACATACACTTTGCCGTCAATCTCCTGAGGCGTCAGAAAAATGGGAACACTGGCCGAAGCCACCACCTTATCGACCAACGATCCTGTGTTGAAATAGACATTGCGCCCATCGATTAGTTCGGTTGCATTGATGGTCAACGGCATTTTTAATTCTTCGAAAGTCTTGGCATCGATAAAATCATCTATCAGGCGGTAGAAACGTTCGGTGGACATGAACCCTTTTTGCGGCACCACGATTTTTACAAAATCGAAAAATTTTGACTCCTTAAAAAAATGACAAATCTCCTGCGGGTTTTTTCCATCGGCATAGAAGGCGCCGATAATGGCGCCGGCACTCACACCGGCCACAACCTGCGGCTTCAGCCCGACCTCTTCAAGCGCTTGCAACACGCCCAAATGTGCGATGCCTTTGGCACCACCACCACTCAACGATATGCCTATACGGCCTTTGTTTTGATTCATATAGCAATTTTTTTTATCGACACCGACGAATGGCGTCGCTCAAAGTTTCCATACCAAGAATTTCGGCGCAGGTGAACACCGAAGTCATCGACACGCCCAAAATGCCGTGCAGATTCAGACTTTGTCCGGTGAGCAACAGGTTTTGCACAGGCGTACGCGGCGTCAGCACAGTCGTCATCGGGCTGTTCCAATCCTTGCAAATGCCGTAGGCCGAGCCCTCTTGCGTGAGCGTGTAACTGTAATACGACAGCGGTGTGCTGGTAAATACGCGGTCGATGGCGTCGCGCAAATCCGGCAACCGCTGTTCAACCAACTGCAAGCACTGCTCTACTTTGTCGTTTTTGAATTCGACATACGACTGTCCACGATGCCCGACACGGCAATCAGCCCAACGCGCCACTTCGTCCCAGCGCATCGGTGTCAGCAAATCGATGCGGTCGGCATAGGCAATGTTACCTTCGGGCACAGCGTAGTTGACCAATACGCTATCGACGCGCTTGCCCGTATCGACATGCCACAAATCGGCATCGGCGCGATGTACAAAAATGTTGCGATTCAGATAGGGCAACGCCTCCGGTTTCAGACGGATGTTGGCGGTGAACATACCAAACGAATTTTTCAGTCCTGCGATGCGATTACGATAGACACGGCGCAGGCACCGGCTTTCGTCCACCAACGACAAGGTGAGCGCCGGATGTGCGCTCGAAATGACCCAATCGGCCGTCAAAGTTTCGCCGCCATTGACGACAACTTTGGCGATGCGTCCGTCCTGCTCTACCAACTTTGTAACCGTAGAATGCACCCGCACCGTGCCGCCAAATTCACGAATTTTGGCCGCCAAATGGTCGGCAATGAGCGAACCGCCACCGCGCAGCCGCCATGCGCTTTGAATGAACGAATTATTGATCTGCGCGAACACATACAACGGCAATGTTTCGGAATTCAGTTCCATTTTGAGCGATGTTCCCGACAGCACTTTGCGCAACAGCGGGTCGTCTATCGTTTCGTTCAGAAACTGATACGCCGACCGTGCAAACAACGACGTGGCATAAAATTCATTGCTATCGCGCGGCAAGAAACTATCGTAAATATGGTCGCCTACTTGGCGCAGAAAATCGGTATAATGCTGTAAATTGGCACGTTGTTTCGGGAAAAACTCCGACAATCGTTCTACAAATTGTTTGTGTCCGCAGGCAAACGGGAACGATTGTTCGCCAATCACGACCTCGTCGAAACATTCGGCATCCAACTGTTGCCAAGGCAAATCGAGCAAATCGAAATAGCGGAACAGTGCATTGAGCGATTGACCTTCGCCCAAACCGCCGACGTAATGAAAGCCGGTATCGAATTGGGCACTGCCGCGCCGAAATGTTTGCAGGCAACCGCCGATGCACGAATCGTGCTCCAACACAGTAACCTGAAAACCATTTTTAGCCAAAATATAGCCGCACTCCAAGCCGCCAAGTCCGCTGCCTATGATTATAACACTTTCCACGGTGCATGTTTTTAGAGATGAAACAATGTAGTGTCAAACGCCGGCGCCACGCCAAGCGGCCAAATGTCAGTCCGCCCCACCGGTCGGGCACAGCACTTGCAAACAACGCTCGAGTGCATCGACCCAATAGGGAATTTCGATGCCGTAAACTGTTTTTATTTTGGCTTTGTTCAGCACGCTGTAGTGTGGGCGCGGTGTGCGGTAGGCATAATCCTTCGATTCGATGGGCGACACCGTGCACTGCACCTGTGCCAATCGGAAAATCATCGTGGTGAAATCGTACCAACTGCACACACCCTCGTTGGTGAAATGATAGATGCCCGGCACAAACTTATCGGCCGACAGAATCTGCAGAATGGCATCGGCCAAATCGGCAGCATAGGTTGGCGTGCCTATTTGGTCGAACACCACATTCAAATGGTCGCGTTCGGCGCCGAGCCGCAACATTGTTTTCACAAAATTGTTGCCAAACCCGGAATAGAGCCACGCTGTACGAATAATCAGCGCCCGGCTGCACACTTCGAGCAAGGCTTGTTCGCCGGCCAATTTCGTTTTGCCATATACGGTATTTGGAGCCACGGGCATATCCTCGGTGTAAGGCACGTAGCCGGTGCCATCGAACACATAATCGGTGGAGATATGCACCATTTTCAAACCATATTTTTGTGCCACGACACCCAAGTTGCGCACGGCATCGCAGTTCACGCGGCGACACAACGCTTCGTCGTCTTCGGCTTTATCGACAGCCGTATAGGCCGCACAGTTGACCACGGCATCGGGACGATTGGCTGCCACAAAAGCGTCGATGACCTGCAAATTGCAAATGTCGAGCGTATCGACATCGGTAAACAGCGGTTCAAATTGCGGATAGCGCTGCAAAGCCACACGCATCTCGTTGCCAAGTTGACCATAAGCGCCTGTTATCAAAAGTTTCATAAACTACAAATAAATAATTGGTGCAAAAGTAAGCGTTTTTGACAATATACACAAACATTTTGCGCAAAAAGCGGCATTTTGCTGCTGTTTAGACGACAAAATCAACTATTTGTAGCCAAAACGACAAAAAAAAACACTTTTATAACCTACTTTCCAATTTTTTTGAGTAACTTTGTACGCTTTTTATGCTCAAAAACACAAAATAAGGTTATGGCCACTATCAAACCATTCAAGGGTGTACGCCCGCCAAAATCCCTCGTAGAGCGCATTGTGTCGCGCCCATACGACGTATTAAACTCCGACGAAGCACGCGCCGAAGCCGCCGACAACGACATGTCGCTGTATCATATCATCAAGCCCGAAATCGATTTTCCGGTCGGCACCGACGAACACGATGAACGCGTCTATGCCAAAGCCGCCGAAAATTTTCAAAAATTTCAGGACAACGGATGGCTGGTGCAAGACACCAACGAACACTATTACGTCTATGCGCAAACAATGAATGGCCGCACGCAATACGGGCTGTGCGTCGCCGCAGCCGTTAGCGACTACATGACAGGCAACATCAAAAAGCACGAACTGACACGTCGCGACAAAGAAGAAGACCGCATGAAACATGTGCGCGTCAACAACGCTAACATCGAACCCGTGTTTTTTGCCTATCCGCACAACGACGAATTAGACGCCATAGTAGCACAAATCACCCGACGCGAGCCCGAATACGACTTCGTAACCGCCGATGGTTTCGGGCATCATTTCTGGGTCATCGACGACGAGGCCACCATCGAACGCATCACACAACTATTTGCAGCCATGCCGGCCATGTACATTGCCGACGGACATCATCGCAGCGCAGCAGCAGCCTTGGTGGGCAACGAAAAACGGCTGCAAAACCCAAATCACCGTGGCGACGAGGAATACAACTATTTTTTGGCTGTCTGTTTTCCCGACAATCAACTGACAATAATCGACTACAACCGCGTCGTAAAAGACCTGAACGGGCTGACCGACAACGAGTTTCTGGCAAAAATAGCCGAACATTTCGACATCGAGGACAAAGGAACAGACATCTACAAACCCGCCCGATTGCACAACTTTGCACTCTATCTCGGCGGACATTGGTACTCGCTCACAGCGCACCCCGACACCTACGACGACCACGACCCGATTGGCGTGTTGGACGTAACCGTTTCGTCGAATCTGATTTTAGACAAAATACTCGGAATCAAAGACTTACGCAGCGATAAACGCATCGATTTTGTGGGCGGCATACGCGGTCTTGGCGAACTGCAACGCCGTGTCGATAGCGGCGAAATGCGCATGGCATTGGCACTCTATCCCGTATCGATGCAACAGATAATCGACATTGCCGACAGCGGCAACATAATGCCACCCAAAACCACTTGGTTCGAACCCAAACTGCGTTCGGGATTGATTATACACAAATTGAGTTGAAACCATGAGCAACGACCACATCATCGTACTACGGACTTTCGACACACTTGCTCCGGCAATCGTGGCAACCGACGCCCTGCGCCAAAACGGCATCGAAGCGATGACCGACCACAGCAACAGCGTGCGACTCAATCCGATGTTTGGCTCGTCCACAAGTAGCGGCATCAGGCTCTGCGTGTTCGAAAAAGACGCCACACGCGCAGCCGCCATACTGAACGAAATGCAATTGAAATGAAACAACACCTCATCGGCATATATGCTCTGTTGTGCTTGTTGGTAAGTTGCACCGACAAGCAAACCGACGAAGAACGCGCCCAAGCCCTCATCGACTCGGCTGCCACGCTGTATGCCAACGGCCACTTCGAAGCCGCAAAATGGCAGTTGGACTCGGTACACGACAACTTCCCGCAGTTGGTGCGCTATCGCCGTCAAGCCGACACCATAGCATGGCGCATCGAAATGCGCGAAACCGACCGCAACCTGCACTATGTCGATAGTTTACTGCCCATCAAAGCCAACGAAGTCAACCAACTGACCAAACCTTTCAAGTACGAAAAAAACGACCAATATCAACAATACGGCACGTTCACCTACAACCTACTACGCAACGAATGGAACCTCGGGCGCAGTTATGTAAAACCATTCACCGACGAACAAGGACAACTGTACCTTACGGCACACTATTGCGGCACACCCATCGACTACGAACGGCTACGCATATCGGTCGGCGACTTTTGGGCCGACACACAACCTATCGACGCTGCCGACAAGCACACCTACACCGACCTTGGTGTAACACACGAAACCGCCTTGATAGCACCAAACGCCATAGGCACTTGGCCCGAATTTTGGACAACACATCAGGACGAAAACATCAAAATCACTTTCGTCGGGACTAAGCGCAACTACACCTATCTGCCAAACAAAGACGAACGCCAAGCCTTTGTCGAAACCTATCGTTTGGCAACCGTTTTGGCCGACATCGCCCGCCTCGAAAAATTGCGCCAACACGCCACAACACGTCAACACATTTTGCGTCAGAAATTAAACCTGAAAGAATGATTCTCGACACACTAAATAATGCCCACAACTATGTCAACCTGCATCCGCAGTTCGGAATGGTATTCGACTATCTGCTACACACAGATTTTGCAGCACTAACCGACGGCAAGCGGCAACTCGACGGCACAGATGTGTACATCGATTTAGCCACCATACAAGGCCGACAGCACGCACCGCTTGAAGCCCACCGACAATACATCGACATTCAGTTGCCGCTATCGGGCACCGAATCCATCGGTTGGAAACCGCAGGAAACGTGTCAGTGTCCGACGGCACCATACGACACCGCACGCGACATCATCTTTTTCGACGACACTTACGACACCATCATACCCGTTGCATGCGGACAATTCGTCATTTTTTTCCCGAACGATGCACATGCGCCGGCAATGGCTACCGGCACATTACGAAAAATAGTCGTTAAAATCAGAATATAACAAAAAAATACAATATAATGGAAAAATCGCTAAAAATTATTCAAGACGACCCGCTGTTGGCACCTTTTACCATGGCCATAACCGGTCGACACGAGTACGCCATTCGCAAAGAAAAAGAGTTGCTCGGTGCGCAAAATCGTTCGTTGTCGGACTTTGCCTCGGGTTACTTGTATTTCGGGCTGCACAAGGTAAAACGCAGTTGGTATTTGCGCGAATGGGCACCCAATGCAACCGCCATTTATGTGATCGGCACGTTCAACAATTGGCAGAAGAGCGAAGATTTTCGGCTCTACCCCATCGATAACGGCATCTGGGAAGGACGTTTCCCCGAAAAAGCGCTTCAGCATGGCGATTTATTCAAACTGTTGGTCGAATGGCACGGCGGTTGCGGCGAACGCATACCGGCTTGGGCGCGTCGTGTGGTGCAAGACGAGAACACAAAAATTTTCTCGGCGCAAGTGTGGGCACCCGAACAACCCTATAAATTTAAGGTGAAACATTTCAAGCCACAGACACAGCCGCTGATGATTTACGAATGCCACATCGGCATGGCTACCAATCAAGAGAAAGTGGGCACATACACCGAATTTCGCGAAAACGTGTTGCCACGCATCATTGCCGACGGCTACAATTGCATTCAGATAATGGCCGTGCAGGAACATCCCTACTACGGTTCGTTCGGCTACCATGTTTCGAGTTTCTTTGCAGCATCGTCGCGTTTCGGCACTCCCGACGAGTTGAAAGCGCTCATCGACGAAGCACACAAGCACGGCATCGCAGTCATCATGGACATTGTACACAGCCACGCCGTGAAAAACGAGGTCGAAGGTCTCGGCCGTTTTGATGGTACGCCCTATCAATACTTCCACGGCGGCGACCGACGCGAACATCCGGCTTGGGATTCGTTGTGTTTCAATTACAACAAAAACGAAGTACTCCATTTTCTGCTATCGAACTGCAAATTCTGGCTTGAGGAGTATCATTTCGACGGATTCCGTTTCGACGGCGTTACTTCGATGATATACCGCAACCACGGCCTCGGTCAAGACTTTGGCAACTACGGCGACTACTATAACATGAATCAGGACGGCGATGCGCTCTGCTACTTGACCCTCGCCAACAAACTTATTCACGAGGTGAATCCGAACGCCATCACCATTGCCGAAGAGATGAGCGGTCTGCCCGAATTGGCCGTCCCGTTCAACGATGGCGGCATGGGTTTCGACTATCGCATGGCCATGGGCATACCCGATTTCTGGATAAAATACATTAAAGAGGTGAAGGACGAAGATTGGAAGGCCGGACATATTTTCTGGGAAATGACCAACCGACGCGCCGGCGAAAAGACCATCTCGTATGCCGAAAGCCACGACCAAGCGCTCGTGGGCGACAAGACCATCATCTTCCGACTCATCGATGCCGACATGTATTGGCACATGCAAAAAGGCGACGAAACCTTTATGGTAAACCGCGGTATCGCGCTCCACAAAATGATTCGCCTCATAACGGCTTCGACCATCAATGGCGGCTACCTCAATTTCATGGGCAACGAATTCGGACATCCGGAATGGATCGATTTCCCGCGCGAGGGCAACGGTTGGTCGTACAAATACGCACGCCGACAATGGGAATTGGTCGATAACGAAAAACTGCTCTACCACGACCTGAACGAGTTTGACAAAGCCATGGTGGCACTCATCGAAAACGAGAAAAAATTCAACGAATCGTCTATCGAAAAAGTGTGGGACAACGAAGGCGACCAATTAGTTGCATACAAACGCAAAGACCTGCTGTTCGTATTCAACTTCAACGGGCAGAAATCGTTCACCGACTATGGCATTCTGGTGAAAAAAGGCGCCTACAAAGTAGTGCTCAACACCGACAGCAAAGCCTTTGGCGGATTCGGATTCAGCGACGACAGCGTGATGCACTACACACAGCCCAGCCATCTGAAAAACAAAGAATGGCTCAAACTATACATTCCGAGCCGTTCGGCATTGGTACTTCGTCTGCAATAAACTTGTAATCAATGCGTTACAGAATCTATCAATGGATAATGTGCGGCATTGCGGCCTGCTGTTTGACCGGTTGCCCCGAAGGGTTCATGAGCGAAGGCATCACCGACGATGTGTGCAAACACAACCTTTTAGGCACCACTTGGGAGGCACCGTGCCACGATAGCAAAATCACACTATCGTTCGCATCGTGCGACCTTTGGACAGCCACCTACGACACGTTACAAATCAGCGGATTTTACACCGCCGATGGCGACACCATAACAGGTGGCGTGTTTGCCGGCGAACAACCCGATAGTACATTTTGCGGCATTGGCAACGCCAAAACTTTCGAAGGCAACATCGATGGCGAATCACTCATCATTGGCAATCACACATTTGTCAAACGCTAAAAACGCGCGACATTTTTGCGGATACAACACAAAAAAAGCCTGTAAAAACAGGCTTTTTTGTTTTTTTCAGAAAACCATTTTTACATCATCGTATCGTTACTTGTGTCGCGCCAAAGCCATATTGCTGAAACGAAGCATCTTGAAAATAGCAGGAACGATAATGCGTTTTCAACTCTTTTTCGATGGCTGCACGCAATACGCCTTCGCCCTTACCGTGAATGAATATAATTTTTTGTCCGCGCCGTTTGGCATATTCGCGCATCACACTGTGAAATTTATCAATCTGATACTGCAACATATCGGCATTGCTCATGCCATGCGTAGTGTCGAGTAACGCATTGATGTGCAAATCGATTTCCACCGGCTCGTTTTTCGGCTTGGACGAGCGGAAAACACGAGGTCGTTCGCGCTCCATATTTTTTTGCAAAATGGCCTGTTGCAACGCATTGGCATCGATCTGCATGTCGAGGTCGAACACATCGTGCTCGACAACTGTCACCAGCAGCGCATCGTTGTCGAAAAAGTCGTTATTGCCAAAACTATGCAGTTTGTAAAACCGCACCGGATTGATACGCAACTCCACATCGACAGCCGGTTTGGGTGTAAAAGGTCGTTTTTTGTAGGCCATCGCCTGAAAACGTAGATTTTCCCAACCATTCAAGGCCGTTTTGTCAATCGTTTGCAGCAACAATTTGGTTTGCGGTTCTATCATATTTTGCTCTACGATTTCGGCCTCGACGTCGCAACGTAACAGGCTGAAATTCAGATAGTAATTGCTATCATTCACCAAATAAACATCTATATCGCACGTTTGCAAATGTTTGATATCGGTTGGCACGAACGCCAAATAGATGCTCAACTGTTCGCCGGCGGGCGTTTCGTCGCGCTCGTTGAAAGCGTATGGCGGCAATGTCGGTTCGGCGTCGGCCTCTTCGACCGACATATTTGCGTGCTGCGGCTGCCCGGTGTGCGTCGATGGTGAGGGTCTGTCGTCTTTCGGGAAATTATACTGATCCGTATCGACCACGACCACCAAATCGCGCACATGCGTTGGAATTTCGAACTCGTCCTCATCGCGCACGAGCGCCACATCTTTCGACTGAAATCCTGCAACAACGCCACCACCCGCGGCATTCAGGAATCTCACCTTATCTCCTACTTTAATCATGATACATACTAATATTTTGCCTGCAAAATTATAAAAAATAGTATTGTTTCGCAAACGAAGCACACAAAAATGAGTAAATAGTTGCTTGTAGCCATACGAAACGCGGAAAAGTCAACTTTTTGACCAATTTTTGTTGCATATCAGAAAAAAAACGTTTAACTTTGCCGATTGGAAACAATATTTATTCAATACAATGGCCGATTCCATCATTATCATTCCGACTTACAACGAGAAAGAGAACATCGAAAAGATGATTCGCACCGTTTTTGCCTTGCCCAAAGAGTTCCACATACTCGTCATCGACGACGGCTCGCCCGATGGCACCGGCGCTATTGTCAAAAACCTGCAGGCCGAGTTCCCGACACGGTTGTTTCTGGTAGAGCGTACGGGCAAACTCGGACTTGGCACCGCCTACATTGCCGGCTTCAAATGGGTGCTCGAGCACGATTATCAATACATTTTCGAGATGGACGCCGATTTTTCGCATCCGGTAGCCAAGTTGACCGAAATGTACGAAACCGCCGTGAATGGCGCCGATGTAGTGGTTGGGTCGCGCTATGTGGGCAATGTGGTCAACATCGTCAATTGGCCGATGGGACGCCTGCTGATGTCGTATTACGCTTCGAAATATGTGCGCTGCATTACCGGTTTGAAAGTGGCCGACACCACAGCCGGATTTGTATGCTACCGCCGACAGGTGCTCGAAACAATCGAATTCGACAAAATCCGTTTCAAAGGGTACGCCTTCCAAATAGAGATGAAATTTACAGCCGCACAATGCGGTTTCACCATCAAAGAGGTGCCCATCGTATTTTTCAACCGCGTGGAAGGCACATCGAAAATGAGCGGCGGCATCTTCAGCGAAGCATTATTTGGTGTCGTACAACTGAAAATCAGCAGTTGGTTTCGACACTATCCGCAAAAACCCCAACACTGACGACACAACAAACCATTTCGGGTGGCAAGCGTTCGGCACAAACCGCACGCTCGACCGCTCGATTTTTTTATAGTCCAACTACACCAACAAATTTAACACAAAAATGAAAAGAATCGTTTATCTGATGGCAACCATCTCATTACTAACAAGTTGCAACGACGCACCAAAACAAACGCCTCTAACCATGACCGACGAAATAGTGTTGACTGCGCCCGACACCCAAAGCGGGCTCACGGTGAACGAAGCACTTGCACTGCGGCAATCGTGCCGCGACTATTCGTCCGAAAAACTATCGCTCGAAGAGGTGTCCGAAGTACTTTGGGCGGCCTCCGGCATCAACCGTGCCGATGGCAAACAGACTGCCCCTTCGGCGTTGGCGCTCTATCCGATTCAGGTGTATGCTTTCTTTGCCGAAGGCGCCTATCGCTACGAACCGGCGGCACACACACTTGTCAAAGTGGCCGATGGCGACTACCGACAAGCAACCGCCATGCAGGATTTTGCCTACACAGCACCGTTGAACTTGGTATATATGGCCAACTACGCAAAATACACCGGCCGTGGCGCCGACATACCACACGAACGCCGTTGGTTTCTGTGTGGGCAAGATGCAGCCGGATATGCCGAAAACGTCAACATCTACTGTGCCGGACACGGACTGAAATCCATCACACGCGGCAGCGCCAAACCCGACCAACTGCTCGAAATACTGCATTTGGACAGCACACAATACGAATTTGTATTAGCCCAAACCATCGGAAAATAACAAATTAAAACACACTAAATTAAAATATGATAACCACCGAACAACTGAAAGCACTGAACGAACGTGTCGATGCGCTACACAAATACCTCGACATCGACAACAAAACCATGCAACTCGAAGAAGAAGAGTTGAAGACACAAGCACCCGAATTTTGGCAAGACCAAAAACGTGCCGAAGAGCAGATGAAAAAGGTCAAAGGTCTGAAATATTGGATTGTGGAATACAATGCCGTGAAAGCCGCAGCCGACGAAGTACAGTTGTCGCTCGATTTTTACAAGGAAGAAGCCGTCAGCGAAGCCGAAGTGGACGCTGCCTACGCCAAAGCCATCGCCTTGGTCGAAAATTTGGAGATGCGCAACATGCTGCGCCGCGAAGAAGACAAACTCGGAGCCGTCATCAAAATTGTGGCCGGCGCCGGCGGTACCGAAGCCCAAGATTGGGCGCAAATGCTCATGCGTATGTATATGCGCTACTGCGAAAAACACGACTACAAAACCACCATTTCGAACCTGCTCGACGGCGATGAAGCCGGCATCAAAAGCATCACCTTCCAAGTTGATGGCGACTACGCTTACGGCTATCTGAAAAGCGAAAACGGTGTCCACCGGTTGGTGCGCGTATCGCCCTACAATGCGCAAGGCAAACGCATGACGTCGTTCTCGTCGGTGTTCGTGGCGCCGCTGGTCGACGATACGATCGAAATCGAAATTTCGAACGCCAACCTCTCGTGGGACACGTTCCGCTCGAGCGGCGCCGGCGGCCAAAACGTAAACAAAGTGGAATCGGGCGTGCGCCTGCACTACACATTCAAAAACCCCGTAACCGGCGAACCCGACGAAATAGTCATCGAAAATACCGAAAGCCGCGACCAGCCCAAGAACAAAGAGAATGCGCTGCGTCTGTTGAAATCGCAACTCTACGAACTCGAACTCGAAAAACGGCGTCAGGAAACAGCCAAAATCGAGGCCGGCAAAAAGAAAATCGAATGGGGCTCGCAAATACGTTCGTATGTGTTCGACGACCGCCGCGTGAAAGACCACCGCACCGATTATCAAACATCGAACGTCAATGCCGTGATGGACGGCGACATCGACGAATTTATCAAAACCTATCTGATGGAATTTGGCGGCCAGGAAAACTAATTTTCAACCATATTCGTCATGCGCCAAAAAATTCTGTTTATCGTCAATCCCAAGTCGGGAACCATGCACAAAACCAATTGGATAGCCATGGCCACACGCATGTTGGCACAAGCATTCGATTTGGAATTCAAATACACTACCCACCGCGGGCATGCGTGCGAACTTGCGCAACAAGCAGTCAAAGAGCAGATTCCGATTGTTGCCGCCGTTGGTGGCGACGGCACCGTCAACGAGATTGCAAGTTCGCTCGCCGGCACCGACACGGCGTTGGCCATACTGCCGCTCGGTTCGGGCAACGGGCTTGCGCGCGACTTGGGCATATCTACCCTGTTGCCCTTCAATGCGTTGGAGTGCATCAAAAAAAACAAAACACTCACCATCGACTACGGCCGCGCCAATGGTGTGCCGTTTTTCTGCACCTGCGGCGCCGGCTTCGACGCTCTGGTCAGTTACAAAATAACGCAATGTTCCAAACGCGGGCTGTGGATGTACGTATCGCTGTGCATGCGCGAATTTTTTCGCTACAAACCGCTGAAATGCACGCTCGAATACAACGGACACACCGAAACGCGCGACGTATTTGTAGTAAACTGCGCCAACATACGCCAATTCGGGTTCAATGCCTATATCGCTCCGAAAGCCGACTTTTGCGATGGTCTGCTCAACGTTACCATCGTACGGCCGTTTGGCGTGTGGACTGCCCTGCGCCTGTTGGTGGGCTTGTTCACAAAGCACATCGACCACTTCAAAAAACACATCGAAACCTTTGAGTGCGAGCGCATTACGATTACATTACCGCCCAATGCGCCATTCCACTGCGATGGCGACTATTTGGCCATGTCGAACACCATCGAAGTGGAAGCCGTACGCCATGCACTGAAAGTTCTTGTGCCTTAAAAACGCAAAAAAAAAAATTTCGTCGATAAATTTGATTTATCACAAAAAAAATCGTATCTTTGCCGTAAAAATAACCTTCTAATACCAACCGACATGCGACGCAAACTTCTGATGGCAACCCTATTATTGGCAGTTGCAAGTATGGCATTCGGCCAATCGATGGTCAGCCCCGAGACATTGGCCAAGCGCGAAAAACGCAAAAACCTTACCGTCAAGGAGTGGAATACCGATGCTAGGTCGAAAACACGTTGGCTCGACCACCTCACCGTGTACGATGAACAAGGTCGCAAAATCGAAGAGATAGAATATGCAACCTACGGCCAAAAGGAACGTGTTACGTTCGAGTACGACGACATCACCGGCAAAATCGTCAAAGAAGTGGTGTACGACGACCACAACAAACCGGTGCGCATACGCAAATACGAATACAACACCAACGGCACCAAAAAAAAACAATACAACTACTACCCCAATGGCAAATTAGCCTCCGTCAAAGTATTCGAATATCTGTTTGACGAGTAAGCCATGCCGGTTAGCACCACCGACATACAAACCGCCTTAAAGCAAATGCGACGCATCGACTTATCGGAAATGAAAGCCATCAAGTTGATGAACCGCATCGACACCAAATATATAGCCAACCGCCGACAACTGCTGCAAATTTTGACATTGGCGCTGAACGATTATCGCGCACAAAACATTGATAAAGAGATAATTAGTAAATACGACACCATCTATTTCGACACAGCCGATGTAGCCATGTACCAACGGCATCACGACCGCCGACTGCAACGCCAAAAAATTCGCACGCGCAAATATGTAACGTCCGACATCGCATTCGTCGAAATAAAAAACAAGACCAACAAAGGGCACACACAAAAAGTGCGCACCGCCATCGGCAACGATGCGTGGCACGATTTCAGGACCGACACCGCCGCCGCCCAATTTGTAGCCTCGCGCACCCAATACGACGTTGCAACGTTGCTACCACAAGTGCGCACACGTTTCGACCGCATCACACTCGTCAACAACGCCAAAACCGAGCGCTTGACCATCGACATGAATCTCACATTCGACAACTATACAACACGCCAAACTGCGTCGCTTAACGAACTGATAATCATCGAATTGAAACAAGACTCACAAGCCGATTCGCCCATGAAACGCATTTTGCGCGATTTACGCATCTTTCCGGCAAAAATCAGCAAATACTGCATCGGCACAGCACTTACAAACCCCGACGTCCGATCAAATCGTTTCAAAATCAAAATTCGCAAAATCGAGAAACTAACGCAACACCGACTGACAGCAACAAAAGCAACCAACTAAATAATTATCAATATGTTACAGACAGAACAATATCCGGAATTCGATCCAAGTATTGCCCAAGAATTTGGATACAGCGACATCGGCAACACGCTCGATTTTTTGGGCGTACCGCTTTTCGAGGCCGACAGTCTATTCAACCTGCTGATTCGGTTCACCTTCAACCTGCTGATTTGCTGGGTGATAGTACACTTTTTCTACTACAAAAAGAGCCGACGACGCGATTACTACACCACATTCATTCTATTCAGTGTCAGCATGTTTTTGCTCATTTTCCTGATGGAAAACGTCAAACTGCAAATTGGCTTTACACTTGGTCTGTTTGCCATTTTCGGCATGATTCGCTATCGCACCGAAACCGTTCCCATTCGCGAAATGACCTACCTGTTTGTCATCATCGCCATTTCGGTCATCAACGGCTTGGCCATGACGGTCAGTTATGCCGAATTGGTAGTAACCAATCTGCTCATCATCGCCATGACAGGCATTTGTGAACATGTGCGGCTGCGGCACACCGCCTCGAAACTCGTCTTGTACGACAAAATCGAAAACATCGTCCCCGAACGGCGCGCCGAACTCATTGCCGACCTCGAACAACGCATCGGCCACAAAGTCGAAAAAGTCGATGTGGGGCATGTCGATTTTTTGCGCGATGCCGCGTTCCTGCGCGTCTATTACATCTGCGACAAAAACACCACCGGCGATGTCGAAAACATCACCAAAATAAAACCCGATATGAGTTGAACACCTTATAAAAACACCAAAAACGCCATGAAAACATCGTTCAAACACATCGTTTTGCTATGTGCACTTGTGCTGCCGACACCATTTGTAGCGCAAGAACAAGAAATAGAAATCGTCGAAACAACCAATGAGCTCAAACAAGATTTTGCACCACGCATCGGATTCGACATCGGCGGCGACCTCTACCACGGTCTATCGCTGAAGTGGGAAGAAGAAGCGCGCTTCAAAGACATATCGACCACATTCGACCGACTCTACTCCACCCTGTCGCTCACCTACAAATTCAACACATACTTCAAAACAACCATCGGCTATTCATTCCATCTGATTCACCACGATGGCAAAAAGAGCACCAACTACGAGAAATATTGGGTGATGCGCCATCGCGTATATCTCGATCTCACAGGCAGTTACCACTATAATCAATGGCAGTTTTCGTTGCGCGAGCGTCCGATGATGACCTACCGCATGGACAATCCCGACCCGAATGAGAAAGCAAATCCCGATTGGCATCTGCGTTCAAAATTCACCGCCGAATACACCTGCATGAGCAAACCGCTGAAACCCTACATCTCCGTCGAACTATCGAACACGCTGAACGCTCCGAAGTTGGCCGGCAACTACATCGATGCAGTGCGCAGTGCCATCGGTCTGAAATGGCGCATCGACCAACACAATGCCTTCAACTTCTACTATCGTGCCGACTGCAATTGGACACGCGACATCGATGTGAAATATGCTGCAAACAACATCGACATCAATCGCATCAAGTTGACACACAAAACGTCGCTGACACACATTTTGAGCGTTACCTATTGTTTCGATTGGTAAATCCAACGCCCCACGCACAACAACGACGGGCTCCCCAAATGGAGAGTCCGTCGTTGTTTTCGATAAGCTTTCCGATTGATAATCAATCGTTTTTGATGAAAATTTTCATCTGCCCGGCAGCCACAATCGTATCGGCCACTTTGGTTTCGGCAGCCAGCAGTGTGATGCCGGCCGCTTCGCCCAAAATTGTCAGATGCGTGTATAGCGTGTCGCCCACCGCCGGCAAATGCTCGATACGCATTTTTTTTATTTCGCCGATATAACCAAGTTTTGGCGGCAAGCCTTGCTTGTAGGTCGAAAATCCGGCAAAGGCCGCAGCCGATTGGGCAATATGCTCAATCAGCCCCGGTTCGCGCAGATGTCCGTCGGCACAAAACAGATTGTCGGGAGCAACCGTCAAAGCCGTGTTGGCCTCGGTGTCGGTAGCATCGAGCAGCGTATCGACCATGACGATAGGTGCTCGCTGCGGAATCAGCCGAAACACCTCGTCGCCCGTGAAAAGCGGTTTATCCATCAGGCCATGCGCTCGGCAATGAAATCGTACAGCGCACCGAATGTCTTCACTTGCGGCATTTCGGACGGTTTGATTTTCACACCAAATTCGTTTTCGATGAGCGCCACCATATCAACCAAACTCAAACTATCGAGTTCAAGGGTTTGTTTGATGTCGGCATCGGGCGTAATTTCAGAAACTTCTTTTTCAAATTCTTCAGCCAAAACTTCGTTTACTTTGGCAATCAATTCTTCTCTTTCCATTGTATTTTACAATTTTAGTTGTTAATAATTATTTTTTGATGTTTTGAAAAACATAATCGTAAAGGGCTTCGAAATTTTGAATGTCAGACAATTCTGTAGCCGGAATTTTCACACCGAATTTGAATTCGATAATGGCAATCATATCCACCACGTCCAAACTATTGAGCATCAACGTCTCTTTGACATTGGCTTCGGGGGTTATGGTTGCGATGTCAACTTCAAATTCCTGTGCCAAAATTTCGTTTAGTTGTGAAATCAATTCTACTCTATCCATATCGCTCTTTTCTGATTGTTTTTTAGGAGATTACATATTGCGCACAATAAGCGTTGCATTGGTGCCGCCAAATCCGAACGAGTTCGACAAGAATGTATCGAAATGTTTTTCGATGCGTTTGTCGGGAATCAGCAGTTTGGCGCTGTCTTCGTCGGGATTTTCGAAATTGAGGTTTGCGGCGATAAAATCGTTTTTCATCATCAGCATCGAGTAAATCAGTTCACTCGAGCCGGCCATCCACATTTCGTGTCCGGTTTGCGATTTGGTCGATGTAACTTCCACCGTACGTTCGCCGAAAATATTGTAAATAGCTTTGGCCTCCTGCGCGTCGCCAACGTGTGTCGAAGTGGCGTGTGCATTGATGTAGCCGATTTCGCGAATGTCGATGCCGGCGCGTTTGATGGCCATTTGCAACGAGCGGCTCGGGCCTTCGACGTTCGGCGACGAGATGTGGTCGCCGTTCGACGAGAATCCGTAACTCAACACTTCGGCCAGAATCGGTGCGCCGCGTTTGACGGCGTGTTCATACTCCTCGATGATGACGGTTGCTGCGCCACCGCCGGGCACAAGTCCGTCGCGGTCGCGGTCGAACGGACGGCTGGCTTTGGTCGGTTCGCTCTCGCGCACCGAGAAAGCCGAAATGCCATCGAACGAGCCGATGGAGAAAGGATTAACCTCTTGTGCGCCACCGCACACTACCATATCCTGCAAACCGTTCTGTATGAGCAATGCGCCCAAACCAATGGCGTGCGAACCGCTGGCGCACGCGCCCGAGACCGTCAGGTTGATGCCTTTCAGGCGGAAAATGCAGCCGAGGTTCATAGTTACGGTGGAGTTCATCGATTGGAATATCGCTCCCGAACCACACAAAGTCGTATCTTTTTTCTCGCGAATCATATCGACGGCGCGTACCGTTGGGTCGGCCGAACTATCGTTGCCATAGAGCAAGCCTACTTCGTGTGCATCAAGATAGTCTTGGTCGATGCCGGCGTTGCGCAACGCCTCCACCGTAGCACAATAAGCATATTTCGCCTGTTCGGGCATAAAAGCGCGTTGCGAACGGCTCAACTCCTTTTTCAAGTCGGGGACTTCCAATTTGGCCGTCAGTGCCGAGCGGAATCCCATCTCTTTGCGGGTCGGGTCGAAAATAATGCCCGATTTACCGTTGTAGAGCGCATCGCGCACATCGTCAAGGTTTTGACCCAAGCACGAATAGATGCCCATACCGGTAATTACTACTCTTTTCATAATTAAAAACTGTTATATATTACAAAAATAAATCAAAAAATTATTTACTAATATCTGTCAGTTGGAAGTCGCTGTCGAACTCCAACTCCACGTCGCCCGACAATTCCACATCGTAGCCGCCAGTGCGACGACTCCACTCTATTTTTTTGATTTTGTTGTCGGGAAAAACCTTACGAATGCGTTTCAGCATCTCTTCGGGAACAGCCGTATCGGGTATATAGCCCTCGTCTTCGGCGTCCATCTCTATCCAACGACCGGTGGATGTGAACTCCAATTTGGTAAAATCATCAAGTACGACATCGTAGCCAACTTTCGAATTGACCATCAGCACCGAGCGTTCGGGGAACGCTGTTTCGATGAAACGTACGGCTTGTTCGGGCAGCGTTTGGGCAGCAGCAGCCACCGTCATAACCACAAATGTGGCAATCAAAACAAATTTTTTCTTGTTCATAGTTGCTATTTTTTTTAGTTTAACACGCTATTTAAGTTTTTATACAAGCGATTGCGCAGTGTTCTGAGGGTTTCGAATTTTGCGCAACGCGTATGTGTCAGGAAACGCCAATCGCGCACTGTGCGGCGCATCCATTTGTAGTCGTACCACGCAAACAGGGCGATGGCAGGGAACAACAACGCCCACACTACCGACTGCCACCACCAACCGAAGCAGCAACCGGCCACCAAAATTGTAGCCAACAAGAATAGCGGCACGAATACCAACACGTTCAGAATGAGCAGCAACGAATTAGTAAACATTTTGTCCGTTTTCAGGAATAATTTGGGCAGGTTGTAGCACAAGATGTTCGGCCACAATGCCACCAACCACACAGGCAGCAAGACTATTTGTGCCAGCGATTTTGCGCATGTGGCAATCACCGATGGTGCGTTGTCGAAACGGTCGTTATCCAAACGTTGTTGGTCGAGCCCTTGCTGCAAGGCGCGCGCATCATCGAATATCTGTTGTACGGTTTCGGCATCGGCAGCTTTGGCCTGCTCGATGGCTTCGAACAAGTCGCGGTCGCTGGCGAGTTTGTCGGGCAGATAATTTGGGTTTCGACCATGATTGGAGGCGTAGGTTACGCCGTAGGTATTGCGTATGGTATCGATGGCATCATAATTGTCCAAGTCGGTGATATTGAGCATCATACCTTCTATTTGAGCGCGCACCAATTTATTGACTTCGCGCTGTGCCGTACGCGGTTTTGTTTTGTAGAGTTCGTAGTAAGGTTTCAGCGAGATGGGCGTACCGAATTTCACCATAAAATCTTCTTGCAGCCCGAAATAACTCGAATAGTGATTGCACGACGGCAAAATCAGTATATCGGTTTGGAAGTCGTTCATTTCGGCTGTTTGGAAAGCCATGCGTGTGTATCCGAATGAAAATTCGCCTAACCAGCGTTTGTCCTGATGCGTGCCTTCGGGATACATGATAAGGCGTTGTCCTTTGAGCAATTCGCCACCCGATATCCGAATGGTTTCTTCGTTTTTGCCGAGCGATTCGGCGCCTTCGGTGTGCAGACGGAATGCGGGCAACATACCTATCCATTTGAAGAACGAGGCCAATTTTGGGTTCCAAGCGAATACATCGCCGCGTGCAATGACGTACGGATGTGTATCAATCTCCAAACTGAGCAGCAAGGCCAATGGGTCGTTGGCGCAGTTCTGATGATTCGACACAATGAGCACCGGTGTTCCGATAGGCGGCACAGCCTCTTTGTTCACCGCATACATGTGTCGGTACAACAAGCGATTGTGTAAAAAACGCACATACCGTTTGAACAAGCGATAGCCAAGACTTGGGCGTAATTCTTTGTTATTATTATTGTTCGACATGACGTTTTTGGGTTAAACTTTAATTAAATCGTACAAATATTGATAAGATGTTTCGACAAATCGGGCATTGTCCACAAAGTTGGCGTTCAGCCCCGACTCGTAGGAATCTTTGATATTGACAAAAAACGCTGCCACCACTTCGACATTGATGTCGGTGCGTACTTCGCCATGCACGATGCTGTTGCGTATGGCTTTGGCCCACAAGTCGATGGCGCGCTGGCGCAACACCTCGATTTTTTCGCGGTATCCGGCATATTTCATCAAGGCCACAAGCAGCAGCGACGAATAGTTCGACAAGACAACTTGCGGATTGTCGATAGTGTGCAGATGTGCGCATTTGTTGTGCAACAGCCCCAAACGCGACTCTATCATTTGGCTCAACAAAACCGTGTCCGGCATATCGAGCGTTTGCTCCATCGCTGCCACGAAATACTTATCGATGACGGCACAGAACAACGCACTTTTGTCCTTGAAATAGTAATACAGCGTGGCGCGACCAATGCCCAACTGTTCCTGCAAAACAGAGATGGACACGCCCGAATAGCCATGCAACAGATATTGCTCGAACGCCTTGGAAACGATATAGTCGCGATTGATTTTCATGCTGCCACAAATGCGATGGTGTACCGACACGCATTTTTACATCGAAATCGGTCTGCAAAGATACTACTTTTTTTTCGAACGTTCATTCGATAGTTCCGATTTTTGACATATCGCCAAGAGTCAAAAATACACAACTAATTCATTTACAACAAAATAAGCTACAAAAAAGTTATCAACAAAAAGATAAAAAAAAGAGGTTTTATGGCGTTAATTCCAAAAAAACTTGTACTTTTGCGCCACAAAAAAATCATAGAATGTCAGAAAAAAGCCGTAACAATCCACCGATGATGACACCACAACATATCCGCATTGCCGACTACGACTATCCGTTGCCGGACGACCGCATTGCCAAATATCCTTTGGAGGAGCGCGACCACAGCAAATTGCTTGTGTGGCGCGATAGTAGCATTGCCGAAGCACATTTTTACGACTTACCCGATTGTTTGCAAACGGGCGATTTGCTCATTTACAACAATACACGCGTCATTCAGGCGCGCCTGCATTTTCACAAAGAGACGGGAGCGCAAATCGAGATTTTTTGTTTGGAGCCGCAAGCGCCAAACGACTATCTGCAGGTTTTTCAAGAAACGGAATCGTGTGTTTGGAAATGCCTTGTAGGCAACTTGAAAAAATGGAAAGATGGTGTACTGACCCAAACGCTGCTGATAAAAGGCGAATTTGTGCAATTTCAGGCCGAAAGAATAGCAGCCGATGCCGGCATGACACACGACATACGTTTCAGTTGGAACAACGATAACATCACCTTTGCCGATATTTTGGAGCATTTCGGCGAATTGCCCATTCCACCCTATTTGAACCGCGCCACCGAAGAGAGCGACAAAACCACTTACCAAACCGTTTACTCCAAAATCGATGGTTCGGTGGCTGCGCCAACAGCCGGATTGCATTTTACGAAAGACGTGATTCGCCGCCTTGCACTAAATGGTGTGCACGAGGACGAAGTAACGCTGCATGTGGGTGCCGGCACGTTTCAACCGGTAAAAGCCGACGAGATTGGCGACCATGCCATGCACCGCGAAATGATTTCGGTAAACAAAAACACCATCACCGACATCCTGAAAAATTTGGAACATGTGGTGGCCGTCGGCACCACATCGGTACGCACGTTGGAGAGCCTATATTATTTAGGGTGTCATATTCACGCCAATCCCGAAGCACCCGATTTGACCGTGGCGCAATGGGAGCCCTACGAAAACGCCTATACACTGTCCACCGAAGAGGCGCTGAAAGCCATTGTCGATTATCTGACACGCAAGCATCTGCCTGCCATCGAGGCTGCCACGCAAATAATGATTGTACCGGGATTCCGTTTTCGCATTGTGCGCAAAATGATAACCAATTTTCACCAACCCAAAAGCACGTTGCTGTTGCTGATTGCGGCCTTTGTGGGCAATGAGCATTGGCACGACATTTACGATTATGCTTTGGCACACGATTTTCGCTTTTTGAGTTACGGCGACAGTTCTTTGCTTGTAAGACCACAATAAGCGCCATCGGCATGAAAATCATTGCATTCATCAAAAAATGGACATTGCCCATTGCCATGATAACCGGCGCCGTCGGTTATTTTGTATTGTCCGAATGGCAATCGGTAGCGCCACTCAAGCCCGCTATCAACGAGGCGATTGCCATACTGACGCCCACACTTATCTTTGCGCAATTACTATTGTCGTTCTGCAAAATCGACCCGAAAACCCTCCGACCGCACAGATGGCACGGTTGGTTGCTGCTATTCCAAGCCGCCACATGCTGCATCATGGCAGTCATGCTGTTGCTATTGCCGCTGAACGATGCCTATCGTGCTGTATTCGAAGGCGTTATGGTCTGTTTGATATGTCCGACCGCCACCGCCGGCGTTGTCATCACCGGCAAGTTGGGCGGCAACACGGCGAGTTTGCTCACCTATACGCTTTTATCGAACATCATGGCGGCGCTGTTGGTGCCGATTGTGTTTCCGTTGGTCGAGCCGCATGCCGGCCTGACCTTTATGGCGGCATTTTTACGCATTTTAGGCAAAGTGTTTCCGCTATTGTTGGCACCTTTTCTGTTAGCCCTATTCTTCCGCTATTGTCTGCCACGACTGCATCAAGTGCTGCTGCGTTATTCGTGGTTGGCCTTCTATTTGTGGGCAGTGTCGCTCACCATCGTAACCGGACAAACGGTACAATCGCTCGTTACAAGCAATGCTGACATTTGGGAAAAGATTCTCATTGCATCGGGTGGTTTGGGTGCATGTGTGTTGCAGTTTTTGTTTGGCAAAAAAATCGGCACCATCTACGACGACCGCATCAGTGCCGGCCAATCATTGGGGCAAAAAAACACCATTCTCGCCATTTGGATGGCCTACTCGTACCTCAATCCGTTGGCATCGGTAGCGCCGGGCAGTTACGTCATTTGGCAAAATTCGTTCAATGCGTGGCAGTTGTGGAAAAAAGCAAAAGAATCCGAAACAGAAAAAAAATAAAGGCCGAGCAAACTGTCCGGCCTTTTATTTTATGTTATCATCATTTGTTCGTTTGGTTGTCGGTCTTTTTACGGAACCGCGGCTTGCGTCCAAAGCGGCGCGCGAACAATTTGCTGTTGGCCAACAGCCGGAACAACCACGGTTGAAGCGTATAGGTTATCAGCACAGTAGCAGTCATGCCGATGAGTGTACTGATGCCAACCGAGCGCAACGCCGGATGTGTGGCAAACAACAACGATGTAACCACCACCAATAGCACAAATGCCGACAGCGAAATGGCCGTTTTGTGATACATCAGCAAATGTGCATCGTTTCGACGGGTATCGGCCAGCAAGCCATCCATCACAAAGATGCTATAATCGACACCAACGCCAAAAATAAATGACGATATAACAATGTTTATCAAATTGAATTGCAAACCGCATATTCCCATCACACCTTCGACAATGTACCAACTCAGGAACATCGGCAGAAACGCCAACAGCGCCCGCGACAAACTCTTGAACGACAAGAGCAACACCACAAACACGAACAGCGACGAAATGAGCAACACGACATTAAAATCGTCGTTGACAATGCGCACCATGTCGTTTGTGTAATAAAATGGATCGATAACCACCGTATGTGCCTCGGCGGCAATGGCATCGTTCACTTTCTGTCGTTCGGCTTCGGGCATCAACACAGAAGTGAACACCATATATTTGCCATCGGTTTCTTCCACGAAGTTGGACAACAAACTCTCGGGCAACACGCCGGCTTCGACCAACGATGCAGGCGCATAATCGGCTTCGAGCAGCGTAAAAAACGGTTCGAACAACTCGGCATCCAATCCATGACGCCGAGCAGATATTGCCACTTTTTGGCGCACTTCGGCCACACGCTGTTCGTTCCAATAACTACGCCACGCATCAATGCGGCTTTGTTGTTCGGCTTCGGTGAGCAATAGCGACGACACATTCGAAAAACGCTTGACAACGCCGGCTTGTTCCAGCGAATCGCACACGCGCGCTATAGCCCGGCTGTAGGTCAATGCCGAGTCCAATGTGCCGGCCGTAGCGGCATAATACATCGATGCACAACCTTGGTTATTCTTTTCGGCATACAACGCCTGCGAACGCAACACCTTTGGCTCGTTGTACCCGATATGCTTCAAATCGCTGTCGAATGTTACCCACGACGAGGTATAAAAACACACGGCACACACTACAATAATCAAGCCTATCAACCACTTTTTACGGTCTATCGGATAGGTATTTATCTTATCGAAAAACGCAAATGCCATTGGCGAATGCGCCAACTGTCGTTTACTAAAAAAATGCGGCAAAAAGATTAACGCAAACGCCGTTGTGCCAATCAACGCAAACGAAGCAAACATGCCAAAATCTTTCAACAATTCGCTCTGCGTGAAGAGCAACCCGGCAAACGCACCAATAGTTGTCAAACAGCCAAGACACACCGGCGTCGATTGGTCTTTGAGCAGTTGAATCGGGTCGGACACATACTTGGAATGCGTGAGCACATGCAGGCAGTAACTCAACGCCACGCCCAACACGATGGCACCAATGCCAACCGCCAACAACGACATACTGCCCTTAATCCAATACATGCACGCCAAAGAGAAAAATGCGCCATAAACCACCGGCGACAACAACAGCAGCAAGGTCGATTTGTTGCGGAAACACCATGCAACCACCAAGCAAATGATTATCAACGACAAACCTATCGTCAGCAACAAATCTTTTTTGATTTGACGCGAGTTGAACACGCTCTGCACCGGCGAACCGTGAAACAACACTTCGTAATCGGGGTTCGCTGCCGTAAATTGCTCTATCTGCTCTTCCAACATTTCGACCAAATAGGTTCCCGTTTTCGAATCGAACGACTCGAAATTGGGCGACAAAAATGCCAATACCACCGTCGAATCAGGTGTAAAGAAATGACGATTTATCATGCGGAAACCACCCAGCGCATTCACCGCCGACCGTCCTTCGGGAAATAGTGCTTTGCGCAGTGCCAACGGGTCTTGACTGATCAATTCGGCCACCGACCCATCGACATCGGACTGTAACATACGCACATTATCAGCCATTTGCGCATCTATCGCCTCTTGTGTCAGCAAAGCATCGAAACGACCATAACACGCCGTATCGACCAACGTGGGCAACTCCTCCAAAGCATAATTCATGCCATTGAACAACACATCGTCGTCAATGCGATACAAGATATTGGCCACATAACCCGATGCCGTATCGCGCACAAGCAAACTTTCGACAAACGTATCGCAGGCAGCCGATAATTCGTCCGGCGACTGCACGCCGTCTTTCGACACGATTTGCAGAAAAATCTTATCCTTCACCCGCAAATTGCTGAAAGCCAAACCACTCTCGGTGGCTTTGTCCGTTTGAGGCAATAGTTTCGAAATGTCCTCCTCGTACTGCACCTGCAAGCCAAACAACACGAACGTCAGCGATGTCAGCGCCAAAACAAGGTACAACGCCCATTTACGCCGTTCAAAAAAGCGAAAAATCGGTATAAAAATTCTATCCATAGTCTGCAAATTAAACGAACGATGCCTCGCCTTTCAAATCCATATACACATCGGCATCGCGCCCTATGGTGCCGTGCCATTTAATGCCGTTCGCCGACCTATCGACAATGCGGATGCGGACTTCGACATGCGGATGCTGCACCGGCGTAACCAGCGTTGTCAGCCGACATTGCTGTATGTAGTTGAGCAACAACGGCTGCCCGACGACACGTTCGACACACTCTTTCAACATCTGTATGTTACACACGCCGGGCGACACCGGCTCTCCGGGAAAATGGCCGCGATAAACATCGCAATCGGCATGCAACACCACATCAAAGCGCATAGTTTCGTCGCTCTCGGATTGCTGATTGGTGATTGAATAATAATTTTTGACCAACATAATATTCTGTGATTATTTTTCTGATTTTTCTAATTGTTCTGACTCATAGCGTTGTTTCCAATCTGCGAAGAATGGTGGATTTGCCGGATAAAACTCCCCTTCGCGCGTAGTAAACAACTGCACTGTCGAGGCCGTAACTATCAGTGCATCATCGCTTTCGCGCCGAATTTCGTAATCGAACAGCAGTTTGCCGCCAATCGCCGGCTTGTAGGTAATGGTAACCAGCAGCGTGTCGTCAATCGAGGCCGTCTGATGATAGCGCAAGTGCATGTCGAAAACCGGTGCAAAAAAACCATTTTCGAAAATGTGCATATATCCCAAGCCGTATTCACGACCGAAAGCCTCGCGCGCGTCCTCCATATAACGCACATAGTTGCCGTGCCACACCATGCGAATGGCATCGACTTCGGAAAAACGCACCTGCACCCGAATGGTTGTCGATAACGTTGCCATACTATTTTCGGAACGGCGTTTTCACCACCACCGCTTTCACGGCTTTGTTGCGTATCTGCACAGCAATTTCCGTGCCAACCTTTGCAAATTCTGTTTTGACATAGCCCATGCCGATACCGATTTTGCGCGTCGGCGACATGGTGCCCGATGTTACAAAACCGATAGTGTTGCCCTGCACATCAACCAAGTCGTAATGTGCGCGCGGAATGCCGCGTTCCTGCAATTCGAAACCGACCAACTTACGCGACACACCTTCGGCACGCTGTTTGGCAATCAAGTCGCTATCAATCAGGTTCTTGCCGTCGGCAGGCTTAGTTATCCAGCCCAAGCCTGCTTCGATGGGCGACGTGGTGTCGTCTATCTCGTGTCCGTAGAGTGCAAAACCCATTTCCAAGCGGAGTGTATCGCGCGCGCCAAGGCCGATGGGTTTCACCCCGAACGGCTGACCGGCCTCAAAGACGGCATTCCAAATCTGTTCGCCAAACTGCGGATAGAAATAGATTTCGAATCCACCTGCGCCGGTATAACCTGTGTTGGAAATAATCACATTGTCCACGCCGGCCAAACGCCCTACCGCAAACGCATAGTATGGTATTGACGACAAATCGACATCGGTCAGTTGCTGCAACAAGGCCTGCGCTTTCGGTCCCTGAATGGCCAACTGCGCCATATTGTCGGACGCATTTTCGAGTATCGCTGCCTCGGCGTTATTGACATTGACCCATTCCCAATCCTTGTCGATATTGGCTGCATTGACAACCAACATATATTTTTCGGGTTCGTAGTGATACACTATCAAATCATCGACGATGCCGCCTTTGCCGTTCGGGAAACAGTTGTACTGCGCCTTACCGACGGGCAGTGCAGCGATATTGTTGCTGCACACTTTTTGCAAAAAACGCAGTGCATTCGGCCCTTTGACCCAAAATTCGCCCATGTGCGACACATCGAACACACCCACCTGATTGATGACGGTGAGATGTTCGTCGATGATACCCGTGCCATACTCAATCGGCATATTGTAGCCGGCAAATTCACTCATCTTTGCGCCCAACGCAATGTGAATATCTGTAAACGGTGTCTTTTTCATACTGTTGTGCTATTTTTGTTAAGTTTTACATCAAAAATTGATACTATTGATTTTTGTCCGAAACCAATTGGCCTCGCCATCGCTGCCACCGCGCTCGTTACCCGACAACAACCGATAAAACGGGCAGTTGCCCCACTCGGCCGGCACATCGGCTATCACCATATCTTCGCCGGTGTCATTCGCCACGTATGGTTCAATGGCGGCGTGCCACGCCCGAATACGCGCTATACTGCGGTCGGTGTAAAAATAGTCGTTGTCCGGCGATGCCAATTCCTGGATATACGCTTTGTAACGCTCCTTATATTCCGTTATCGACATCACTTTGCGCATCAGCATACGGTCGCTACCCAAACTGCCCCAATTCAGTAAATCCTGAGTTCCCGAATTAGGCATCACATTCGACGTACCCAACGTATTGTCGTAGTCGTATGGTATAAAATAAAATTTGCCGTCTGTATCGAAATAGAAATAATAATTTGCGCCATTGTTACACCAATAATCGTCCCACATGCCAACCATCACATTCACTGCATAAGCCCGCAGAAATTGATCGACAGCCAGATGCGTTTCGAGATACGCTTTCAGTTCGGCACTACCGCTTTTCAGGCCATTCAGCGTGGTAACAAATGTTTGAAGTTGTGTTTTTGCGGTCTCGAAACCGGTTTTCTTATTGGTTTTCAGGTCGTAGATATAGTCTTCGTGCTGTTCCAAGGTAGCCACACTGATGCCGATGTTGCCATCGACAACCGATTCGGGCGTGAGTGTCGCGCCCCACGAGGCTTTCCACAAATTGCCATCGTTCGACTGCCAATGATCGGCACCCATACGTTGTGTCAAAAATGTTTTGCTGATGCCTTCGATGAGGGCATACACGCCAAAATAGGCTTCTTGCTCGCTGTCGATGCACAACGACAGACGCGTATAACAAGCACGCGGCGCCATCCACACGCCAAAACGCCGAAACAAATCGTACGAATAAATTTCGCGGCAATAGGCGGCATCGTCCTTAAACCACTTCAGCACCACGCGGTCGCACCCGACGAAGCGTTGTTTTTTGCGGTACTCATCGAATTTGACCTGAAAATGCGCATGATGCCAATCGGGAGTTTGCGCATTGTGCATCTCGCCGGCCACACCTTCGGGACGTCGCCGGCTGGTGTTGCCACGCAAGCGCACACCTACGCTGTCCACGGTGTAGGTAATGCCATTTTGTTCGTAAACAAACGTGGCCGGCACATACACATCGTTGAACCAATCGATGTCGAAATTGCTAAGCAGCATATTCCACGCATCGGTGGTCATCAGCAAGCGCACTGCCGACACGCGCTCAATGTCGAACAACTCCTCGTAGGTCGGTGCCGGCGTGTCGGTACTCGGCACTGAATCGTTAGGTTGCACGCTATCGACAATCGGCGGCTGCACATCGGGCGTGCATGCGCACAACACCGACAGCAACGCTCCTATCAACCATTTGACTTTCATACAATTTTCCCAAAATAATTAAAAGCAGACAAAGATATTATTTTTTAGCGACACGACCAAATTTTTGCCTACAAAAAAGCGAGAATGGTTTCCATTCTCGCTGATTCGTTTATCGCAGTGTTTCTTTAGAAAACTTTGTAACGTTCGTCTTGGATGTCGGCCACTTTTTTCAGAGCCTCGATAGCCAAGTACGGTACCGAATTGCGCATACGTTCTGTCAGCATCACGCGTTCTTCATTTTCGTCGAAGTCGGCAGGCAATTCCGTTTTGTCCAACACCACAAATTCGAACACACCCATATTGCCTTTTTGCGGTTGCGACAAGGCGCCCACTTCGGCCAGCGGAGCCAAAGCAAACAAGGCAGGTTCGTTGCCTACGGCACCGGCGTACTGCATATTGAAGTTAACGCCACGCAACGTATCGACCGACAAGCCGGCTGCCACCAATTCGTCAAACGATTTGCCGGCGAAATCGGCTTTGATGAGTTCGGCTTTTTTGTCGTTGCGTGCTTCTACCTCGAGCATGGCTTTCACATCGTCGATGGGCGAATAACCTTTTTCGACCAAGCGGCTTACGGCAGCCACAATCTGTTGGTTGTCGCACTCGAACACATCGGAAACAGCGCCATCTTCCGCTTCGAATGCCCAACGCACCACTTGTCGCGAGTTTTTCACGTCGCGCAATTTTGTTGCATTGATATTCAGACGGTTAGCGGTCAGTACTTCGATATTTTGTTCGGTTGCTTTAGCCTCGAATTCTTCGATATTGGCGCAACCGGCAGCAAATTGTTTTGCAGCATTGAATATTTGTGCTTGTGTACGCGAACTCGGAATCACTTTGCGTTCGAGTACGGCAAGTTTCACTTTGGGCACTACGGCGCCGCGCTCCACCACTTGGAATATGCGTATGCCGCCCATACTTTTCTGCTGGAACACGCCATTCACCGGTGTTGTAAAGGCTTGTTCGGCAACTTCGCGGTCGAGTTCTATCTCGCGCGCCCATGCTTCGCCTCCGCGATAGCGTTGTTGCATGGCAGCAAAGTCGCCGTTGTTGCGCAGCAGTGCTGCCAGGCTGTCGGCCACGACTTGTGTTTCGGGCATCGAGGCTTCGGCCACATCGACAAAACGTAGTTTCACCGAATCAGGCAGGCTGATGCCGGTTTCGACAATGCGTGCCATTTTATAGGTGTCGTCGGCGAACAAGGGTCCGACCACATCGTTCTTTTTGCCGGCGAAGGCGAAGTCGCGCAAATCTTCGGGGACGTCATTTTTTGCCAAGTTTTGTCCTTTGTACGGTGTGTCGCTATTCGAGTTGGTTACGTCGGCTATTTCGTCGGTGGTGGAGAATTCCTCTTTCAGGCGATTGATCCACTCTTCCACTTCGGCATAGTCGGTTTCGCTCGGTTTGATGGGGAACGCCACATATTTCACGTCGCACGATGCTTCGCGTGCGAATTGTTCTTGTTTCTGTTGGTAGAGCTTTTTGATGTCGCGGTCGGATACCGAAACCAGCGAGTCGGGCACGGCGAAATAGGGTTTTGCCACATAGGCCACGTCCACTTGTGTTTTGTCGCCGTTGTAGGCGTTTTTCACTTCGAGGTCATTGGCGACGAACGAGCGTTGCAACAAGGCCGTGTATTTATCTTCGAGACGTGCGTTTTTGACGGTCGATTCCCAGAATGTCCAATACAATTTATAGGTGCGCAACTGTTCTTGCGGCAGTTGTGCGGCATCTTCGGAATCGAGCATGGTGATGAATTGTGCCAACACTGCGGGGTCGAAAGCGTTGGTTTGCGGGTTGAAAAATGCGCGTCGGCTGCTGATAATCGGGTGAACATTGTCGCCCAAAATCAGGTCGGACAGTTCTTTTTGGCTGACTTGCATACCGGCTTTTTCGGTTTCGGTAGCCAACACTTTTTCGCGCACCAGCGTTTCCCATACCGACTGACGTATTTGGTCGTTGAGTTCGTCGCTGATATTGGCTGTGCCCAACTCTATTTTGTACACTTCGGTCAGTTGGTCGATGGCGGCCATGTAATCTTCGGCGCTGATTTTGTCGCCATCGATTTTAGCCACTACCATGCGTTCGGCATTGACAATGGATGCGCTTGAGTTTAAGAAATCGCCAACGATGAAGGCTAAGAGTGCCACACCTACCACCACCAGCAAAAATACGCCGTGGTGTCTCATTTTTTCTAATGTTGCCATGTTTGTTATGTTTTTGTTTGTTGTTTATTTATTTTTAAGGTCGCAAAGGTACAATTTTTTTGTCGAATATGCAATATTTAAGCCAAAAAAATCACGAGTTTTTCCGATTATGCTATTTTTCGATGGTTAATTTAACGGTATCGATGCGATTGTTGTGTGCTTGCAGCACTTTGAATGTCCATTTGTCGATATGAATAATGTCGTTCAGTTTTGGGAATGTTTGGTAATGATGCAAGATGAATCCGGCCACCGTAACGTATTCGTCGGACTCGGGCAAATCCAAGTCGAACAGTTCGTTCAAGTGGTCTATTTCTATGCGTCCGGAGAGTACGAATTCGTTGTCGGCCACGCGTTTGGCGGTGTATGCGCGGTTGTCGTGTTCGTCTTCTATTTCGCCAAATATTTCTTCCATGATGTCTTCGAGTGTTACGATGCCGGCAGTGCCGCCAAATTCATCGACGACCACGGCAATGGATCGTTTGTCGCGCATAAACACGTCCATCAGTTTGTTGGCTGCCATAGTTTCGGGCACAATGGGCAGCGGGCGGATGCAATCGTGCCAATCTTTCGGCTTGCGAAAGAGGTCGGACGAATGAAAATAGCCGATAATGTTGTCGATGGAGTCTTTGTAAATGGGGATTTTCGAAAATCCTGTTTCGATGAGTGTGGCTTTCAGGTCGTCGAGCGCGGTGTCGTAGTCAAGTGCCACTATTTCGGTGCGCGGCACGATACAGTCGCGCAATTTTACCGACGAGAAATCGAGCGCATTTTGGAAAATGGTTACTTCGTTTTTCACTTCGTCCTGATTGTCGGCATGTTCGTAGGCGTCGTTTATCCAATAGTCCAAATCGACAAGTCCAAGTTGTCGGCGTTGCTCGGTGCGGTCGATTTTGACCCGAAACAGTCGCAGCAAGCCTACCGACAGCAATGTGGTGAAGCGCGCCACCGGATACATCACCACATAGCACAGCCAGAGGAATGGTGCAAAAATCTGCAGCCACAAATTCGGATTGACGCGAAAGATGGTTTTGGGCAAAAATTCGCCTGTTATCAGCACAATGATGGTGGCCGCAATCGTTTGCAACACGTTGACTAACATATCGTTGTGTACCCATTGTTCGAAAACGGGCGAGAGCAATTCGGCCATTTTGATACCATAGATGACCAACGCGATATTGTTGCCTACCAACAGTGTCGAGATGTATTGTTCGGGGTCGTTGTAGAATATGTTGAGGATGCGCGACGTCAGACTGCGTTTTTTCTTTTCGAGTTCGAAACGCAGTTGGTTCGACGACAGAAATGCGATTTCCATGCCCGAGAAGAAGGCCGAGAAAATCAGCGAAACGATGATAATTACAACCACAGAAAAATCACTGTTCATACGTTATTCGTTTGGGTCTATGGGAATGATGCCGCGCGTTTTGCGAATGGTATAGCGTGTCATCGATTGGTTCGATTCGAAACCTTCGCCGATAATTTGTTTGTCGCTTTGGTGAATAATGATTGTCGAATCGGAATAGATGCGTTCGGTATTTTGATCCCAAAAAAGTTGTTGCGTAGCAAACCTGTTGCCTTGGAAATTCATGGCACGCACGCTGTCGTCCAACTGCCACAATTTGCGCTGTTCGTAATAGCGTGCCCGCCGGCAATCGACTTCGGCTTCGATGTGAAATTGTTCGTCGAACGATTCGAGGTGCAGGCCTTCGGGGAAATCCCAATAAGGTTCTTCGGCCTTGTCGAACACCAACCACTTGGGCGCCGTGATGCGATAGCGCGTGATGCCCGAATCGGAAATGAGCGTCGTTATCTCGTTGACGCGCAGGCGTGGTGTTTCGCCGCGGTTATCGACGATTTCGTTGGAAACTTCGGGTTTTTGATTGCCGCCGCAAGCGATGCACAAAAACAGCATAACAACCATTCCGAGAATAGTTGTTACACTGTGTTTTGTTCTAAAGTGATTGTTCAATTCGGATTTCACTTTACGTTATCGGCAAATGGTCGTTTCGCCAATCCAACCGCCAACGGTAAAGGCTTTGCCGTCCTCCAAGTCGGGTTCGAAGAAAATCTCCTCTTTGCTTGGGAAATGCGGTGCATACGAGCGAATCAGTTCGTTGGCTTTCTCCTCCAAAGCGGGTTCAACCTGTTTTGCTTTGATGAATTTATCGACAGCGACCCAATAAACCGTTTTGTTCAGTGCAGCCGAGTCGTAAATGCCGCGTGTGTTGGCATACATCAGGCCTATCAGCAAATAGGGTGCGCCTTGGTTCGGGTTGGCCTCGAGCGACTTGCGTGCATATTCGCGTGCTTTCACAAAATTGTTCAGATTGGCGTTGTAAATCTGTGCAATTTTCAAATAATTGTCGGCTATTTCTTCGGCATTTTCCTGCATCGACACCGACTCCAAATAGTAGTCGATGGCTTTGGCATAATCACCTTTTTTGTACGACATGGCAGCGCATCCGGCGGCCGATTCGGCTGTGGGTTTGATGCTGTGTGCATATTCTGCGGCCTTGAAATAGACTTCGGATTCGCGGCAGTTCACCTGACGATATAGCCGTGTGGTAGCCGTCAGGAACTCGTAATCGGCTTTGCGGCTTTCGACTTGGGCGGCATAGATTTTGTCCATCTGTTCGCAGTCCGCTGCTCCCGACAAGGCAAACACTTGGTCTATCACAGGGTCTATTTTGGCATAAACGGCAGCATTTTTCAGCGATTGGTCGGCCGCATTTTTCTCGACGATGTCGTTGGCATAAACATAGTCGTTGATGAATTGCGTAGCCAACGTATTATCGGCTTTGTAGAGTTCGTACGATGTCGATATAAATTGCTGAAAGAAAGCAGGTTGTGCTTTTTTGCCAAGTGTATGTACGCTTTCGCTCAACCACTCGTAAGCAGTCTGTTTTTCGGTCGGGCGGTATTGCAACAGATAGTAAGCCTTCATGCCCAACAGATAGGCGCGCGGTTGTTTAGTGTCGTCGCCGAAATAGAGAATTTGTTCATCGTACACAGCCATCAGTTTGTCTATCAACTGTTCGCGTACAGCGGGGTCTTTTTCCTGCGAGATTTGCCAATCGACAATTTTGACGCCGTAGGTGTAGATGGCGCGGTGTGTGCCTTTGCAGTTGGCGAAAGCGCTTTCCCACGGTGTCAGAGCGTCGGCGTAGTTTTTCTGTTTGGCGGCTTCGGCAAACAGGCTGATATTGGCATTGCATTCGGGCGTCAGCGGTGCCGGCTGCGGTTTAACCACCGGCTCGGCAACGGTTTTAGCCACCGGTTTAGCAACGGTTTTAGCCACCGGTTTAGCGGCGACTTCGGCTTTTTTCTCGATGCCGATATCGGCTTTTTTCTGTTTTTCGGCTTTGAATGCCCCTTGTTTTTGGGCAACTGCACTGAAAGCAATCAGTGCGCTCAGCAGCAACATTACATTTCTTTTCATCATAATCTTTTTCCTTTTTGTTGGTTGATTTTACTGAATGCGTTGTTTGAAGAACCACATTTCATTCAGTGTTAAATTAATACCTATTTTGAAATAATTTTCTTGCAATTTATTTTTCAGTGCCACGCCAATATTTCCGTATTCCAAGTTGATATTGACCATGGTTTTGGTCGTTCGCAGCGGAAATCCGACGCCGCACGTTATGCTGATGTCGCGTGTGCCGACGTACTGTTGTTGTGCGGCATCGTAGAGTTTGAAATACGAGTTGGCATAACTTGCGCCCAATCGCCACCGCATGCGGTCAACGTATCTGTTGCCATAGGGTCGGTAGATGTATTCGGCACCCAGCGAGAATTTTTGTCGATTGACCAACGAGTCGGTTTTGCCGTAATAGCGTGCTTTGGCAAATTCCTGCAGCGTATAGTCGAATGCGATTGTCAGTTTGTTGTCGTATGTATAGGACACGCCTGCCCCATACAGCGAAGGCAAATCGAACAATTCGGAGGTGTTGGCCGAGATGGTATCGGCGCCGACCGTTTGCATTTCGTATGTACCATATAGTTTTGAGATATGGTCGTACACAAATCCTAAGCAAAAATTGTGCCGACCGATGGTTTCGTGATATTGAAAACCGTATCGCAAATTAACATTTTGTACGCGTGTGGTAGTGTATTGTGTTGTGGGATAGACAGTTGACACATTTGGCACCGACACTGTCAGCAGGCGTGTATTTTCGATAGAGCCAAACATATAATAGACATTGACGCCGAGCGAAAAACGTTTCCAGATGGTGCCGGCCAAACCGATATACACCTGGTTGATGCCGCCGCTGCCACGAAACGTGTGCGTTTGTGTTACGGCAGTCGAGGTGGAATCGGTGAAGCCGTAGTTGTAGCCGACAAACGAGTAAGGCAGCACGCCTACACTGAGTCCCATCCAGCGTGTGATGGGCAACTGAAAGGCCAGATATTCGAGGTTGCCGGTGAAAGTTGTGGCTTGGTCGTCGCCGGAGGCATACGATGTGAGCAGTGCCGAAGCCCCAAATTCGAACAAGAAACTTGTGCTGTCGATACTGCTGTTCGATGCGGGATTGGCAGGATTCATGCTGGTGCGTGTGCGCAACGCATACGCAGCGCCGCCCATCGATTGGCTGCGCGAGAAACCAATGTCCTGCAACCGTCCGTAGCCGTAGCGTGTATAGGGCGAATTGACATTATTTTGCGCCATCAGGTGCAACGGCACACAGCACAACGTCACCATAAACAACACGCAAAATGTCCTACAGCAGGCTTTATTTGCTATTTTGTATAATAATTTCATTCAATCCGATGAGCACTAAATTTGGCTCGGCAAATGTACAATTTTTTATTTGATTTTGCAAGAGTCTTGCGGTTCCACCTGTTAAAACTAATTGATAAGGGCTGTTTTTTTGTCGAAAATGCTCCAAATAGCCTTCGATTTCGAATAGCAATCCGTAAAAAGCGCCGGATCGCATGGCGTCTTCGGTCGATTGTGCCATAAAGGTTGTTGGCTCGGTTGGTTCGGGCAGTGGCAGTTTGCCGGTGAACTCGTGCATGGCGCGCAAGCGCAACTCGTATCCGGGCGCGATGTTGCCACATTCGAAACGATTGTCGGCCGACACAAAATCGTAGGTTACGCAAGTGCCGGCATCGACCACAAACAGTGCGCCTTCGGGCACCAAGGCGCGCGCTCCGACGGCTGCAGCAATGCGGTCGGCGCCAAGTTCGTGCAATTTGTAATCGAACGTGATGGGAAAGTGCAAATTGTACGGCATTGTAATCAGATTCGGTAACTGCCTGTGCAACAGCGGCATAACGGCAGCGTCGGCAGCGTCGCCGGCCACACTGCAATAGATGGAAGCATCGATATCGGTATGTGCGACGAGGTTTTGCAGAAATTCATCGGTGATGCAATCGCAGGTGCGAATCGCCACTAACCGTCGATGGTCGAACAATGCAAATTTGGTGCGCGTATTTCCTCTGTCTATGACTAAATTCATAGTTATTTACCACAATTTTTAGACGGCTACCACGCCTGCGATGTGCGGGTGCGGGTCGTAATCGGTCAGTTCAAAATCGTTGTAGTCGAAATCGAAAATCGATTTTACATCGGGATTGATGTGCATGTGTGGCAGCGGGCGCGGCTCGCGGGTGAGTTGCAGTTGCACCTGTTCGAGGTGGTTGAGGTAGATGTGAGCATCGCCGAGCGTGTGTACGAAATCGCCGGCTTGCAAGCCTGTAACCTGCGCCATCATCTGCAGCAGCAGCGCATACGATGCGATGTTGAACGGCACGCCGAGAAAGATGTCGGCACTGCGTTGGTAGAGTTGCAGGCTGAGTCGTCCGTCGGCCACATAGAACTGAAACAGTGTGTGGCACGGCGGCAAGGCCATTTTTTCGACTTCGGCCACGTTCCAAGCGCTCACTATCAGTCGGCGCGAGTCGGGATTGTGGCGTATCATCTCCACCACATTGCTTATTTGGTCGATGGTGCCGCCGTTGTAGTCGGGCCACGATCGCCACTGATGGCCATAAACGGGACCAAGTTCGCCGTTGGCATCGGCCCATTCGTTCCAGATGCGCACGCCGTGTTCTTGCAGATATTTTACGTTGGTATCGCCTTGCAGAAACCAAAGCAATTCGTAGATAATGGACTTGAGATGCAGTTTTTTTGTGGTGAGCAGCGGGAATCCGTCGGCCAAATTGAAACGCATTTGGTGGCCAAACACGCTGCGGGTGCCGGTGCCGGTGCGGTCGTGTTTTTCGACACCTTCGTCGAGCACGCGGCGAATCAAATCGAGGTATTGTTTCATGTTGTCAGTGTGTTAATGTTTCGTATGTTTTTGGATAAGCGTCCGTTATCAATAGATGTTGTACGTCGTTTTGGTTACTTTGAACTCGGTGCGGCGATTGATGGCATTGACAATTTCCTGCTGCTCGGGTGTGAGCAGTTTGACAAGTTTTTCGTCGAGTATTTCGTCTTTTTTGACAAAGCGCAACTCTTTGGCCATTGTTTCATCGACCACCACGGGGCGACTTTCGCCGTAGCCTTTGGCTGTCAGCCGGTCGGGCGCGATGCCGGCCTGCACCAAAAAATCGACCACCGATTTGGCACGTGCTTCGGATAGTTTCATATTGGCGTCGTCGCTGCCTACACAGTCGGTGTGCGCTGCGATTTCGATGGCAATGTTCGGGTTGTCGGTCAGCATTCTGACCGTACCGCGTAACGCCGTTTCGGATTCCGGCGTCAAATCGGCTTTACCGAACTCGAAAAAGATATTGTCGATCGGGATTGGCTGCCCGATGGTTGGCAGTGCGAAATTTTCGACAAAGGTTTTGCTGTCGGTCAAATTGTCGGTTGTCAAGCGCGCCGAACTATTGAGGTAACCGCGCGATGTAGCCAGCATGATGTAGTTGGCATTGTTGTCGAGTTTGATGCGGAAAGTGCCGTCTTTTTTTGCACGAATTTTGACATTGGTGCCGTTGTCGCCCACCATTTTGATGATGGCATCGGGCAGCGTATTGCCTTTTTCGTCGGTTATTTTGCCTTCGACCGCATAGACCAATTCGGGTAATTCGAAACTATAAATTCGGTCGTAACACTTTGATTGATTGCGATTTGACGAGAAATAACCGCGTTCGGCATCATTTTCGAAGGCGATGCCAAAATCATCGCCATTGGAATTGATAGGCGTCAGCATATTGTACACTCGCCACTGCCCTGTCGAATCTTTTTGGGCTTTGAAAATATCCAATCCGCCCAAACCGGCGTGTCCGTCGGAAGCGAAATAGAACGTGCTGTCGTTACGGTAGAAAGGGAACATTTCGTTGCCGGCGGTATTGATGTCGGCACCCATGTTTTCGGGTACGCTCCACCCTTCGTCCGTTTTTTCGGCCACCCAAATGTCCTTACCGCCAAATCCGCCGGGTGCATCCGACACAAAAAAGAGGCGTTCGCCGTCGGTTGACAATGTTGGGTGCGCCACGGTGATGGTGCTATCCTTAAATAGTGTGATTTTAGTTGGCGTTGTCCACTGTCCGCCCGAGCGTTTGGCTGTCCAGATTTCGCCGCCGACATCGCCGGCTTTGTCGATACGGCAACGTGTGAAATAGATGGTTTTTCCATCGGGAGCAAACGCTACGACACCTTCATCGTCGTCGGTATTGAACTCGCCTTCAAGCGGTTCGGGTTTTTCCCATGCGCCCGAGGCGTTGCGCCGTGTGGTAAACAAGTCGTGATTCGCTACGCCCGTTATGGCGTTTGCCTTGCGGTTGGTTGTATTGTCGCGATTCGACGTAAAGACCAGCGCTGCTGCCTCATTGCCCATGAATGCCGGTGCAAAATCGGAATTTTTCTTTGAATTCAACACGTCGGCGGCTTTCACGACATAGCGTGTGGCCGTTTTTTTCCATTCGTTGGCTTGTTGTGCGCCGCGCAGTCCGGCGCGTGCCAGCGAATCGTCGTGCGTTTGCAGATAGATGTCGTACTGTTTGGCGGCTTCGGCATAGCGTCCGAGCGCGTGCAGCGATTTTGCGTTGTACAAGAACACCACCGAATCGTTATATTTGTATTTGATGGCTTGTGTGTAAGCACGTGTAGCGCGTGCATGATTGCCTATCAGCCGATAGCATTCGCCCTGTTTGAAACAGACTTCGGCTTTGAGTTTTTTCTGTTTTTTGGCCGAGATGCGCGATTGTGTTTTTTTGTAAATGTCGGCAGCAGCGAAATATTCGCCGTTGTCGTAGGTGCGATCGGCTTTTTTCAGGCGTGCCGACACACTGCACGAAGCGCACATCAGCACTATGCCCGACAGCAGCACCACTATGTTACCTTTGCGTGTCATTTACACAACTGTTTGGCGTTCTGAATTTTTTGATAGTGGCACACCATCAAATTGCCATCGACATCGCGTAAGTGCATGCCGTTGCCTTCGCAGTAGCGGAACATTTTGCAATCGGCGCACGCGTCTTTGCGCATCCATTCGCGGTTGCGGTAGTTCTGAAAACGATTTTGCCACACGTCCCAAAAATCGTCGGTGTAAATATTGCCCTGATAATACTTGCCGCGTATGCTTGTACACGCCGAAATGCTGCCGTCGATGAGTACCGACGCGATGGAGATGCCGGCCGCACATTGGTAAAAATGGTCGCGCACAAAACCTTCGTAGTCGCCCAAAAAGCCTTCGCAACTATACGAGACGTGCATTTTCCCCTCTTTGCGCAGGGCAGCAATAAAATCCAACAGCCATACAAAATCGGCATCGTCGATATGCAATTCCGGCATATTTTTAGCGCGTCCCATCGGATCGATGGTAAACAAGCGCCACCGCCGCACACCCATTTTATATAGAAACTCGGCAAATTCGGGCAGTGTTTTGATGTTACGCCGATTGACACACGTTACCACGTCCCACACAACCTGCGACGGCGTATCGGCCACCATGCGCACGGCATCGGCTGCCTTTTGAAAACTCTGTTTGTGGCCACGCAGCCAATTGTGGTCGGTTTCGAAACCATCTAAACTGATAGTGAGTGCATGCAAGCCCGCATCCAACAACTGCTGATAACGTTGCGGCGTCAGATACAGGCCGTTGGTTACCATTCCCCACGGGAAACCACGCCGATAGAGTTCGGCGCCGCATAGTTCCAAATCGTCGCGCACCAATGGTTCGCCCCCCGAAATGATGATCATCACTTTGTGCGGATCGACATGCGGCGTAATGCTGTCGATGGCACGCAGAAAATCGGCGAAAGGCATATCGGGCGTTTGTTCGGCGGCTTTGCAGTCGCTGCCGCAGTGGTGACAATGCACATTGCAACGCAACGTACTCTCCCAAAAGAGTTGGCGCAAGACGTGCAGTTGCTTGTCGTTGTTGCGAATTTTTCGCGCCAACTCCAACGCTATTTTTTGTCGCAATTTCATTATTTGTCAATCGGTTTCACGTCAAAATCGACCGTTACATTGGCCGTTCCTTTGAACCAACTGTCGGAGTCGCCGTCGAAAACGAGAGTTACGGTTTTCGAGTCCGACTGATATTTGCCGCGCTCGTCATCTACGTGTATGGTGGCGGCGTCGCTCGGCCATCGCCGACCATCCAAAGCATATTGACCTTGAATGTCCGTATAAAGTGTATCGCTTTCGTAATCAGTTATTTGCACAACCACACGCATGCTATCGACGGGTTGTTTGGTATCGGCATTTTTCACGGTGCCTTTGATGTGATACTCTGCCGACGGCACGCCATACATGGCCATCACTTCGCCATTGCCATTGATGGACTGCGATGTGCTGCACATGGAAAATCCCAGCAAAGCGATAATCGACCCAAACAACTGATTGAGACGACGCAAGAAATTTTGATGTAAATGTTTCATGATGCTGTTATTTTTTCAGTACAACTTTTACTTTTTTTGCCGATGCTTTGGTATTCAACCCATCGGATTCGGTTTTTTGCATGGTTACCTGTACCGAGTCGGGCGCGATGCCGGCATCGTTGCTCAGTGGCGTGCATACCAACGTTACGGCATTGGCACCGGCGCGTTGCACGCCCACTACGTCGAACCGACCTTTTTGGTCGGTGGTGTCGGGATTGGCTTGCGTTCCGGCGATGCGCACTTCCACATTGGGTTGTGGTTTGCCTTGTTCGTTTACAACACGTCCGCCGACATGATATTCGGTGAGCGGAATGCCATATTTAGCCATAATGTTACCACGCGTCGGTCGCATTTGCGGTGTGCTACACATGGTCAGTCCCAATAACGACAACAATGCGCCCAAAAGCATGTTGAAGCGTCGCAAAGTTTGTTTACGCAATTTTTCCATAATCTATCGTTTTGTTTATTTTTTAATCGTCAGCCGTACCAGCAAGCCATCTAACGTCGTCAGCAACCAATCGGTGGCACTTACGGGTGTCATGGCATTGATGCCGGTATTCCCTATTTTGTATTGCCACAAAGTGCGTCCGTCGGCAGCATCGAGGGCAGTAATCAGACCGTTGCGTGTAGCAAACGCCAACACGCCGCCGCAGCAACCGATGGCACACGGATTGTTGTCAGCGACATACAACTCCTCTCTTTTCCAACGCACATCAAAGGTTTTTATTGTGGCATCGATGGCATAAAACCGCCCATCGTCGGTGCGGGCATAGAGTGTTTGCTCATCGCCGGAAAGCGCCAACGATGCTATAAACCTATCATTATCAGGCGATTGCCACAAAATTTGTCCATCGACGGCATCGATTGCCACTACACGGCCATTGTCGGTAACCACAAACAAATGCCCGCCGGCAATGTATGGTGCCGTAACCGGATTGCCCGGCAATGCACAGCGCCACACCGTTTGTCCGAGCGTAGCATCGACGGCATAGAGTGTTTTGTCGGCCGCACCGAACACCACATTCTTATCGCACAACACCGCCGAGTTTTGCACAAATCCTTGTGGTTCGACACACGTCCAAAGCACCGCGCCCGATTCCACGTTGACGGCACGCATTTTGGCATCGCCACTGCCGACAAACGCCACATCGGCAGCCACGACAGGTGTTGCACAAACGGCCTGTCCGGTAGGTTGTTTCCACAACAAGCGACCATCAGTGGCATCCAGACAGTAGATATTGTTGTCGCCGCTGCCAAACAGCACTTTGTTATGCGCTACCACCGGCGCCGCCGCAATGCACTGCGCCGTCTTGTACTGCCACAACTGTTTTCCTTTGGCCAAATCGAAGCAACGCATCATGCCCGAATCGTCGCCCACAAAGACCCGACCATCGGCCACGGCGACGCTACCATGAATGCCCCAATCGAGTTGTCGTTGCCATGCGACTTTGACATTTTTGTATTGTTTATTCACGTCGTAATTTGGCCGCGGGAACAAACGTTCGTCGCTTTCGGTGTAGATGCGCGGTTCTATCGGCAAGGCGTACCACCGATGCGCCGGTTCGCCGATGCGTTTTTCGGAGATATAGAGCGAATCGGCCATGTCGCACAGCGTGTAACCACCGACGGCGCTGTTTTCGCGCAAAGTGGATCGCAGCACCACGCCCGTGATGCCATCGAAATCGAGCACGGCATTGCGATGATAATGTCCGCAAAAAATGCCTTGGATATTATACCCGCGCACCAAATCGGTTACGGCATACCAATTATCGACATCGCCATTTTGCAGCGGATGGTGCAACACGAGATAAACCGGCTGTTTGCGTCCCGTTTTTTTCAGATGATGCGTCAGCCACGCTACCTCTTGCGGTGCCACATGTGCATCGTTGCGGCGCAACACAGGGCTGCTGTTCACGCCCAAAAACAGATATCCGTTGAAAAAAAGTCGAAAATGATTATCACCAAAGATGCGGGCAAAATCGACTGCTCCCGATTCGGACACGCGCATATCGTGATTGCCGGGCACTACATAATAAGGTATGCGCAATCCGTCCAACATCTGTTTGGCCAAGCGCAACGATTTAGTATCGCCATGATGCGTAACATCGCCGCACACCAGCACAAACGCCAAATCGGCACGTTCGTTCACTTCGTCGATGGCGCGTTGCAAATCGTCAAGATTCTGCGGCAGCGTATCGCACACATGCAAATCGCTGAAAATAGCGAAACTGAACGTAGCATTCACCGGCGTGCGGTCGCGTTCGACGGGAAAATCCTCACGTTTTATCTCGTCGCCATTGCCACGAAACGAGGGTTGTGCCAGCGCCGTTGCTGCGACACACCACAGCATTATCACAAAAAATCGACTGCGTTTCATGCGTTTCTTGATAAGTTTAATTACAAACTACAAAAGTAGTTTTTTTTCTTCAGACCACCGCACAAAAACAAGAAAAATCGTCGCCGCGCCCATAAAATAAAGGATATTTAACACAACAACCATGCTTTTTGCGTTTTTTAGGCGACTATCGTGCAGTGATACAATATTTTTTTTGTATTTTTGTTTGTCAATTCGAGTTTTTGATGTAACTTTGCGCACTTGTAACAGCCTCGTTTCACGCCTATGAAAATAAAACAAATCGTTACCATTTGTCTGCTTTGGAGCCTGTCGGCTACGACCTTATCGGCCGCCAAATGGTATATGGGTTTTATGGGCGGCTACGACTACAACGCCTACTCCATCGAGACAAACTACGCCTACGATATGCGCTACAAAGGGCGCGGCGGTCTGACCATCGGTATGCCGATGGAATTGTGCATTACGCAATGGTTTGCCTTGCGCGTTGATGTGATGTATGTGCAAAAAAACCACAAGATGTATCGCACCAACGCCTACAGCGACATCTACACCAACACCGGAAACCACTATCTGCACCTGCCGGTGATGCTCAATTTCTCGTTTGGCGGCGAAAAACTGCGCGGTTATATGAGTTTCGGCGGATATGCGGGCTGTTGGTTGGCCAGCCGACGCGAGGGTCAAACCATTGCCATCAGCAACGCCTCGGGCAGCGAGGAGTCGATTTACGCTTTCGACGAGATGCGCAAGATAGACAACGCCATCGACCGCCGCATCGACTCTGGTGTAACAGGCAATGTCGGCATCGCAGTAAACATCGACGAACGCATGATGTTTCACGTCGAGGCCGGCTGCTACTACAGCCTGCTCAGCACCGAGCGCGACAAGACACTCGTGGCTCCCAATCCGCGCTACGACACCACATTCACCCTGCAGTGCGGACTCACATTTGCCGTAGGCAAGCACAAACAAAAACGCAGATAACCCAAACGCATGAAACCTCTCCACATCATCATAGTATCGATTGTTGTAGTCGTGGCCGGCGTATCGTGTCGCAATCATGCCAACGAATTGCTGAACCCGAACACGGCTCCGTACAACACGCCGCTCGAACAGTTCGAAGTGGTGTGGAACGGCATAAACAACGGCTACGCCTTTTGGGACATCGACCCGACGGATTGGGACTCGGTGTACACGGTTTACAAACCGCGTTTCGAAGAGTTGTCCAACCAAACAAACGTGCCAACAGCCACATTGCAAAACTACTACGCCGACATGTGCAGTCGCCTTATCGACCACCACATGGCTGTGGTGATACGCAATCCGAAACCGGCTGCCGACGACACCATCACCACCTTCGTAATCAATCCGGGCAACAGCGAAGTCAGAACGCGGCCGTACTATCACGAAAGATTTTCCGACTCGCTGCTGTTGGTCTGCATCGACAAGTTGCGCAGTGCCGCCCTTGTTGACACCATGGCCTACTGCAATACGCCCCAAGGAAGCATTTTGGCATGCAACATCAACGGCATTGCCTATCTGCATCTGTCAAAATTCATGCTGACAGAAGCCCTCAACAACAACGATTCGAGCAGTCAAGCCATCGCCAAAGCCTATCGGTTATTCTACGACTTGGCCGTGCATGCCGACACACTGAAAGGCATCATACTCGACCAGCGCGGCAACGCAGGCGGCTATGTCAACGACTTCGACTATGTGTTGGCGCCATTCATCGACAAGCCGCTGACATTGGGCACCACCCGCCGCAAAGAAGGTTTGGCGCGCCACGACTACAGCGTGTGGATTCCGTTCACCATAGAGCCCGCCGCCGAGCACCGCGTGCCCGATGTACCGATTGTGGCTTTGGCCGATATCAACTCCGCCAGCATGAGCGAACTGACCACCTACGCCGTAACACTGCTGCCAAACGGCTGTTTTGTGGGCGAACGCACCTACGGCGCACACGGACCGCTCTTCAGCAATTTCGAAATAAACTACAGCGGCACATTCGGCGACAAAAATTTGCAGAAAACCCTGCACTACGTTTACATGTCGAACGATGTATTCAAACCCAACGACGGCAACATACTCGAAGGCAAAGGTTTCCGACCCAACCACCAAGTGCTGTTCAACAGCGAAAAAATGAACGCCGGCGACGACGTACAACTGAATGCCGCCATCGACATTATTTTGAACAATAAATTTCCGACTAATCCATAAAATCAATCTATGCAGCCGGCTGTCATTTTCATTCTTCTACTGACCATTTTCATTGTTGATTTTGCGTTCGACCGCACGCTGTCGTGGCTCAACATCAAGCATTCGACCGACGCCATACCCGAGCCGTTGCGCGACATGTACGATGCCGAAAAATATGAGAAGCAGCAACGTTACATACGCGCCCAAACCAAATTTGGTTGGTGCGTGGCCTTTTTCAATTTTACCATCACGCTCATCATGTTGCTATGCGATGGTTATGCGTGGCTGGATGGAATTGTGCGCACATGGACAAGCAACGAACTACTTGTGTCGTTAATTTTTATTGGCATCCTTTTCCTATTCTCCGAAATAACATCCATCCCGATTTCCATTTATCGCACATTTGTCATCGAAACACGTTTCGGATTCAACAAAAAAACACCCAAACTCTTTGTTACCGATCGACTCAAAGGTTTGGCATTATCCATCATCTTGGATGGCAGTTTGCTGACCATTACCCTTCTCATATACCAACAAATTCCCGACTATTTTTGGTTGGTGGCCTGGGCAGTGGTAACTACATACAATTTGTTCATGGGGCAATTTTATTCCAAACTGATTGTGCCGCTATTCAACAAACAGACACCGCTCGAAGCCGGTGAATTGCGTAGCGCCATCGAACAATTTGCACAGCAATGCAATTTTCAGATAAACAATATTTACGTCATCGACAGCTCGAAACGCAGCACTAAAGCCAACGCCTACTTTACCGGTTGGGGCAAGCGCAAACGCATCGTGCTGTACGATACGCTCATCAACAAACTGACAACCAAAGAGATAGTAGCCGTATTGGCACACGAAATAGGGCACGACAAGCGCCACCACACGCTGCGCAGCCTTGCCATATCGCTGCCCATGAACCTGCTGATGTTCATACTACTCGGGCTGTTCCTCAACAGCGACCCATTGGCACAAGCGCTGGGTTGCAGCCAAGCCTCGTTCCACATCAACATGTTGGCATTCAGTTTCTTGTACACGCCCATCAGTAACGTGTTGGATTGGATAAGCAACATCATATCGCGGCGCCACGAATACCAAGCCGACGACTTTGTCAAGGTTAACGGATACGCCGAGGAACAGATTTCGGCACTGAAAAAGATAACGGCGCACGCGCTTCGCAATCTGACACCGCATCCGCTGTATGTGTTCTTATACTATTCGCACCCTACACTCTTACAGCGCATTACGGCATTACGCAATAACCCGACCACCAACTAATTTTTTTCGCACGCCATGCAACGTTTTCACACTAAAATTCATCTATAAAAAAATAACCTTCTATTTTTTGTTTAACTTTTAAATTTTTAATCATTATGAAAAAAGTATTTTTGACTTTGGCCGTAGTTGCAGTTGCAGCACTCGGCATGACATCGTGCAAAGACAGCAGCGAAGCCCGTTGCTGGAAAGTAACCTACAAAGCAGCCGGTGTGGAAATTGTTACTTACACTTGGATGAGCGAAGACACCATGAATGCCACTTATGGTAAATTCACCGATTTCAAAGCAGAAAAAGTTTCCGGCACCGAAGGTGATTGTTTAGATCTTCAAAACGAAAAAGGCGGCGGTTCTATTAACTTTTAAGTACTGCCTAATTTGTAAAGTAAAAAAGCAAAGAGCCGCAGTGAATGCGGCTCTTTGTTGTGCTTTTATAGCCATCGGTTATTGCGCCGGTTCGGCCACAACCTTCACCTGCGGTGCATTGAGGCGCGCTTTCAGCCATAGTTCAAACTGCTGTTTTTCAGCCGATTGCACCGACTTGCTCCACGCCACATTGACAACCGGTATCTGTTGCTTTTTGGCGGTTTTGACATCGATTTCATCAGCAATAGAGAACGTCATCGACTCGACACTCGGGAACAAAACCTGCACCTCGCGCACCAACTGCTCGGGCGTGATGGTCGATTTGTTTTCAAGTTGGTCAATCTGCTCGCGCAAACGCAAAATGGTCGAATCGCGCTCGGCCAACTGCACCTCTTTGCGCTCCAACATCTGCTGAATCATCTCCGATTGCGCATCGATATCCAACGTATTGCCACCGGTTTGACGAATCACCAATTTAGCCTTCGACAAGCCGAAATCATCCAACCGTTTTTGCAGATATTCCACCTGTTCGGGCGCCAACGGAGTGCCTACCAACGACAGCGTAATGCTCTGTTCCTTAGCCGAATACTGACGTTTCACATTGATTATCTGCACATTTTCGAGCACCGCGCTGTGTTCCATTTCCGACACATATTTGATGGCCTGACTGTTGAACGAAGTCTCGCGAATAACGTTGATGCCGATGAAAATGCTCGGAATGATGATGATGAGCGAAAATATCAAAATGCTGCGGCGCACCTTGCGTTCGTGCTGCGCATCGACGAAATGTTTGCGCGGAAATTTCAGATAGCGCACCATCAAAAACGTAGCCAATGCGATGAAAAACGAATTGATGAAAAAGAGATAAAAGGCGCCGAAAAAGTAAATCCATTGTCCCGTACCCAAACCATAGCCTGCCGTACACAGCGGCGGCATCAATGCCGTGGCAATGGCCACGCCGGAAACCACGGTAACTTTTTCCTGCTTGCGCGATGTGGCTACAATGCCAGCCAAGCCACCAAACAACGCTATCAGCACATCGAATACGGTCGGTTTGGTGCGTGCCAACAGTTCCGACTGCGCATCGCTGAGCGGCGTTAGCAGAAAATAGGTAGTCGAAGCAAACAGACTGATTAGCACCATAATCATCAAATTGCGTAACGACTTGCGCAAGAGTTCGTTATCGCTAATGCCAATAGCCAAACCGATGCCCATAATCGGGCTCATCAGCGGCGAAATCAACATGGCGCCGATGATAACTGCCGTCGAATTGACATTCAGCCCGACCGAAGCGATGACAATGGCAAACGCCAAAATCCACACATTCACGCCACGAAATTCGACACTGCGACTAATGTTGTCGATGGTGGCCTGCGCATCGCAATCGACATCGATATCGACCAATGCTTTGAGATAAAGACGCACATCGTGCCACAACACACTCACCTTGTCGCGAAAAGTTTTTTTGGGTTGCTCTTCCATTTTTTTAAGGGTTTATTATGTTATTTTTTAATCTAAAATTCGTCATTCACAGCCATCAAATCGGCCATCACACCATCGCTCAGCATGATGCCGCTGCGCGTCAGGCGCAAGCGACCATCCGCAAGAATCAACCGCTGTTGAGCCAAATGCGATTCGGCACAACGCAGACAATAGTCGGCTGCCGCCCTACCAAACAGGGTTTCGAGTTGCGCCATGTCGATGCCGTCGGAAGTTCGCAAACCGGTGAAAACAAATTCGTTATACCGATTTTCGTCGGTCAATTGTTCTGTTTCCGACGGCACACTTCCCTGCTCTATCGCTTCGACATAGGCTCGCGTGTCGGCCACATTCCACTGACGCGATGCGCCATCGTACGAATGCGCCGCTGCACCCACGCCCAAATACGGCACGCCGTGCCAATAGGCAGAATTGTGCCGTGAACGAAAGCCCGGTCGGCAAAAATTCGATATTTCGTATTGCTCAAATCCGGCTTGCGCGAGGCGTTCTGTCAGTGCGCCAAACATCGCCACCGATGTCTCTTCATCCAACTCGGCCACCCGACCACTCTGCCGCCACTGCGTCAGCGGCGTATTATCTTCGTACATCAAATTGTATGCCGAAATGTGTTGCACCTGCAACTCAAGAGCCGTTTGCAACGTTTTGTGCCATCGTTGCAAGGTTTGTTGCGGCAATCCGTACATCAGGTCGATGCTGATATTGTCGAATCCATGGCGTTGCAGCAAGCGCACCGCCTCGACGGCTTGCGCCGCCGTGTGCCGCCGATGCAAAAATGTCAGTTCGTCGTCGTCGAAACTCTGCACACCCAAACTCACCCTATTAAATGGCAACTCCGCCAACTGCGCCACCATTGATTCGTTCAAATCGTCGGGATTGCATTCGATGGTAATTTCAGCATCGGGTGCCACCACAAAATGGTGCTGCACAGCCTCGAGCAGGCGTTGCAGTTCGCCGACAGACAACGTCGAAGGCGTTCCGCCGCCCAAATAAATAGTCGAAACCGTATCGCCCGACAGATACTCGCGCCGCAAGCGCAACTCGGTCGTCAGCGCATCGACATAACGGCGGCACAACGACAAATCGGTGCCGCTGTGAAACGCGCAATAGACACAACGCGTGCGACAAAACGGAATGTGCACATAAAGTCCGACCACAATCAAAAAAACATTTATTAAAGGGCAAAGATACAATTTTTTGTGCGAACTTCAACAAAAAAAATGGAAATTTATGCGTCGGCGCCACTTTTTTTGTGTAAATTTGCAGCAATTTTTTAACGAATACACGAGTATGGCCAAAATAAACAGCAACTACACCAATTTGCAAGAGAATTATCTATTTGTGGAAATAGCCAAACGCACGGCAGCCTATCAGAAAGCGCACCCCGAAGCACGCGTCATCAAGTTGGGCATTGGCGATGTAACACGTCCGATAGCTGCGGTGGCCGCCGACGCCATGATAGCCGCCAACGAAGAGTTGAAACACGCCGAAACATTTCGCGGCTACGGGCCCGAACTCGGGTACAAATTTGCCAAAGCAGCAGTACAACGCTACTATGCCAACTATGGCGTGGATGTCGATTTCGACGAACTGACAATAGGCGACGGCATCGGTTCCGACTTGGCCAACATCACCGACCTGTTTTCGTCGGACAACACGGTGCTGATTCCCGATCCCGTTTATCCGCTGTACAAAGCCACATCGATTATGGACGGACGGCGCATTTGCTATTTGGAATGTTCGATTGAGAATAACTTTTTGCCCACGCCGCCCGACTATCCGTCGGATTTGATTTATCTCTGTTCGCCCAACAATCCGACAGGCGCCACCTTCGACTACGCGCAGTTGAAAGCGTGGGTCGATTATGCCAACGCATGCGGAGCCGTCATTTTGTACGACAGCGCTTACGAGCGTTTCATTGCCGACGACGACAAGCCCCACTCGATATTTGAGATTGAAGGCGCGCGCACCTGTGCCATCGAATTTTGCAGTCTGTCGAAGACGGCGGGATTCACCTGTGTGCGCAGCGGCTACACGTTTGTACCGAAAGAGTTGGTACGCGAAGGCGTCAGCCTGAACCGCATGTGGCAGCAACGTCAAACCACCAAATACAACGGTGCGCCCTACGCCACGCAACGCGGATTGGAAGCCGCGCTGTCGGCCGAAGGTCTGCGCCAAGCCGACGAAAACATAGCCTACTACAAACGCAATGTGCAGCCTATCACGGCATTTTTGGAACAAAAAGGCATATTCTACTGCGGCGGGCACAATTCGCCATACATTTGGATGCGCTGCCCGCAAGCGATGACCTCGTGGGAGTTTTTCGACTTTTTGCTCAACACAGTGCAGGTAGTCGGCACACCGGGCGTCGGGTTCGGTGCGTGCGGCGAACACTATTTCCGCCTATCCACCTTCAACACCTACGAAGCCACCCAAGAAGCGATGGAACGACTCGCCAACGTGTTGTAAACGCATCACAACACGCGTGCCAGCATCTCGCCCATTTGCACGACGCCTTGTTGCAACTTGCCGCCAAGCATGGCTTTCAGCATAAACGGCAAATCGGCTTTGAGCGTTATTTTCATCAGCGTTTCGCCCGCTGCATTCTCTTTCAGTTGTATCCACACATTGAATGCCACAGGCAAATTGTCGGCACCAAATTTGACAGTTTTGTCGGGTTCTCTATCGACAATGCGCAGCGTTACCCGCCCGACCGGTTCGATCGAAAACGAGCAAGTGTCGGCATCGCACGTCCAATCGTGCACCTTATCCTGCAGTTGTTTGTCCTGCGCCAGGCGGTCTTTCAGTGCGTCCCAATGTCGCAAATCCGATATTTTTTCATACACATCGTGCTGCGAGCCATGCAACGTTTGCACGGCGCTTTCATAAGTTTCCATAAGTATCTATTTATTTTTTTATTATATCCACAATCGTATCGATATATGCGAAATCGTCATTGGTTTTCACATCGACAATCACGGCCGCTTGTTCGTAAAACGGTGCTCGTTGCGCCAACAAATCGGCAACAAATTGTGTCAGTTCGTCGCGACTTTTGCCGCGCAGCAACGGTCGTTGCGTTTTAGCGTGCCACAAGCGCTCGGCCAACACAGTAGCCGGTGTGCGCAAATAGATGGTCAGGCCACGCGCATTCATCAGTGCCATGTTGTCGGCAAAGCAAGCGAGTCCGCCACCGGTGGAGATTACAACTTGCTCATAATCGGCCAATTCGTTCAACACCACGCGTTCTATTTTGCGGAATCCGGCTTCGCCCTGCGTTTCGAAAATGTGCGACACGGTTTGATGATAGCGACATTCGACAAAGCTGTCGGTATCGATGCAACTCCACCCGAGCGCCTTGGCCAAACGGCGACCGACGGTGCTTTTGCCGCACCCCATAAATCCGACTAAAAAAATGCGCAAAGGTTGTTCCATAAAAAGCATTTGCAAAAAAAATCCTACAAAAGTAGTCAAAATAAATTAAATAACCATCATAAATTCCAAAAATAGAGATTTAATAGAAATTTATTTGCTATCTTTGCACAAAAATATTCTTTTTGGTATGAAAATAGCCATTATCGGTGGCGGAGTAGCCGGACTGACAGCCGGAATTTACGCCCAGAAAAACGGTTTCGAGAGCGAAATACACGAACGACACACGATTGTCGGCGGACAGTGTACCGGTTGGTATCGTAAACATTTTTTGTTGGACAACTGCGTGCATTGGCTCACCGGCACCAATCCCGAAAAAGACATTTATAAAGTATGGTGTGATGTTGGTGTGCTTGGCGACGGCGTCGAAATCATACAGCACGAATCGTTTATGCGCATCGAATTGGGCGACACCTCCATCGATTTTTGGTACGACCTCGACCGTTTGCGCGCCGACCTATTGGCCTTATCGCCCGACGACAAGGACGAAATCGAGAACTTCATCAAAATAGTCAACGCCTATCGCGCCGTAGCCATGCCGGCTTTGAAACCGATGGAGCAGCACAACCTGCTGGACTATTGGCGCCTGATAAAGAAAATGCGGCGGCTCGGCCCGATTCACCGCAAATATTCCAAAATTTCGATAAACGACTACGCCGCGCGGTTCAAACACCCGCTGCTGCAAAAGTTGATTACGTCGTATATGCCGAAATCGTACAATATTGCGTCGCTGTTCTACGTATTCGGCACATTTGTCGATGGCAACGGTGCTCTGCCGCGAGGCGGATCGATGGGCATGATCGAGCGCATGAAGCAGAAATACGAATCGCTCGGCGGCAAAATCATCACCAACCACGAAGCCGAAAAAATCGACATTTCGTTCCACAAGGCGCGCGCCATACATTTCAAAAACGGCGACACTGTAACCGCCGACTACATCATTTGCGCCTGCGACACCGACATCACGTTCAACCATCTGATAGGCAAAGGGTTGATGGACAAGTTTTTTCTCGAGCACTATCACAAGCACAAGGAACATCCGCTGTACAGCAGTTTCAACTGCTACTTTGCCGTCGATGAGGTCTGCCAAATGCCATCGACCACCATCAGTTTCGAATGTGCGCCCTACACCGTGCACAACGACACGCACGCCAGCGTGTTTGTCAAAAACTTCGACTACGAACCAAGTTTTTCGCCCGAAGGCAAAAGCGTGCTGCAAACCATGCTTGTGCAATATGAAGATGACTTCGACTATTGGAAACAGTTGTACGAAACCGACCATGCTGCCTACAAAGCCGAAAAGATGCGCATTGCCGGCGAAATAATGGAGCGCATTGCCGCACGCTTCCCCGAATTGGCCGGCAAACTATCGATACTCGATGTGGTAACGCCCATGACCTATTACCGTTTTTGCGGTGCCTACAAGGGCGCATACATGAGTTTCATACTCACGCCATACGCACCCAAAGCGACCCATCGCGGCATCTTGCCCGGCATCCGCAACCTGTATCTGGCCGGACAATGGTTGCAACCGCCCGGAGGTCTGCCAAACGCCGCCGTAACCGGACGGTTTGCCATTCAGCGCATCTGCAAACGCGCACACATCAAATTTCGCGATTAAACATTGTTTAATTCCGTTTTTTTGCATAACTTTGCCAAATTGAAAAGGCAACAAATTGAAACCCTGATATAAAAATCACAATCCAATAATAACCTAAAAAATTTCACCCATGAAAAAATTAATTTTCTCCGCTTGGATGCTGGCAGTCGGCGCATGGTGTGCCGTGGCTCAGGTTACCACCGAACCGGCGTTCATCACCAACAACTACACAGGAAAAATCATCATCACCTTCGACCCCGCGCAAGGCAACAAAGGCATGGTGGGCGCCACTGCGTGCTATGCCCACACAGGCGCATGCACCGCCACACAAGATTGGCAATGCGCGCCGGAATGGTGTAGTGCGTTACCCAAACATCAACTGACCAAAGTTGGCGACAAATGGCAACTCGTCATCGACAATATGTACGAATACTACGACTGCTTGAAAGAAGGCGAAGTCATCACCAAATTGGCATTTGTATTCAACGACGGTAAAAAGGGCGGCAAAGAAGGCAAAACTGCCGATAGCAAAGACATCTTTGTCGAAGTGTACGAAGCAGGCCTGAACGTCGCATTTGCCCAGCCTGCCGAAAAGAGCCAACTCGTCAAATCAGGAACTACGGTAGCATTTTCGGCACAAGCTTCCGAGAGCAGCACACTCACATTCAGCATCAACGGCACGGTGAAAAAGACAGCCACCGGTACCGAACTTACCCACAGCGAAACATTCTCGTCCACAGGTAATTACGAATGTGTCATCGAGGCGAAGACGGCCACAGAAACCGCAGCCGACACCATAACTATATGTGTAGCCAATGCAGCCGCGCAGCAAGCACGTCCCGCCGGCATCGTCAACGGCATCTACTACGACGCCGCGAACAACACCAAAGTAACGCTCTGCACCTACGCCGCCAGCAAAACTGCACCGGCGCAAAACGTATTTGTGGTAGGCGACTTCAACAATTGGACAATATCGACCAACTACCAGATGAAACGCGACGGCAACTACTTTTGGACTGAAATCACAGGCTTGACACCACAACAAGAGTACGCATTTCAGTACGTTGTAGTCAGATCCGACGGCAAAACGGTACGCATCTCCGACCTATTCTCCGAAAAAGTGCTCCACCCCGACGACAAATACGAACCGACCACCGTCGATCCCGATATTATGCCCTACCCCGAAGGTAAAGCCGATGGTTATGTAACTGTAATTCAAACAGATAAACCAAAATTCGCTTGGAGCGATGCCACAATCAACTTCAAACGTCCGAACAAGGACAATCTGATAATCTACGAAGTGTGGGTGTACGATTTTACGCCCGACCGTTCGTACAAAGGCCTGATGGAACGTTTGGACTACATCGAAAATTTAGGCGTGAACGCCCTCGAGTTGATGCCCATTTGCGAATTTGACGGCAACTACAACTGGGGCTACTCGCCCAACCACTACTTTGCGCCCGACCGCGCTTACGGTAGCGAGAACGACCTGAAAACCCTCATCGACGAATGCCACAAACGCGGCATCGCCGTCATTGTAGATATGGTGTTCAACCACGCCACAGGCAACAACCCGATGAACAAACTCTATCCCTACGGCACAGATCTCAAAAACAATCCGTGGTTCAACGTTACAGCGCCGCACGGCAGCAATGTGTACGAAGATTGGAACCACGACTTTGAGCCGACCAAAGACATGTTCAAACGTTCGCTGAAATATTGGATCGAAGAATACAAAATCGATGGCTACCGCATGGACTTGGCACAAGGTTTTTGCGGCACCAGCAAATCGAGCGTAGGCACCAACCTGACCGACTATAACAACACCGTGAAAGCCACATCGAGCGATGCCTACTTCATACTCGAATATTGGAACGAAACCGGCATGCCAAGTCAGCAAGAAATGGTCAATAAAGGCATGATATGCTGGGCAGGCGGCAACGGCGCAAACAACGCCTACTGCCAAACCGCCATGGGTTGGCTCAAAAACGGCGACGGTTTTGACGCTTGCGGCGCCAATGCCGGCGATGGTTACGTTACCTACTGCAACAGCCACGACGAGGAACGCCCATTCTTCAAAGCCAAACAATGGGGCGCCGGCGACCTCAAAACCAGCGTAAGCGCTCGCAGCCACCGCGTGCCGCTGAATATAGCTTTCAATGTTCTGCTCAACGGTTCGCACATGTTCTACCAATACGATGAGTTGGGCTACGACTATTCCAAATATCAGGACGAATACGAGCGTTTCGGCAAGGACGACGAAGGTAACTACGGACTGAAACCATCGGTAGATGCCGACACAAAAACCGGCAAAAAACCGCGTCCAGAATCGCGCGGCTATTTTGAACAAGGCCCACGCATGCAAACCTACCGGCAGGTAGCACAACTGATACAACTGCGCACCAAGCTTATCCCCGAGGTATTTGAGGGTAACCCGACAGCCGTAACCATCGGCAGCGGAAAAGCCATACGCACCATTCAATGGGGCAACAATGTGTATGTAGTCGGCAATTTCTCGGCCACGGCAACACAAACCGCAACACTGCCCACAGGCACATGGTACGACTATTTGAGTGGCAACACTGCCACTGTAGCCGGCGGCACATCGGTTACGCTGCAACCCGGCGACTTGAAAATCTACACCGCCACGCAGCAAGCGTTACCCACCGTACCCGATTCGTACGACTACGAATATGTAGGATTGCCCACAATAGGCACCGACAATGCATCGCGCAACTTCATCTATCCGACGATGGCCGACGACATCATTTACATTGCGAGCGACGACACACCGCGCCGCATCGAAATCGTATCCATCAACGGCACACGCGCCGCACGCCTCGAAAGCGACGGCACTGTCAACGTCAGTGGATTGCCACGCGGCATCTATCTGATGGTAGTAACTTTCGACAAGCAACAAGAGGCATTCAAATTTATCAAGAAATAAGCGATTGACGTGCAGAGCCTTCCGATGATAGAACGCGCCACTACATGGGCAGATTTGCCCTTTGTAGGCATCGTACTGATGGTGTTGTGTGCTGCCATTATATGCAGTTACAACATGGCACGCAACTATCATCGGGAACTGCTGCGCAATTTTTTCCGCGACAAAGATCGTTTTGCCTACGCCGACTACTCCAACAGTCTGCTATCGAGCATGTTGCTGATAGTGTGCACCATCATCATCTACGGATTTTTTTTCACCATTGTTAACAGCCATTTCACACCCGCCATCACTCAATCCGACTATTGGTGGGTGTTGCTCATCATGATAGACGTAGTGGTCGTTTGGGTAGTTTATCAGTGGCTGCTGCTGAAAGCGACCGGCTATTGCGCCAACATCGGCACAACGATGCCCATACTTGTACGTTCGTTATTTGTAAGTTTTGTCATCAGCGGGCTGCTGTTGTATCCGATTGTTGTCGGGTTGGTTTTTGCATCGCAAGTCCTATTCACTCCGCTGATTTATATCGGCCTATGTGTGGTGATTATCAGCGTGTTGCTCTTTGTTGCCAGAGCAATTCAACTTTTTTTATCGGGAATTGATACAGCGTGTTATTTATTTTTGTACCTTTGCACCCTTGAAATTCTACCCGTTTTGCTATTGCAAAAAACGACAGAAATGGTGGTGGAAAATGTCTTAAATTAAAACTTAACGTCTTGAAAATCAAAAAAATCCTGGTTTCGCAGCCAAAGCCCGAGAGTGAGAAATCTCCTTATTTTGACATCGCAGGAAAATACAATGTAAAGATTGATTTTCGACCGTTTATCAAGGTCGAGCCTATTCTTGCCAAAGAATTTCGCCAACAGCATGTCAACATTGCCGACTACAATGCCATCGTGTTCACATCGCGGCATGGTATCGACCATTTTTTCCGTTTGGCCGAGGAGATGCGCATAAAAATTGCTCCCGAATTGCAATATTTCTGCGTGTCCGAAAAAATTGCCCACTATCTGCAAAAATACATCGATTACCGCAAGCGCAAAGTACACTACGGCACCACCAATCGCATTTGCGATTTGGCGCCGGTGATTCAAAAGCACAAAGAGTTGAACTATCTGGCGGTGCTGTCGGCCGACTACAACGACGAGATTCCCAATCTGATGCAAAAAGTGGGCGTGAAATACAACATCGGTATGATGTATCGCACGGTGAGCAACGATTTCGGTCCCGACGAACAATTGGATTACGACATGATGCTGTTTTTCAGTCCGCAAGGTATCAATGCGTTGCTCAAAAACTTTCCGAACTACGAGCAAGGCGACGTGATGATTGGCTGCTTGGGCAGCAACACGGCCGCCGCCGTGCGCAACGCCGGTTTACGGCTCGATTTGGAAGTGCCGTCGCCACAATTCACTTCGATAACGATGGCACTCGATGCGCTGTTGAAGGAGAATCACAAGCGTAAATAGGAGCCGTTCGTTACACACGCGCGGGTGCGTAACCGATAGTTTTCCGTCACCAAAAAAAATAAAACGATTGTATGCACACGATGGATTACACTTTCGCGCGAGCGGAACATCTGAAGAGCCGTACAGCCATCGACGCATTGCTGAACGCCAAGAGCAGTTTTATGTCTTACCCGTTTCGCGTGGTTTACCAAGTGGTCGAGCCCGATTCGGCTGCATCGGCCGTACAAGTGATGTTCATCGTCCGCAAGAAGCGTTTTCGGCACGCTACCGACCGCAATCGTTTCAAACGTTTGTTGCGCGAGGCCTATCGGTTGCAGAAACAGCCGCTATTGGACTACGCCACCGCTCACGGCATCGGGATGCGCGTGGCATTTGTCGGCATCAGCGCCACCCTGCCCGCCTTTGCCGATGTTCAGGACAAGATGTGCGATGCTATCAACAAACTGTGTACGACCGGCGTATGAGGCGTTTTCTGACAAAATTATTGGTGTGGCCCATCCGTTTCTATCAGATGGCCATTTCGCCACATTTTCCGGCGGCGTGTCGTTACACGCCCACCTGTTCGCAGTATGCCATCGAGGCGTTGCGCAAATATGGTCCGCTGAAAGGTTTGTGGCTGGCTGCACGGCGCATTTTGCGTTGCCATCCGTGGGGCGGACACGGCTACGATCCGGTGCCGTAACCGATTATTGCGCTTTGAGTTGTTCCAATGTTTCGGTGAGCAATTCCCACTCATACATTTTTTGTTCGAGCGCATGTTTCGTGCGTTGGTAGTTCTCAACGCTCTGCGCATCCGATTGTCCGGCTGCAAACTGCGCTTCCATCTCCGCGATTTTCTGTTCGAGTGTCGTAACTTCGTTTTCGGCTTCGGCCACCAGTTTTTCTTGTTTGCGAATTTGGCGTGCCTGCTCTTTTTGCAATTCGTAGTTCTGTTTATTGTCCGACACGGCCGTGCTGTTCGTTGTGGGTTTGTTGGAGTTCTGTACGATTTCCAACTCTTGCAGATTTTGCATTTTTTTGTATTGCAAGAAATCGCGTATTCCGCCCAAGTGTTCGCGCACGCGTTGATGCCCAAATTCGTACACTTTTTCGACCAATCCGTCGAGGAATTCGCGGTCGTGGCTCACCACGATGGCTGTGCCGTCGAAAGCGCGAATGGCCTCTTTCAGCACATCTTTTGATGCCATATCGAGGTGATTTGTCGGTTCGTCGAGTATCAGCAAGTTGACCGGTTCGAGCAGCAACCGAATCATGGCCAAGCGGCTGCGTTCGCCACCCGAGAGCACTTTCACCTTTTTGTCGCCGGCTTCGCCACCAAACATGAATGCGCCCAAGATGTCGCGTATTTTGGTGCGAATGTCGCCCACAGCGGCATCGTCGATGGTTTGGAATACGGTTTTATTTTCGTCGAGCAGGCTTGCCTGATTTTGTGCGAAATAGCCGATTTTGACTTGATGTCCGAGTTTCAGGGTGCCGCTGAATGGTATTTCGCCCATGATGCACTTGACGAGCGTGGATTTTCCTTCGCCATTTTTGCCGACAAACGCCACTTTTTCGCCGCGTTTTATCTCCATGGCGATGTCGTTCAGCACGATATGGTCGCCGTAGGCTTTGGTCAGATGTTCGACAAAGAGTGGCAACACGCCCGAATGTGGTGCCGGCGGAAATTTCAGATGCAAGCGTGCCGTATCTTCCTCATCGACTTCGAGTCGTTGCAATTTTTCGAGTTGTTTGATGCGGCTCTGCACCTGCACGGCTTTTGTGGCTTTGTAGCGAAATCGTTCGATAAAATCTTCGGTGTCGGCAATCATTTTCTGCTGATTTTCGTAGGCGCGCAACTGTTGTTCGCGGCGTTCGGCGCGCAACTCTTTGTACTTGGTGTACGACACTTTGTAGTCGTAGATTTTTCCGAGCGAAATTTCGATGGTGCGCGATGTTACCGCATCGAGGAAAGCGCGGTCGTGGCTCACGAGCAGCACTGCCGAGCCGCATGTAGCCAGAAAATTTTCGAGCCACTGTATCGATTCGATGTCGAGATGGTTTGTTGGTTCGTCGAGCAGCAACAAATCGGGGCGTTTCAGCAATATTTTTGCCAATTCGATGCGCATACGCCAACCGCCGCTAAATTCGGAAGTTTGCCGGCCGAGGTCGGTACGTTCGAAGCCAAGTCCGAGCAACGTTTTTTCGATTTCGGCCTGCATATTGGCTGCGCCAAATAGTTGCAGACGTTCGTTTTCGTGAGCCAATTTATCGATAATATGCTGATACTCATCGCTTTCGTAATCGGTGCGTTCGGCAAGTTCGGCGCTGAGCCGTTCGATGGCGGCTTCGGTCTGCCGGATGTCGTCGAAAGCCAATTCCACCTCCTGCTGCACGGTGCGTTGGTCGGTCAGCAACAGATGTTGCGGCAAATAACCGATTGTCAGGTCTTTTGGTTTAACTATTTGGCCATGTGTAGGCTGCTGCAAGCCGGCGAAAAGTCGCAACAAAGTGGTTTTGCCGGCGCCATTTTTGCCGACTAATGCAATACGGTCTTTGGCGTTGACCAAAAACGAGATGCTGTCGAAAAGCGGGCGTCCGCCAAATTCCATGGTGAGTTGTTCTACGGCAATCATACATTACAAATTCAGTTTGCAAAATTAGTAAAATTTACCGTGTCGAAAAAATTTATAATCAAAAAACCAAAATACCTTGAGTGTGGTATTGATATATAGCGCAAATAGTTGTACTTTTGCACTACAAAAACATCGGTAATATGGAAAGACAATCAATAACCACATTGGCCGACATGCCGGCCAAGAGTCGCTGCATCATCGTCAAAGTGCATGGGCACGGCGGTCTCAGACATCGTATTTTGGAATTGGGTTTTGTGCGTGGCGAGACAGTCGATGTGCTCAAAAATGCGCCTCTGCAGGACCCGATTGAATACCAAATAATGGGTAGTCATGTGTCGTTGCGCCGCAGCGAAGCCGAAAACATCGAAGTGGTGTCGCTCGACGAAGGTGCTCACCCCGACAACATCTATCACGGCACCATCGAGGAGCATGTGGCCGCCGAAGCCGAAGAGTTGGCACACGATATTACGGTCGCCTTGGTAGGCAATCCCAACTGCGGCAAGACCTCGTTTTTCAACTACGCCACCGGCTTGCGCGAAAAAGTAGGCAACTACAGCGGCGTAACCGTCGATGCCAAAGTGGGCGTATTCCACCACCGCGGCTACACCATCAACCTTGTCGATTTGCCGGGCACCTACTCGCTGACCGAATATTCGCCCGAAGAGTTGTATGTACGTTCGTTTCTGACGGATCAAAAACCCGACATCGTGCTAAACATTGTCGATGCCGGCAATTTGGAACGCAACCTATTTCTGACTACGCAACTCATCGACCAAAATCCGAGCATGGTGATGGCGCTCAACATGTTCGACGAACTCGAAAAATCGGGCGATACGCTTGACATCGATAGTCTGCAGCGCATGCTGGGTTTCCCCATCGTACCGACAACGGCCAAAAACGGGCAAGGCATCAACGAAGTGCTCGAAGCCATCGTCAACGTGTACGAAGGCAAACAGGGCAACACCAAACACATTCACATCAACTACGGCGACAATGTCGAAACAGCCATCAAAGCCGTCAAAGCACTACTCTACGCCAATCCCGAAATCAAAGGACGGTATCACGGACGATATATTGCGCTGAAATTGCTCGAAAACGACAGTGTTACACACGCCGAAATGGCCAAACTGCCCAATTATGACGCCATAAAAGATGCAGCAACGCACTATCGCAACGAGTTGGAACACGAATATCACGACGACATTGCAAGCATCATTTCCGACCTGAAATATGGCTTTATACGCGGTGCACTAAACGAAACGTTGCGACATACCCAAACCGACAAGCGCCACTTGGGATATGCACTCGACACCGTACTCACCAATCGTTGGCTCGGATTTCCCGTTCTACTCATATTCATGTGGATTATGTTTCAAACCACCTTTACAATCGGCGCCTATCCGCAACATTGGCTCGAAACGGGCGTTGCAGCCATCGGCCGTTGGTTGACCGACATACTGCCAGCCGGCATGCTCAACGATTTATTGGTCGATGGCATCATTTCGGGTGTTGGTGGCGTGTTAGTGTTTTTGCCCAACATTCTGATTTTATTCCTATTCATCTCGCTACTCGAAGACACCGGCTACATGGCGCGCGCCGCATTCATCATGGACAATCTGATGCACCGCATCGGGCTGCACGGCAAATCGTTCATTCCTTATCTGATAGGATTTGGCTGCGGCGTACCGGCCATTATGGCTACACGCACGCTCGAAAATCGCAAAGACCGCATTCTCACCATTCTGACAATTCCATTTATGAGTTGTTCGGCACGACTGCCTGTGTATCTGCTGTTTGTTGCCGCATTTTTCGACCAACATCAAGGGCTTGTCCTGATGAGCATTTACTTGATTGGCGTTCTATTCGCAATCATTACAGCGCTGACAATCAACAAAATAGCATTCAAAGACGAAAACGACCAATTTGTAATGGAACTGCCGCCATACCGTTTTCCGACATGGCGCAACACCCTGATACACATGTGGGACAAGAGTGCGCAATACCTCAAAAAAATGGGTTCTGTCATACTTGTGGCTTCGGTCATCATTTGGGCGTTAGGCTATTTTCCGCACGCCACCGAACCCGTTACACCACAAGAACAGATGAGTCAATCGTTCATCGGCAAAATCGGGCACGCCATCGAACCGATAGTGCGCCCGTTGGGTTTCGATTGGAAAATGGGAGTCAGTTTGGTTACCGGATTGGCAGCAAAAGAGGTTGTCGTGTCGTCGTTGGGCGTGCTCTACGACGACGCCGGTAACGATACGCTGGTCGAACGGCTGCAACATCAAACCGACAACTTGGGAGAACCGCTGTTCACACCTCTGAAAGCATTTTCGTTCATGTTGTTCATCTTGCTCTACATGCCGTGCATCGCCGCCATGACAGCCATTCGGCGCGAAGCCGGACGTGGTTGGATGTGGTTCACAGTGTTCTACTCCACCGGCATCGCATGGCTTGTGTCGTTTGCTGTATATCAAATCGGCAGCCTATTCTGAATTGCAATGGATATTATCGCTTATCTGATTATCGTAGCGGCAGTGAGTACTGCTGTGTGGCAAACGTTTCGCAAATACAAACATAAAAACGACTGCGACCACGCCTGCGACGGTTGCTCCCTACGCGATGTTTGCAGTCAAAAACCATCGAAAAAGTCATAAAAAAAAGGTGCTTTTACAAAAAGCACCTTCGATTCTAAAACGCTCTTAATCAGCACTTATGATAATTCAGCCAACGCTTTTTTGATGCGCGCCAGAGCCTCGACCAACGTATCGTCGCCGGTGGCATACGACAGGCGAATACATTCGGGTGCACCAAAGGCGGCACCGCCCACACACGCCACATGCGCCGTTTCGAGCAGATACATTGCCAAGTCGGAGGCCGTTTCGATAGTACGTCCGTCGGCAGCATGTTTGCCGAAAAACGCCTTGCATTCAGGGAACAGATAAAACGCACCCATCGGCCGATTGACCCGCAAACCGGGTATGTCGGAAGCCAACCGATACACCAAATCGCGCCGGCGGCGGAAGGCATCGCGCATCTCGGCCACACACGTTTGGTCGCCACGATAGGCCGCCTCGGCGGCTTTCTGTGCAATGCTGCTTGCGCCCGACGTGTATTGTCCCTGCAGTTTGGTGCAGGCTTTGGCCAGCCACAACGGCGCAGCCACCCAACCGAGCCGCCAACCGGTCATGGCATACGCTTTCGACACGCCATTGACGATAGCCACCCTGCCCTCCAATTCGGGAAATTGCGCTATCGACTCGTGCCGCCCCACATAGTTGATGTGTTCGTATATTTCGTCGGCTATCACCAATATGTTCGGGCAATTGGCCAACACGGCAGCCAAGGCAGCCAACTCGTCGTGCGTATAAACGCTGCCCGTCGGGTTCGATGGCGAACAGAGTATCAAGGCTTTGGTGCGCGGCGTGATGGCAGCCTCCAACTGTTCGGGCGTGATTTTGAAATCGGTATCCAACGTTGTCGGAATAATGACGCTTTCGCCATCGGCCAACTTGACCATTTCCACATAACTGACCCAATACGGCGCCGGCACAATCACCTCGTCGCCGGCCCCGACAACCGACATCAGCACATTGCAAACGGCCTGCTTGGCTCCGTTGGAACAGACAATTTGAGCCGGCGAAAAGTCGAGGTTGTTTTCGCGTTTCAGTTTATCGCTGATGGCTTGCCGCAACGACAAATAGCCCGGCACCGGCGAATAGAACGAAAAATTGTCGTCCACCGCCTGCTTGGCGGCATCCTTAATGTGTTGTGGCGTGAAAAAATCGGGTTCGCCGACACTCAAATTGATAACATCGACGCCTTGTGCACGCAACTCGCTGCTTTTCTGCGACATAGCCAACGTTTCCGACTCGGCCATGGCTTTCAAACGGTATGATAATTCCATAATTATTATTTTTTTACTATTCAATCACATTTACCACCTTCCCTTCCGACACCTCGAACAAGCGACTTTCGCCAGCGATTTGCGACAAAATTTCGTCCAAATGCTCTCTGTTCGTATCGGTAATGAAGATTTGTCCGAACCCGTCGCCGGACACCAACTGCATGATGCGTGTAACACGGTCGGCATCGAGTTTGTCGAAAATATCGTCCAACAACAATATCGGCGTTACACAACAAGTCCGTTGCAGGAAGACAAATTGCGCCAATTTCAACGCCACGATATACGTCTTAACCTGACCTTGCGAGCCGGTACGTTTCATCGGAAATTCGTCCAACGTGAATATCAAATCGTCTTTGTGCGCTCCGCGTGTGGTGTAGCCCAACGCCAAGTCGCGGTCGCGCACCTCGCGCAGCAACTGACGCAAATCGCCTCGCTGCGCATGCGATGTGTATTCCAAACCGACACGTTCGCCGGCGCCGGCAATGGCACTATAAAATTCCTGAAACAACGGCACAAATTCCGTGATAAACTCGGCACGTTTGGCACAAATATACTGTGCTTCGGCGGCCATTTGCTCGTCGTAAATATCCAACATCTCGGCATCGGGCTGTTCGTCGCGTTTCAGCAGCGCATTGCGGTTTTGCAGCGCCTCGTTGTACCTGACGAGCGCCGACAGATAGGGCTTGTCGTATTGCGAAATGGCCACATCCAAAAATCGGCGACGCGCATCGCTACCTTCGTTTACCAAATCCAAGTCGGCCGGCGACACCAACACCACAGGCAGCAACCCGATATGGTCCGACAAACGTTCATACTCCTTCTGATTGCGCCTGAAACGTTTTTTTGCACGGCGTTTCACCGCACACGACACCACTTCGGCGATACCCTGACGTTCAAACGAGCCCTGAATCATAAAAAAATCGGCATCGTGTTTGATGACTTGCGCATCGATCGGATTGAGATGGCTCTTGCAAAACGACAAATAATAAACAACATCCAACAAATTGGTTTTGCCCATGCCGTTGCGCCCCAAAAAACAATTTATCTTGGGCGAAAACTGCAACTCACACTCGGCAATGTTGCGATAATTCAATATCGACAAACGTTGTAAATACATCTGCTTCAAGCCTTTACACGCTGCAATTTGGTTACAACCTCGTCGCCTAAACGCGATTTGCGTTCGATGTGATTCAACACCTCGCACACGAACGGGTTGCTGTCGAAACGACCGCGCACCGATTCAAAATCCTGTACTTTCTGGCGGTCGTCGCCATCGACGCCGAACCCGATTTTGGCCATCAGGTTGAACTCTTTCTGCGCATCGTTGTACAACATCTTGTCCAACGACACCACAGCCTCTTTCCACTCGCCGACCAACTGCACCAAATCGTCGATGGTAACTGCGTCGAGGTCTTTATGCCAATATGTCAACAACTTATCGTAAGCCCAAGTCCATTCGTATTCGTAGTAATGGCGATGCCAAGTTTCGAACCGCTGCTGAATGTCGTCCAGCGACAACTTGTCGGCGGCGATGTCGTCCATCAACCGATTGACTTCGGTTTGCGGGGCTATCAATCCCGACAAATCGCTCCATTCGCCCAACCCCACATCGGACGTCGGGCGCAAACGTGCCCGAATGTCGGCCAACGTAGAAAATTCGCCCTGTTGTAAACGACTGATCAACGAATTGCCAAGAAATTTCACAATCGCCGTCCGATACAATGCAATGCCGTTGCGCAACGACGAATTGCGTATGCGACAGTTCTGATAAGCATATTCCGAAGTGATTTCGCCGCACTCTTTTTGCAAATTTTCGAGCACTTCGATGCCGTGCATCATCTTTTGTATCGTGTACGGACTCAACAGATTGAAGTTTATCTGGTCGAGTTTGTGGCTGTCGCGCCGAGCATCGCGTTTCGGCCATTTCTGAGCATCGCGCACCGTGCCGACGCTGCGCAAATTGACAGCCGGTACCAAATAACTCTCCGTGGCATTCTCGATGAGGTACGAAAAAGGCAGTGCCGACGTGTCGCAATGCTTGGTGTGGCGCCCCATCACCAACGTGAAAGCGCCGATGCGCGCCGGCCACAACAGATAGGAGTCGCTGGTGGTTTTGGCGCCGCGCTCCACCACTCCTTGATGTATCGGTCCCAATTTGTACATGTGATTACTTTGGTTCGACCCCGAACCGGCGTTCAGAAACGAAAACATACCGGCTATCAGCAAACTCGATTTGTGGTGCGACACCGTGTACGGACCGGCAAAAATGGCTGTCGCCTCGCCGTGCATGCCCTGACAGTTGGCAAAAAACAGCGAATCGAGCGCCGAATAGTGCTTGTCCATAATGCAACCCTGCCCCACAAAACAGCACGACACCAAGGTCGAGTCCGAAATTTTCACACCCGACGAAATAATGAAATCAGTACATTTAACGCCCGAGCCCAACTGCACAGGCGCTTCGGCATTGCTGTTTACGCTGCCGTTTTTCAACTTCGATGTGCCGCCAAGCGTAGCATAATCGCCGATGCGCACATTTTTCAGCAACCCGCAATTCACGATGCGCACATGACGGCCAATGTCGCCCATGGTCGATTTTTGCGTTTCGGCATAAGCATCGATGCGGCGTTGCAAATGGTCAATCACGGCATGGTTGTGCCGATACAACGCCAAAATATAGGCCAAATGCGCCGAAAGACCATCAAAAATCGGAATCTCGCGCCCGCCGCCTTCGTTCATCACCGGCACACGCACGCCGTTGCCGAACGTCGTTTCACCATCGACCACTATCACATTCGTGTTTTCGATGTAAGTCCCTTCGCCGATACGGTAATTGGCAATGTAGTTGTGAATGTCGCGCACACACACATCGTCGCCTACGACCACGTTGTGCAGCCGCGCTTTGTACAACCCCGAATGTGTCGGCACACCGCCGGCTAACGTAAATATCTTGTCGAAGCGTCCCAAGCGAATAGTCCCCGAAAACGCCACTTCGCACACATACGCAGGGTCGAAACCTTCGGCCACTTCTATATTGTTCCAATCGTCGGCGGTGCATCGGTTCGCTTGCAGCCGCTCTATCTCTTTTGCCGTCAGTTTTCTCATAAAAAAAGCCTCTGTTTTACTGTTTTACAATCACTTGATTATCAATCACTTCAAACATTCAACTACCTCGTCGATGGTCATCAAACGCTGTTCGCCGGTGATCATATTTTTGAGCATCACTTTGCCTGCGTCCATCTCACTGTCGCCCACTATGGCCACAAACGGCACAGCGTTGGCGTTGGCATAAGCCATCTGTTTTTTCATTTTGGCAGGTGTCGGATACACCTCGGCAGCAATGCCGGCACGGCGCACACGGCGCAACAGCGGCAAGCAGTAACTCAACGCCCGTTCGTCGAACGCGGCAAACAGCAACTGCACGCCCGACAGCAACGTCTCGGGGAACAACTCGAGTTGATTCAGCACATCGTAGATGCGGTCGGCACCGAACGAAAAGCCCACACCCGACACGCCCGGCAGTCCGAAAATACCCGTCAAATTGTCGTAACGTCCGCCGCCCGATATGCTGCCCATCTCCACGCCTACGGCTTTCACTTCCAATATCGCACCGGTGTAATAGTTCAGCCCGCGAGCCAACGTCAAATCGAGTTCAACACTATTCTGCAACTCCGCAACATGCACATATTCAAGTACTTCCTCCAATTCGGAGATACCTTTCATACCCGTTTCCGACGGCGCCAGCACCTCTTTCAGACGCATCAATTTTTCGGCATTCGACCCTTCGAGCAGCAATATCGGCTGCAATTTGGCCACAGCATCGGCCGAAATGCCCTTCGCCAACAACTCCGCATTCACATTGTCCAATCCAATTTTGTCCATCTTGTCGATGGCCACCGTTATATCGACTATGCGATCGGCCTCGCCCACCAATTCGGCGATACCGGCCAAAATTTTGCGGTTGTTCAGTTTCACCACTACCGGTATTTTGAACGCCTTGAACGCCTCGTCAATCATCTCGATCAGTTCGGCCTCGTACAGCAGCGAATCGCTGCCCACCACATCGGCATCGCACTGATAGAATTCGCGATAACGTCCTTTTTGCGGACGGTCGGCGCGCCACACCGGCTGAATCTGATAGCGTTTGAACGGAAACGTCAACTCGTCGCGATGTTGCACCACATAACGTGCAAACGGCACCGTCAGGTCGTAACGCAGACCTTTTTCGGCAATCTTCGGCGTCAGTTTGACACTATTGCGTGCCAACAACTCGTCGTCGGACAGCCGCGCTGCAAAATCGCCCGAGTTCAGCACTTTGAACAGCAGTTTGTCGCCCTCTTCGCCATATTTGCCCATCAGTGTCGATAGATTTTCGAGCGAAGGCGTCTCTATCTGCCGAAAGCCATAACGCCGAAACACACTTCGTATCGTATCAAAAATATAATTGCGTTTCGCCATCTCCAACGGCGAAAAATCGCGTGTCCCCTTGGGAATTCCTACAGTCATACTCTCTAATTTTTTAGTGTTTTGCAGGCGGTTGTTCTCACCGCACAATCAACTGCAAAAATACGTTTTTTTCCGCACATACCGAAACGATTTTTTCAACAATTTGCACGGCAACCTGCTGCAGAGGGAAAAGCACCGCAGCACCGCCCTACAATCGTTCTTCCACTCCTCTTTTTTCCCCTAAAGGGGACTTTCGCACAACAAAAAACTCCCCCTTTAGGCCTGCCTACCGTAGGTAGGGGGAAAGAGGGGGGGAAACAATCTATGTTTTTAACCTACCCCTAAATCCCCTAAAGGGGACTTTCGTTCAGCACCGTTTCCAAAAAAAGCCCTCCTTTAGGAGGGTTGGGGAGGTAAAATTACGCCTGCCTGCGGTAGGCAGAGAAGTTATTGGAAAGTAAAAACAATACCCACCTCCCCCTTTAGGGGGAAAGAGGGGGGGAAACAATCTATGTTTTTAACCTACCCCTAAATCCCCTAAAGGGGACTTTCGTTCAGCACCGTTTCCAAAAAAAGCCCTCCTTTAGGAGGGTTGGGGAGGTAAAATTACGCCTGCCTGCGGTAGGCAGAGAAGCTATTGGATGGTAAAATGACTTTCACAGAGGACATCTTGTACGCTCCGCTAACACGTGCTTGATGCGCTCTACTACTTGTTCAATATGCAACTCTACATCCTCATTGGTAAAACGAATTACTTGAATACCATACCGCTGCATTTCTGCCGTTCGCCCCACATCATACTCGTGCTGAAATTTATGAATATCACCATCAATTTCTACAACTAATTTGCAAGCATGGCAATAAAAATCAACAATAAATATATCAATAGGATGCTGACGACGGAATTTTACGCCTAACTGCTTATTTTTCAATCTATTCCACAAAAGCGTTTCTGCATGAGTCATCGTAGTTCTCAACACAGAGGCTTTTTCAAATAACACCGAAGGCGCACCATAAAACATATCTTTATCTTCGTAAAACTGCATCACTTCTCCTTTTTGATGCAAAAATACAAAATATTTCACTATCACTGATCTCTTTTTACCCCTAAATCCCCTAAAGGGGACTTTCGTACAGCAAAAAACTCCCCCCTCAGGCCTGCCTACCCCTTTAGGGGGAAAGAGGGGGTAAACAATCTATGTTTTTAACCTACCCCTAAATCCCCTAAAGGGGACTTTCGTACAGCAACCCCCCCCCCCCCCGGCCTGCCTACCGAAGGTACGGCCTGTCTACCGAAGGTACGGCCTGCCTACCGCAGGTACGGCCTGCCTACCGCAGGTAGGGGGAAAGAGGGGGTAACAAAAAAATCCCGCACCAAATTAGTGCGGGATAAAATGCATTAAATAAAGATTATTTAATCTTAACATCATCCAACTCAAGTTGCGAACCATCTTCCGCAGATTTGATAAATTTCAATGTCCATTTATCAGAAACCGAAATTGCTGCCGAAAAATCTTTAAATTCATATTGAGTAGATAACTCAACTCCTGCAGGAGTAATTTCTTGGTCATTGCAATAAACTTTGAGTACATCAGACTGACATGCCGTTTTAGAGCCATTAGCTAATTTAAACGAAACACTCGTACCAGCAGGTAAACCAGCCATAACTAAAGTATCAGCTTTTGAAGCCGGAATCCACACATAATTGTTATCCCCTTTAGGATTACGAACAGAAACAGACCAACCAGTATAAGTGCATTCGGGATGATCGTAGCCATCATATTGCTCCATGTATGGCCAATACTCCCCTGTGCTACCATAAGTTTTAGTACATCCTGTACCAAATGTTTCTGTCCAAACTTCGGTAGAAGGGTTATCACCACCATTACCATTGTCGCCACCATTGTTATCACCACCGCCAAAGATGTCGCCACCATTGTCTTTCGGATCACATGCAGTAAAACCTACTGCCACTGCTGCAGCCATCATGGCTGCAAAGAAAAATTTTGAAGTTTTCATGATAATAAAAAATTAAAAAGTTAATAAATAAAAAAAAATAAGAATCAATATTTAGGATAATATATATCACTTGCTCGCCAAAAATTACCTTCCTCATCTTGTAATTGAACCCCATCCATTCCTTTTCGGACTCCAATTCCATCTAAACCATTCAAGGTAATAGACCATTCATCCCCATCAATAGTATTAGTAGCTTTATCATTGTAATAACTTATAAAGCCATATAATTTCCCTTTGTAAGTTTTCCCATCTGCCTCTATACCACCACTTTCCGTACGACGATAACCAGGTAGCGGTGCTTGTGCAAATTTCGCATACTCACTTGTTCCTATGCACATCGTATCCACACCATTAGTAAATGCACGACTTTGAGGATAACCTATTCCATCTGTTGTAGGAGCAAAAATATAATCATCGGGAGTTGCTATATCTGTATAAAAGTGAGTTTTATAATCCTTTCCTTCTTTTGTTAGAATTTCAATATCAGAAATAACAACATATCTTGAACACATTTTAGCCACTTTCATATAGTCAATATTAGCAAAATCAGATGTTGTTTCTTGTATTTCTTTAATAGTAATCTCATTTACTTTTATTTTGGAATGGTCAGGCTGATCCACGAGTACCATATGTTCCTTAAATGTTGCCATAGGAATACGTCCAATCTCCCAACCAATTTTGCCTTTACTATCCAACCCATCTTTTGCATTATTATAATATGCAATACCAAGTTGTGGCATATTAGCATATCGTCCAATAGCAAGATCTTTGACCTTAATCGCAATTACTTGTCCTAATTGCAAAAAACCGCCAATGCTACCTGCATCTACACCAATTTTTAAGCCTTGAGTTGGATCATCTACATCTTGAATATAAATTGCTTTATAAATATTACCCGGCACATCGGTTGAAACAACACGCCCAACAATTACCAAATTTTCGGTAATGTCATTTACTGTATATAAATTTAATTTGCCAGAATTTGAGCGCACGGGATATTGGGCATCCGTTTGTTCTTTTAAACATTTATCAAAGAAGTCATGTATTGAAACATGTTTAGCATCTCCAATCCATTCTTGCAGGTTATCACTATTAATATACCCAAAATCTTCAATGGGGTCATAAGTATGGCAGGCGGTCAACGCCACAGCCACCACAACACTGCTTAAAATATATCTTATTGTTTTCATGATTTTCTGAAATTATTGGTTACTGCCTATTGCTTAAAACTTAAATCCGACATTCAGGAAGAAGTTGAATCCCCAAGCATAGTAGAATTTCGACGGATATTTGTCCACAAAATTCGATACTTTGTATAAGGATTGACGATAAACCGTTGTCGGGATACGCGCCTGCTGCCAACCGCCCGTTTTGAAACCGGTGTTGTTTGTAATGTTGTTCAGGCTCAAGTTGATGTTGATGGAACGGTTGTTTTTCAGGTAGATAAGTTTACCAACCGATGCGTCAATCATGATGTGGTTGTACCATTTGGCACCCTCGAACAACGATTCTTGCGAAGCCAAAGCAGCAATTTTGGCATCTTTTTCGGCAGCCGTACAATTCGCGCCGTACCACACGCCGGTATTACCAATCGAGGTGCCATCGACACGCGTGCCGGTAATCATACCCTGCGAGAAACGCGACGGAGCAACACCCAAATAGTTCTCGTCGTAGTAACTGATACTCAAATCGGCAAACCACATTTTGCTGTGGAAGTAGTTCAACTTAATCATCGCAGCCAGTTGCGGGCCATTAGCCACTTTCACCGATTTCTGATTGTAATACGATTTCGATTTGTCCGGTTCGCCATTGGTATATCCAAGTGCCCAGCCTTTGGTCAGAATGATGCGGTCGATAACCTCCTGCTGACCGTTGATTTTCATGCCGTTTTCGGCACTCTCCACACCTATCGGGTTGTTGGTGTAGTGGCCTTCGTTGTAGGCCAACACGGCGCTCAAAGTGAAACTGCCGTCCAATTTTACCGAAACGCCCAACTCACCGCCTTGGTAGATTTTGTTCACACCATACATTTGGTGGTTGATGAATGTGCGGTATTCGTCGTTGTAGTAGCCGTTGCTCTCGATTCCATCAATCGAATGTGTGCGATACAAACTCAAACGACCACGCACACGCGGATAGGTTACGATATAGTTCACATCGTACGACAGCACCTTTTCGCTCAAGGCAAAACCTGCCAAATTGGGGTTTTCAGTACGGAATATTTTGGCAGCAGCAGCATAGATCGGTTTGCCATTGATTTGATAGTCGTCGATAGAACGGTCGGTGGTGCGCTGCGAGGTATAGAACGTATTCGTCAGCGGCGCACGCGTTTCGGCCAGCACGTTAGCAAAGATGCGGTGATGTCCGTTGAATTTGTACACAATACCGGCTTTCACCGACGGGTCGTAGAAGTGGTGCATGTTACCCTGCCCTTTCGAAATCACCTCTTGGCCGAGTTGTTGGCTCAAGTACCAAGCGCGACCATTGGCCATGCGACCGGTGCGGAAGAAATCGGTGTAGGTGAATTTCAAACCATAGTAGAATTCGATTTGGTTGAAATCCCATGCGTTGTGTGCAAATGCCGATACACGTGCCACATCGATGTCGTAGTCGTAGCCGAATTTATCGCCTTTGCCCACTGCTTTGGCGTTGCCGTTTTCGTCCAGATTGTCCATGTCGTTCAGGCGCACACGAGCTACATCGGCGGCACTCATCTCCACGTCTTCGGCCAAATCGTTGATGTCGCGGTCGGAGAACGGGTCGATGTCGTACCATTGGTTGGCACCCATCAAGTCGTCGATGGTTTTATAGTGGCGACCTTTCGAATATTTGGCTTCCAAACCGGCCACAATATTAAGGTTTTCAAACGTTTTGTTCTCGTATGTGGCATTCAACGTTGTTTCAAAAATATTGTTGTGGCGACGTTCGAGCATATATTTGGCCATACCTGTCGGATTGATCAGGTTGTTTGCCGCATTGGCGTTGTACATGGCCGTCCAGTCGAGTTGCGTGGTGGTATCGCCTTTTTTGCCGTAACCATTCGTCCAAGCGTCTTTCAGCGTATTGTAAGCATCAACGTTGGTCAAGATTTTGCTTTGGTCGCCACCTTTCCAATCAGCAGAACCGCCGCTCATACGATAGTCATAGTCGTGGTAGAAATTGCCATCAGCAGCCAAGCCCCAGCCCGCCAGTTGATAACTTGGCAGATTGCGGTAGTAGTCGGGGCGCGGGTCGGGCGCATTGTAGAATGTCAGCGCCGAGTTGCTGTACATACTATAGTGTGCAGCCACGCCCAAGCGGAATGTCTGACCTTCGCTGATGTCCCAATCGTAGTTCAAGATCACGGTTGGGTCGAGGCTGTATACAATGCGCGAGTTGCGTTTTTTGCCGTTGTACCAACCCCAATACGGATTGTAGTAGTTTGATGTCAGATCGACGGTTTCCTGCGTCAGAGCCGACGAGCCGGCGCGTTCGGTCGGAGCGCAGTAGGCTGCGATGTTCACGCTGTGGTGGTCGTCGATAATTTTTTGTGCGCTAACAAACAGTGCACCGGCGTTGTAGAAAGTGCCTTCGGTCGAGTTCCATTCGCGGCTGATGTCGGAATAGCGGTACGAACCCGAAACGGCCACTGCCCAGCCGTTCGACATCAAGCCGGTGGCGTATGTAGCCTGCAGGCGCAGCCAATAGGCGCGGTTCGTTCCCGAAAGGCTTACCTGTCCGCCATGTGCATATTTCGAGGCACGAATGTCGATGTTGGCCGTATTGCCAAGGTTGCCGTACGAATAGGAGTTCGGGGCAAAGTTATTTACAATTTCTTTATTGCGAGTGGCATAGTTCAAGCCGCCAATCGACGAATAGTTGAATCGTCCGCGTTCGCCATCGTTGAAGTTTACACCATTTATATATGTGCTCTCGTAGCGCGAGTCGTAGCCGCGCACGCGATAACGTGCTGCGCTGAAGCCGTAACTTGCCGTGCCTGTGAACACGTCGCCACGCGAATAGAGCAATCCGGAGATGGTTTGCGACGAAAGGCCGTCTTCGTCGTCAAATTCGACATCGGCCACAGCCAAAAAAGCCTCTTCGGTAAACTCTTGTGTCAACTCGTCCTGCGCCGACGACAACGACATAACGCCCAAATCGAGCGGTTCCAAGCCCGAAATGGTGATGGGACGTGTTTCTACATCGTAGTTGTCGAGCACGATGGTGATTACCTCGTCGCCGTTCTGAACGGCATCAATTACAAATTTTCCTTGCGAATCGGTTACCGTGGACACTTGTTGTCCCTGCAGCGTTACCACCGCTCCGGACGCAGGTTCATTCGTTCCCGCGATTTTGACAACTCCTCTCACAACTGTCTGTGCACCAACCGATAGCGATGCAACAAGAGTAAGAGCAAGCAATAACTTTTTTCTCATGAGTGTGTTAATTTGGTTAGATTATGTTCGGTTAATAAATTCACGCAATTTTTCGACTGCAATATTACTCTTTTTTTTTCATTCCGCAAAACAAAAAACTCTTTTTTTTGCAATAAAGCGACAAAAAAACGCATTCGCTTTCAAAAAACAAGAAAAATGCGTTAAATTTTTACATACAGCAGTTTTTGGGGTAATATTTACGTAAAATTCAAACCGAATGCACTTTTATCAAAAAAGTTGTCGAAAAAATTTTGCCATATCAAAAAAAATTAGCAATTTTGCACCGATTTAGCGATATGCCGATCGCCGCCGGGTGCAATTTATCCGCGAGGCGACCAAAATAGAGCGAACTAACACCTTATTTTAACCTAATAACCGAAAACATGAAATTGAAACACCTTTTGCTGATTGCTGCATTGCCGATGGCGATGACAATTTCGGCGCAAGAACAAGCCGAGGGTACCTCACCATTGAAAAAATATGTCATCGGCTTCTACAATTTGGAAAATTTATTCGACACCATCGACTCGCCCGACACCGACGACTCGCAATTTTTGCCCGACGGCGGTTACCAATGGACGGGATTCAAGTACAAAAACAAGATTAAAAATATGTCGTACGCCATTTCGAAGTTCCCGAAAGAGTTGGCAGTATTAGGCGTATCCGAAATCGAGAACGAAGAGGTGATAAAAGACTTGGTGTCGCAGCCGATTTTGGCCGACCGCAATCTGAAAACAATTTGCATCGAGGGTCCCGACCGTCGCGGTGTAGATGTGGGCATGATTTACGATGCCGATGTGTTTACACCGACCAACATTGTGTCGCACCATTTGCGTTACGAATTGGCCAAACCGTTTATTTCGCGCGATCAATTGTGTGTAACCGGTCTGCTCGATGGTGAACAGATCCACGTCATCGTGCTGCACTGGCCATCGAAATACGGCGGCGAGAAGGTTTCGACCCCGAAACGTAACGATGCCGCATTGACCACGAAATGGATTTGCGACTCGATTTTCGCCATCGAACCCGAGGCTAAAATCGTGGTCATGGGCGACTTGAACGACGACCCCAACACAGAGTGCATTCAAAAATACCTCGGTGCCAAACACGATCGCGACCAAATGCAGCCCGGAGAAATTTACAATCCGTGCTACAACATCTACAAGAGCGGCACCGGCACACTCGGTTATCAAGATGTATGGTGCTTGTACGACCAAGTGATGGTATCGACCCCATGGTTGGACAAGAGTGACTTGAGCACCCTCACCTATTGGAAATCGGAGATTTTCAATCGCGATTTTCTGAAAGAGCAATCGGGCAAACGCAAAGGTTACCCAAAACGTACGCACACAGCCGGCACTTGGACTAACGGCTACAGCGACCACTTCCCGAGTTTGATTTGGGTAGTGAAAAAATAAAGCACAAAAAGTCCTGCAACATGCGGGACTTTTTTTAGAATGACAAACAACTAAATGATAACGTTATGGAAATTCGCGAATTACAACCAGAAGGACTTTGGCGCAATTTTGCCAAATTGACGCAAGTGCCTCGTCCATCGGGACACATGGAAGCCATCACCAAAACGATGGTCGAGTTCGGGCAGTCGTTGGGATTGGAAACGTTGGTCGATAAGACGGGCAGTATCCTCATCCGCAAGCCTGCAACGCCGGGCATGGAAGACCGTACGCCGGTGATTCTGCAAGCGCATCTCGACATGGTGCCGCAAAAAAACAGCGATAAACAACACGACTTCGTAAAAGATCCGATTTCGGCCTATATCGATGGCGAATGGGTAACGGCCGACGGCACGACACTTGGCGCCGACGATGGCATAGGCGTGGCCGCAGCTATGGCTGTGCTCGAAAGCAAGGAGTTGAAACACGGCCCTATCGAAGCGTTGTTTACGATAGACGAAGAGACCGGCATGGCCGGCGCATTTGGGTTGGAGAGCGGTTTTCTGCAGGGCGACATTCTGCTGAACATGGACTCGGAAGACGAAGGCGAACTCTATGTGGGTTGTGCCGGCGGCCTTGATGCCGACATGACGTGGGATTTCAATGGTGCGCCCGTTCCCGATGGCGACATTGCGCTCGAAATTGCCATCAAAGGCTTGAAAGGAGGTCATTCCGGCTTGGAGATTGCCATGGGACGCGCCAACGCCAACAAACTATTATTCAGAGTATTGAAAGAAGCCATCGCACAATACGAGGCACGTTTGGCGGCTGTAGAAGGCGGCAATATGCGCAATGCCATTCCGCGCGAAGCCACTGCCATAGTAACCGTGCCGGCTGATGGCAAAGCCGATTTGGAGAAATTGGCCGAAGAGTACGAATCGGTATTCAACGAAGAATATAAAGCTATCGAAAACAAAATCAGCGTAGTGGTGCGCGAGGTATCGCTGCCCGACGAACTGATTCCCGAAGAGATTCAGGACGACTTTGTACACGCGGTGTGTGCTTGTCCGAATGGCGTATTCCGTTTTATTCCCGAGATTCCGGACACGGTCGAGACCTCGACGAATTTGTCCATTATCAATGCCGACAGCCGCCACATTGGTGTAAAATGTTTGTTGCGCAGTTCGGTCGATAGCAAAAAAGAGGAACTTGCCTCGATGATGGAAAGCGTGTTTGCTTTAGCCGGTGCCAAGGTGGAGTTTTCGGGTAGTTATTCCGGTTGGAATCCCAATATGTCCTCCCCTATTCTGAAGACGATGTCGGAGGTGTATGCCAAACGTTTTGGCAAGCCGGCCAGCGTCAAGGTAATTCACGCCGGTTTGGAATGCGGTATCATCGGTGCAGCCGAGCCACGTTTGGATATGGTGTCGTTCGGGCCGACGGTGCGCCACCCGCACACACCCGACGAAAAAGTGAACATCGCCAGCGTCGAGCGGTTCTGGCAATTTATCGTAGCAACGTTGGAAGCCATTCCAGTAAAATGCTAAAATTCAGTAAGTTAAATAACAAAAAAAAGCGACCATCGTTGATGTGTCGCTTTTTTGTTTCTGAAAAAGGGTTGTACTGTCATTTGTTGAGAAAAATTCCTAAAAAAATAGGATTTGGGGAGACACATTTCTTTGTAATCTGCCGTGAACAAGTCATACCCGAAGGCGCAGCCCGCCATTGAAAACTGCCTTGACCCCGTTTAGATAATAAATGTAGAATTTTCCAATCTCAGTACAATACAACCCGTATTGCAAGTCAAAGAACAAGTCGTTTATTTCTCCGATGACGTTTTCGGGCGTTTTTTTGCGGGGTATTTCGATTTACCCTTCAGCCACGCCGCTTTTTTGGCTTCGTACTCTTCGTAGTGTTTTTCCAAATAATTATCGGCCATCGGATACGCTTTTTTTTCACTGACAAAGTTACAAAGATTTTTTCTCAAACCAAAACATTTTTGTAATTTTGTGAGATTATTTTTTCGACATAAATTTGACAGCCATGATGCAATGGGAACAACTTTTATCGACTAAGCGTTTCGGTATGGAGCAATACCACGACGAGCGCCACGACGACCGCACCGAATTTCAACGAGACTACGACCGTTTGATTTTTTCGGCGCCATTTCGACGTTTGCAAAACAAGACACAGGTATTCCCGTTACCGGGCAGTGTGTTTGTGCATAATCGTCTGACCCACAGCCTCGAAGTGTCGTGCGTAGGGCGGTCGATAGCGATGCACGTTACCCGTTTGTTGCACGACAAACACCGCCATTTGCCCATCTATATCGACGACATCGGTTCGATAGTGGCAGCCGCTTGCTTGGCGCACGATTTGGGCAATCCGCCGTTTGGCCATTCGGGCGAGAATGCCATTGGCACTTTTTTTTCGGAAGAGGCCGGCACGATTTTTCGTTCCGAAGTTACAGCCGCCGAATGGACAGATTTCACGCATTTCGAGGGCAACGCCAATGCTTTCAGACTATTGACGCACCAATTCGGAGGACATCGAAAAGGAGGTTTTGCGCTGAATTACAGCACATTAGCATCAATCGTAAAATATCCGTACGAATCGCAATATGCCGATGCACATAAACACAAATTCGGATTTTTTCAGAGCGACAAAGCCGCCTACGAACAGATAGCCAATGCACTTGGCATTGTGCGCGACCCTGCACAGCCTGAACGTTTTGCGCGCCATCCGTTGGTCTATTTGGTCGAAGCCGCCGACGACATTTGCTACGAGATAATGGACATTGAAGATGCCTACAAGTTGCGTCTGCTTACGTTGGACGAGACCAAAGAGTTGTTGATGGCTTTTTTGCCGGAGCAGCGCCAAGCACGTGCGCATCAGATATTCGGTATGGTGAGCGATGCCAACGAGCAGATAGCCTATTTGCGTTCGACAGCCATCGGGTTGCTGATAGATGCTGCGGCACAAACTTTTGTGGCACACGAAGAGGAGATTTTGAGCGGCACATTTTCCAAATCGTTGGTCGACCATCTGCCCGAAGCGCTGTGCCAAGCCTACAAAACATGCGCCAAAGTGTCGGCGCCCAAAATCTACAAATCGCAAATTGTGGTCGATGTCGAGTTGGCCGGTTACCGCATCATATCGGAACTGCTGAACGACCTTACAACGGCCACGTTTCATCCCGAGCGTGCCTATTCGAAACAGTTACTGAATCGTATTCCGGCACAATACGACACACGTGCCGAATCGGTGTACGATAGGTTGATGGCCGTACTCGACTACATTTCGAGCATGACCGATGTGTATGCGCTCGACCTGTATCGCAAGATAAACGGCACAAGTCTGCCGACATTGTAACACGCATGCCGGCACTAAAAAAGCCGACCAAAATGGTCGGCTTTTCTTTCATAGTGTATTGATGTTCAATTAGTTCTGATTGAACAGATAGCGAACGCCAATGGTAACGCCATCGTACAAGCCATTGAGGTTGAAACCAACGCCACCATCATGGGCAGCATTCCAACCAATAACACCAAAATTCGGGCGCCAATCCACCGAGAGTTCGAGCGGGAACCAGAAGTCGTAGGCCACGCCAACGTGTCCGGCTACACCGGCATACCAATCCGGATTGGAGAAACCATAGATACCGCCGGCAGCACCAACACCCAGAGCCCAATGCCATTCGCCTTTGTTGTTCCAAGGAATTTGTGTGCCAAACGGGTCGATCCAATCGTAAGTAACGATACCACCGACACCCCAACCAAATACAGGCACATGCACATCGACGTCCAACATGTTGGCTTCGCCGAAGCCGTGTTGATACGAGAAACCAAGTCCCGAACCCAGATTCACACCAATGGCACGCGGTTGTGCATTAGCAGCCACTACTGTCATGGCAACAACGGCCACAATCATCAGAAGTTTTTTCTTCATAATCGAATAAAATTAAAAATTAAAAAATACATTATTTCAAATCGGCAGCAAAGATACAACTTTTTTCGAACAAATATTCGTTTGTTAATAAGTTTTCTGCATCAGTTTTTGGCAATCGGAAATTTGACAATAAACGTTGTTCCTTCGTTCGGTTTTGTGGTAAAAGTAATCGAGCCATTCGCCATCTGCACAATGTTTTTGACGATGCACAATCCCAATCCCATGCCGCTGCTTTTGGTGGTGAAGTTTGGCACAAACAAGCGTTCGGCCACGGCATCGTCGATGCCGCAGCCATTGTCGGCCACCGACACGCTGACCCACGCATTTTCCACTTTCAAATCCACACGAATGATGCCGTGCCGTGTCGAAGGCACCGACTGAATAGCATTTTTCAGCAAGTTGTTGAACACTTGCGTCAACTGTTCGCCATCGGCAAAAATCGACACTTGGGGCGCGTTGGTGTGGTAGTCGATTTCGATGTTTTCGTAATTGTTTCGGAAGAGTTCCACTTCCGACATCAATTTTGCATTCAAATCGACGATGGTAGGTTTCGCCACGGGGATGCGTGCGAAGTGCGAAAACTCGGAGGCAATAAGCGACAGACTATCAATCTGTTCGATGAGTGTGTGCGATGCTTTGGTAAAATATTCGTCGAATTGTTCGCCGCCGTTAGCTTTGATGCGCTGTAGTTGTTGGATGGTGAGTTTCATGGGCGTGAGCGGGTTTTTGATTTCGTGTGCAATTTGCCGCGCCATATCGCGCCAAGCCGATTCGCGTTCCGACTGCGCCAACTGTTGTGCGCTGGCTGTGAGTTGATCGACCATGCGGTTGTATTCGTTGACCAGCAGCCCGATTTCGTCGGTATCGACGCCGCTGTACGGAATTTTTTCGTTGCCGTTGCCCAACTGTATATGCCGCAATTTGTGTCCCAATGTTTGCAATGGTCCGACAACACGTTTGCCCACAGCCGTCGCAATGATAATAGTAAGCAACAGGACCAGCAAATAGATGTTGATGAACACCGCCAAATAGGAGAACAACTCGCGCGCCAACGAGTACGAACTATAAAACATCGGCACACAGATATAGGCCAACGTGTGTCCGTGCGCATCGGCCACGATGGCATACGACGCCAGATATTCCAAATTGCCAATCGTTTCGGGAATGACATTGTGGCTGTCCTCGATGCCGAAAAATACTTGCGGATTGAGGCGTTTGCCCGACAAACCGGCCGAAAAAATGTATGGTCGCGTAGTGGCCATGAGTTGTCCGCCGGCATCGTAAACATGTATATCGGTGCGATAGAGTTTCGACAAATCCTGAATGAAAAAACTCAACTCGGCATCGTCGGGCAGGTCGGGTGCATAGCGCCAGAAGAAGGGTTGCATTTGCGCTTCGACACAGCGCATCTTGTCGCGCAATAGTTTTACTTGTTCGAGTTTATTGCGATTGTAGATAAACACCACCGATGTGGCAAAAGCCGCAGTCAGAATCAGAATAACGAGTATGACAAAAGCGTGCGAAATGCGTGCCACAAGACTATTGCCGAACGAATAGCGCCGATGTGCCAACAAGCGCAATAGGTACATGCATGTAACCAACAGCACATAGAACATAAACAAGTACGTCCAAAAGAGCAAAAACGCATATTGTGGTTCCGGATGTCGCTCGCTGACAATGATATCGATGCCGTTGTCGTAGCGATAAACATAGTGCGCATACCGATTCCAATAAACGACGTTTTGATGACCAAATCGCGCTTCGTCGAAATGGTTGGGATAGACAAACATGCCACCGTTGAACACCTTCCGACCGTTTTCGTACTTGGCTGTCGATAGCGACAGATGCCTCATCCAATTGTCGCGCGGCTGAAACAACGCATCGTAATCGCTCAAATCGTTCAGTTTGTACAGCACCACAAACAACCGACACATTTCGTCGCGCGCCACCTCGAAATCGAATATGCCGAGAAACTGATACGAATCGTTTTTCATGCAGTTGATGTAGAAATGATCGGTATAGGGTTGCAACGTGCCATCGGCTATTTGCGCATCGTAACGATGAGCCGTCGGCGACGACAACGACACCATAAACACTTTCATGGTGTAATTATTCATCCCGTTTTTCAGATACGTCCTGAAATAATTGTCGTCCAAATAGCGCAACAATTTCGGCGACGACGAGATAGCATGACGCATAATGCGCGGCAACACTTTATCCTGCTGCAACAAACTATCGATGTCCGTCAGCAATTTTTGCGTGTAAATATCGTACGAATTGTCGGCGCCCGTAGCAAAATTGTCGGCCAGCAAAGCGTATTTGGCACATTTGATTTTGAGGTTGTACGAATAGACCTCGACCGACACAAACAAGCAACACACAAACGTAATCAGCAACAACTGCCAATAGCGCAACGAACGTTTGACAAACACACGCAGCATATCGACCACCACACACATGCAGAAAAAGCCTATTAATTCGGTATGAAACGACTGATTTTCAAACACATAAGACAGTGCAAACGCCACACAGGCAGCCAAAACATCGGCCAGCAAGAACCATCGCCACGACAACGTATATTTGAACACAAACATCATCTTGTCGCGCAACAGCACAAATGCCAACAACCACACAAACATCAACAATACCGCCAGAACCGAATAGAGCGACACCTGCGAAACGCTATAGAACACCAATTCCAAACTCGAATTGTATATCAAATCGTACAACTGCCGATACACCAGCACAAACACGATAATCGATGCCAAATGCGCCAACACAAACGCCACACACACTTTAGTCGACCACCGATGAAACACCGGCAACTTGACACGCGCATAAAACGTGAGTGCCGCCACGCAGCACAGTGCGCTCAACAACGCCAAATGTCCCAACGACGGCACTATGCCCGACGCATAATAAATCGGCGAAAACAATTCGGTGGAAAACACACGCGCCGGCACACCAAACACAATGCCACACAACGTGATGCCCACCAATACCGACAACGCCAGAAAATAGTTGCGCAACGTCCAAAACGAAGCGCCAAACAGACAATCGAGTCCATAAAACAACCACAAAAGCAGCAAAAAAGCCAACACATAACACACCACCGACACCGTAGCCAACGACGACTTGTAGGAAGTATTCTCGTCGTTCGACAACGAAAACAGATAACTACCATCGGCGGCAAACACAGCCAAAGCATCGTCGGCACTGCCGGCCACCAGCGACACCGAATTGTCCAACGTAAAATCATCGGCAAAATCGCTGCTGATAAAGCGACCATCGTTCAAATAATAGCGATACTTGACCAAAATAAACGCCAAAAGCGTATAATCATCGACGCGACACGCCTTGACCACACAATACGCATTATTGGCATAGCAAAAGTCGGGGCCATCGGTCGCCAATTTATACGGCACCAAATTGCCAATATCCAAACTATTGTCGCTCCAAAAAACAGGCTGTTCACCCTTGTACACATAATAAACAATGTCGGGCGAAATGTCGGGCGAACCCACCTTGAACGACCGCTGCGGCGACCAACGCCCCGCACGCACATCGCCGGCCAGCAAACGCAACACCGAATCGGCATGCTGTTCTTTGTGCAACAATGTTTTCTGAAACTTATCGACAGGCACTTCCCATGTGTTCGACACCCGATACAGCACATCGAACACCACGCCCGACACCAAACACAGCACAAACGCTGCAACGATTACCCAAAAATGTTTTTTAGTATATCTCATAATCAACTCTGTTTCAACAAACTATCTTCGTGATGATAAGGTTCGCCGGCAGTGATGGTATGCGCTCGATACAACTGTTCGACAAACACCAAGCGCACCATTTGGTGCGAATACGTCATTTTCGACAGCGACAGAAGAGCATTCGCACGATCGTACACAGCACGCGAAAATCCGTATGCACCGCCGACGACAAACACCAAACGACGTGCCGAAGCCTGTTTGTGCTTTTCGACCCACGCAGCAAACTCCACCGACGTCATTTGGCGGCCTTTGTCGTCGAGCAGCACCACCACATCGGTTGGCTCTATCGTTTTCAGCAACAACTCGCCCTCCTTGTCGCGCTGTTGCGCCACCGACAAGGCTTTCGTATTTTTCAGTCCGGGCACCTCCACCACCTCGAACGGCGTATAAAAACGCACACGTTTCACATAATCATTCACCGCTTCGACCAAATACGGCGCCACTGTTTTACCAATCCATACAAGTGCAATTTTCATACCGATTCAACAAATTTTCAAATTAAAAATAGCAGAAAAAACACAAAAAACGAAAAACACCGCACATATTTCCTCCAAAATTTGGTGTTTTTATAAAAATAGCGTATTTTTGCCACAAAATATGTTTGCAAATTTCGCTCTTTTTAATCAAAATTCCAACAAAATGCAACAAAAAAACATATTTGGCACAAAATTTGCACACAATTTGTGGTCTAATCAACAACAACGTTATTTCGAAACATCATGAAAAAGAACACGTTACTCATTACCGCACTTTTGTGTTTTCAGTGCTTGTACGCCGGTGTCATCAACGACCTCATCACCTATTTTGGACAAGGCGACACCCAACACATAGCACAATACCTGAACAACAACGTCGAATTGGCTATCAAAAACGCCGAAAATGTGTTTACGCGCCAGCAAACCCAGAACATTTTAGCCGATTTTTTCAAAAAAAATCAGCCCGTTTCATTCACCATCAGTCATCAGGGCGAGCGCGAACATCAGCAATTCGTCATCGGCAACCTTGCCACCAAACAGGGCAACTATCGTGTCTATTTTTTAGTTAAAAACAACCTAATACACCAATTAAGAATCGAAGAATCAAATGATTGACAATTTAGACGAACTCATCAAGTTGTGGTTTGCCGAAGACATTGGCGATGGCGACCACACTACCCTTTCGTGCATACCTGCCGATGCGCGCGGCAAATCGCAACTCATCATCAAAGAGGCCGGCGTGCTGGCCGGTGTCGAAGTTGCCAAGCGCATATTCCATGCGTTCGACCCCGAACTTCAAGTTACTCAATATCTGCATGATGGCGACCGCGTCAAACCGGGCGACATAGCCTTTGTGGTCGAGGGGCGCATACAATCGTTGCTGCAAACCGAGCGTCTGATGCTGAACGTGATGCAGCGCATGAGCGGTGTCGCCACACGTACCGCCGAGTACGTCAAGCTATTGGAAGGCACACACACGCGCGTGCTCGACACACGCAAAACGACACCCGGTCTGCGACTGCTCGAAAAAGAAGCCGTCAAGATTGGTGGCGGTTGCAACCATCGCATCGGGCTGTACGACATGATTTTGCTGAAAGATAATCACGTCGATTTTGCCGGCGGCATCGACAAAGCCATTACACGCGCCAAAGATTACTGCGCCGCCAAAGGTAAAAATCTGAAGATAGAAATCGAGGTGCGCAACTTCGACGAACTGAACCAAGTGTTGGCCGTGGGCGGCGTTGACCGCATCATGCTCGACAACTTTACGCCGGCCGACACTAAAAAAGCCGTTGCTTTGATTGGAGGTCGCTACGAAACCGAATCGTCGGGCGGCATCACCTTCGACACACTGCGCACCTACGCCGAATGCGGCGTCGATTTCATTTCGGTAGGCGCGCTGACCCACTCGGTCAAATCGCTCGACATGAGTTTCAAAGCCGTAAAATAATGGCGTCCGACACGCACCTGCAAGCGTACAAAATGATGTTTGTACGCTTTTTTTTGTGCCTTGCTGATAATTTAGAACGACACAACAATTTGATTATCAGCAACATGTGCGACAAAATCGGTTATTTGACAACTTTCGGCAAAAAAAGTGCAAGTTCCCGATTTTTTTTTGTAACTTTGCAGTCCCGAAAATAGTCAATAGAACACAACAAAATAAATCGTTAATTATGAACGTTGCACTTAAAAACACCGATGACGTAAACGCCATTGTAACCGTAACGGTTAGCAAAGACGACTACGCCGAAAAAGTTGAGAAAAAACTCAAAGAATATCGTCGCAAAGCCAACGTACCGGGGTTCCGTCCGGGCATGGTGCCGATGGGACTTGTGAAAAAGATGTACGGCAAAGCCGTAACCGCCGAAGAGGTAAACGGCGTGTTGTCGGATGCGCTTTACAACTACATCAAGGAGCAGAATTTGGACATTTTGGGTGAGCCGTTGCCCAACGAAACCGAACAAAAAGCCATCGATTTCGATTCGGAAGAGCCGCTCGAATTTGTGTTCGACATTGCCTTGGCGCCGGTTTTCGACCTGCAATTGAGCAAAAAAGACAAAATTGCGTACTACGACATTACCATCACCGACGAGATGATAGACAGTCAGGTGAAATCGTACTGCGGACGTTTTGGTTCGTATGAGCCGGCCGAGAGTGTCGAAGAAAACGATGTGCTGAAAGGCGATGTAACGGAAGTGGGCAACGACGAGTGCAAAATTGAAGGCGTTATTCTTTCGCCGATGCACCTGAAAGATGCCGACCAAAAAGGATTGTTCGTTGGCAAAAAAGTGGGCGACATTGTTACGTTCAACCCGCAAAAAGCGATGAACAACGCCGCCGAAATAGCATCGTTCTTGAAAAAGACGAAAGAAGAAGCCGAAGCCGTAACGAGCGATTTTGCATTCGAAATCAAACAGATAACGCGCTACAAAGAGGCTGCCATCGACCAAACGCTGTTCGACAAAGTATTCCCGAACGAAGGCATTGCCGACGAAGCCGCATTCCGTGCCAAAATCGGCGAAGGAGTCAAAGAATCGTATGTCAACGACAGCGAATACAAATTCGGTTTGGATGCCAAAGAGGCGTTGGTCAAGAAGATGGACGGTCTGCAATTCCCCGAAGCATTTTTGAAACGCTGGGTATTGGCTACCAACGAAAAAATGACCGCCGAAGAGGTAGACAAAAATTTCGATGCGATGCTGAAAGATTTGAAATGGTACATCATCAAAGATAAAATTGCGAAAGCCAACGATTTGAAAATCGAAGCCGCCGACATCGATGCCGAAGCCCGCAAATTGGCAAAAATCCAATGGGCACAATATGGCATGCTGAATGTACCCGAAGACATTCTGGCCAACTATGTGGCAGAGATGAAAAAGCAGAAAGAAACCTTGAAAAACTTGGCCGACAAAGCCTTGGAAGAAAAAGTTCTGGCCGCCATTAAAAGTCAGGTCAAACTGGACACCAAAAGCACGTCGTACGAGGATTTCAACAAAATGTTTGCATAAATATATTTTTGTTTAGTTTTCATTTTATAAGCAGGCAAGTCCCTCGTTTTCGGGGGACTTGTTTGTATGCCGACCACACAAAGATGGCAAAAATTATACTCAAAAACATGGAATTTTATGCGTACCACGGTTGTTATGCCGCGGAGCGCAACATTGGCGGCACCTATCTTGTAAGTGTAAGCATCGATGCCGATTTGACTGCCGCCTGCAACAGCGATTCGGTGGACGACACCATCAACTACGAATCTGTGTATCAGATTGTTAGCAACGAAATGAGGCAACCATCGAACTTGATTGAGCATGTGGCTTACAGGATACGCCAAGCGTTGCTGACCAACTTTGAAAACATCGAAAATGTAACGGTCGAAATCAGCAAGTTGGCTCCCCCACTCGGCGGCAAGACCGAGTGTGCCATTGTTGTTGTCGGTTGAGAATGGCCGCGGAACGATTAGTTGTCGGTCGGGGTGCGTGGCGTGAGTCCTCGCTCGGCCGCAATCGTCAGCAGATACGCGCGTGCGGCATCGTGTTCGTTTGGGATGATGCCGTCGAGTATGGCGTCTTTGATTTGCGCTTTCAGTTCTCCAATCAATCCGCAAGGTTGTAAATCAAACAGTTGCATTATTTCGGTGCCATCAACCGGCGGTTGGAAATTTCGGATGCGGTCTTTTTCTTCTATTTCGCGCAATTTTCGCCGAACGAGTTTGAAGTTCTGCGAGAACCGTTTCACCTTTTCCATATTGTTTGATGTGATGTCGGATTCGCACAGCAGCATCAGTTTGTCGATGTCGTTTCCGGCTTCGAACAAGAGGCGTCGCACGGCCGAGTCGGTAACCACATCTTCGCTCAAGGCGATGGGGCGCATGTGGAGCAGCACCATTTTTTGCACAAAGTTGAGCGGTTCGCCGAGTGGCAATTTCAGGTGTCGGAATATGTGCGGCACCATTTTGCTGCCCACGAAATTATGATTGCGAAATGTCCATCCTTGTTTGTCGTCCCACTGTTTGGTAACCGGTTTTGCGATGTCGTGCAGCAGTGCCGCCCAACGCAGCCAGAGGTCGTCGCTTTTGACGGCCACATTGTCGAGTACTTTGAGCGTGTGCAAAAAATTATCTTTGTGTCCACGTCCGTTTCGTTCTTCGACGCCTTTCAGTGCGTTCAATTCGGGAAAAATCAGCGGGAGCAATCCGGTTTTGTTCAGCAGAAAGAATCCGATGGAAGGTCGTCCGGAGCGCATTATTTTATTCAGTTCGTCGGTGATGCGTTCTTGGGTGATGATGTCGATGCGTGCGGCATTGCGTGCGATGGCTTCCAACGTTGACGGTGCTATGCGAAAGTCGAGTTGTGTGGCGAAGCGTATGGCGCGCATCATGCGCAAGGGGTCGTCGCTGAAAGTAACGTCGGGGTCGTTCGGAGTGCGCAAAATTTTGTTGTCCAAATCGGCTAAGCCTCCGAACGGATCGACAAACGCGCCGAAACGTTCCTTATTGAGGCAGACGGCTAATGCGTTGACTGTAAAATCGCGCCGATTTTGGTCGTCTTCGATGGTGCCGTCCTCCACGATAGGATTGCGCGATTCGTGCCGATACGACTCTTTGCGTGCGCCGACAAATTCCAATTCGTATTTATGATTTTTGACTTGCGCCGTGCCGTAAGTGCGAAACACGGCGAGATGTGCGTGAATCAGTTTTTTGGCGACGGCTTTGGCCATATCGATACCGCTGCCGACAACCACGAAATCCATATCTTTCGATGGTCGGTGCAACAACAAATCGCGCACATAGCCACCGATGAGATAACATTCCAAGCCAAGTTCGTCGGCGGTTTGGCCTACGATGGTAAAAATTTTGTCGTCGAGCGGTAAAGTTTTCATCGGTCAACGTTATTGCATTTGTTGGTAGAGCAACTCTTCGTAAGTGGGTTGTTGTTCCTGATAGATGACACCTAACAGCATGGGATGTTTGTCGCCATCGAAATAGGCTAAAGCCTTTTGTGCCAACACTTTATTGTGGCTGTCGTATATCAGTTGTTCGCCATCGATGGTAATGCTGTCGCCATCGTGTACGGTCAGATATTCGCGATTTTTATGTGCGCCATCGTTCCACACCACACAGTTGGTCAGGCACTCGAGCACAGCCGTGCCTTTGTGCCGATAGGAAGCGGTGAGAAGTTCTTGCGTCAGTTTCAGTTCTTTGTCGAGTGTGCGTGCAAAAAACGTGCCTTTTGCTCCCAGCACCAATTCCCCCACATTGAATGGGCGTTCGATAGTTCCGTATGGCGACGTTTTAGTAACTTGTCCCTGTGGTGTGGTAGGCGAATATTGTCCTTTGGTGAGGCCGTAAATTTGATTGTTGAACAGCACGATGTTGATATCGACATTGCGACGCAGTTCGTGTATGAAATGGTTGCCACCGATGGCGGTGCAATCGCCATCGCCCGTCATTTGCCAAACGCTCAGGTCGGGACGCGCGATTTTCAGGCCGCTTGCCACGGCTCCCGCCCGCCCGTGAATGGTGTTGAAGCCCCACGTCGAAAGGTAATACGGCGTGCGCGACGAGCAGCCGATGCCACTTATCACGGCCACGTGGCGTGGTTCCAAATCGAGCGCGGCAAATGTTTTTTTGAGTGCAGCCAATATGGCGTAGTCGCCACAACCGGCGCAATATTTCACCTGTCTGTTGCTTGCGAAGTCTGTAGCGTTATTCATTGTAGTTGGTCTTTTAGTTGATTGGCTATCAATTCGGCATTGAGCGGTTCGCAGTTGAGCGTGCAGCAAGTAGTTACCGGCACGATGCCCGCTTTGCGCAGCACATCGGCAAATTGGTGCATGCTTTGTTCGACGACCACCACTCGCCGGCGACGATTGAGTTCATCTATATTTTGCGGCAATGGGCACAAGTGGTCGAAATGAACGGTCGCCACATCGAGGCCGGCATGGCGCAACAGCGAGGCTATTTTTTCGATTTTGCCTTTGGTGGAGCCCCAGCCGCACAACACTGTATCGCCCTCGCCGACGATGTGCATATCGGGAACGGCGATGTGCGCAATTTTGTCGGCGCGCGCTTTCGAATTTTTAATATGGTTTTGAGCATCGGCGGTGATGGTCAGCGTATTTTTATCGACTTCGCTGCCGCCCAACACTTTGGTGTCGGCATCGCCCGGCGCAGTCCATGCAGCATTGACAGCGATGGTCGGCATCGGTTGATGTAAATCGGTCATTTCCAAACCATTACCAATATACGCATCCATCAGCAGGACAACCGGCGTCATATTTTCGACGGCTATTTTGACCGCTTCGTAGGCTTTGACATAGCAATCGGCAGGCGATGTGGCAGCCAACACCGGCAGTGGGCTATCGCCACTACGTCCATACAAGGCGATATTCAAGTCGCTCTGCTCGGTTTTGGTGGGCACCCCCGTAGAAGGACCGCCGCGCATCACATCGACTATGACCAACGGCAGTTCGGCCATGACGGCCAGATTGATGGCTTCGCTCTTAAGACACATGCCGGGTCCGCTGGTCGATGTAACGCCTATCAAACCGCCAAACGCTGCGCCTACAGCCATCGAGCAACCGGCAATTTCGTCCTCGGCTTGAACGGCAATCACGCCATGTTTGCGTTGCTTTTCGAGTTCTATCAATATGTCGGTGGCCGGTGTGATGGGATACGACCCCAAAAACAATCGGCGCGACACGGCATCGGCGGCTTTCATCAAGCCCCGACAGGCCGCCTGACAGCCCGAAAGCAGCGTCAGTGTTGTAGCGTTATCGGCACGTTTATCGGCAGTATGCACCACCGGACATTTGTCGATTTGCAGATTGGTACAAAAGTTGAAGGCAGCCTGCAACACAGCCGTATTGGTCTCGAGCACCGCCGGTTTTTTGCCAAATTTGCCTTCGAGTTCGGCCTGCACCAATGCCTCATCGACATCTAAATAGTAGCACAAGCAACCCAACAGATAGACGTTGCGCGATTTGGCGGCCTCCAACACGGTGCATTGCGACGTAACCGGCAACGGCCACACGGTGCACTGCGGCGGCAACTCGCCAAATGGATTGTCGGCATCCATTTGTGCATTGGTCAGGCGGCGAGCGTCGAACACGGTTTCGTCGTAGATGACGATGCCGCCGGCACGCACACTGCGATAATTGGTTTTGTACGAGGCGGGATTCAGGCAAACCAACACATCGACCTCGTCGCCCGGTTCGCTCACTTGTGTGCCAAAATGCACCTGAAACGAACTGACGCCCGACAACGAATCTTTTGGTGCGCGCATATCGGCCGGATAACTCGGATAGGTAAACACCTGATAACCAAGTCGCGACATGATATTCGAAAACATTGTCCCGACCAACTGCATGCCGTCGCCCGAATCGCCACAAAAGCGAATCACAACATCTTTTTGTTCTGTCATTTGCATGATGCTATTTGTATAAGTTGCTTATTCCATCAATTTTCGGTAACGAATGCGGCGCGGTTCTTCATCGCCTAAACGTTGGCGTTTGTTCTCTTCGTATTCGCTGTACGAGCCTTCGAAGAAAAAGACTTGCGAATCGCCTTCGAACGCCAAGATATGCGTACAAATGCGGTCGAGAAACCAGCGGTCGTGGCTGATGACCACGGCACAACCGGCAAAGTTGTTCAAGCCCTCCTCCAACGCGCGCAACGTATTCACATCGATGTCGTTGGTCGGTTCGTCGAGCAGCAGCACGTTGGCTTCCGACTTCAGTGTCAGCGCCAGATGCAATCGGTTGCGTTCGCCACCCGACAGCACGCCGCACAGTTTTTCTTGGTCGGCGCCCGTGAAATTGAAGCGGCTCAAATAGGCGCGTGCGTTGATTTCGCGCCCGGCGACGCGAATAAATTCGGTGCCGCCGCTCACCACCTGATAAATCGATTTTTGCGGGTCGATGGATTTGTGCATCTGATCGACATAACCGATTTTGACCGTTTCGCCCACCTCGAACGTGCCACTATCCACCGTTTCCGTCCCCATAATCATGCGGAAAAGCGTCGTTTTGCCGGCGCCATTCGGGCCAATCACGCCCACGATACCATTGGGCGGCAGCGTAAAGTTGAGGTGTTCGAACAAGAGTTTGTCGCCAAAGGCTTTCGACACATCGACAGCGTTTATCACCTTATTGCCCAAGCGCGGTCCGTTCGGGATGAAAATTTCCAATTTTTCTTCGCGTTCCTTTTGGTCGGCATTGAGCAATGCGTCGTAGGCATTCAGACGCGCTTTGCCTTTGGCATGCCGTGCCGACGGCGCCATACGCACCCATTCCAACTCGCGTTCCAACGTTTTGCGCCGTTTGCTGGCCTGTTTTTCTTCCATCTCCATGCGTTTGGTTTTCTGTTCGAGCCAACCGCTGTAGTTGCCTTTCCACGGGATGCCTTCGCCGCGGTCGAGTTCGAGAATCCAGCCGGCCACATGGTCGAGGAAATAGCGGTCGTGCGTTACACAGATGACCGTGCCTTTGTATTGCTGCAAATGTTGTTCGAGCCAATCGATACTCTCGGCATCGAGGTGGTTGGTCGGTTCGTCGAGCAGCAGCACATCGGGTTCTTGCAGCAGCAGTCGGCACAACGCCACACGGCGCCGTTCGCCACCCGACAGATTGCGCATCACGGCAGCCTCGTCGGGACAACGCAGCGCATCCATGGCGCGCTCCAATTTGCTGTCGAGGTTCCACGCATCGTGCCGATCGAGCGAATCCTGCACTTCGGCCTGACGCGCCAACAATTTATCGAAATCGGCATCGGGTTCGGCAAAAGCGGCATTTATCTGCTCGAACTCGTTCAGCAAATCGACTATCGGCTGAACGCCCTCTTGCACCACTTCCTTCACCGTTTTGTCCTCGTCGAATTTGGGGTCTTGCTCCAAATAACCCACTGTGTAGCCGGGCGAAAATACAACTTCGCCTTCGTAAGACTTGTCGATGCCGGCTATTATCTTCATCAACGTCGATTTTCCGGCGCCATTCAAACCGATAATACCGATTTTGGCACCATAGAAAAACGACAAATAAATGTCTTTCAGAATTTTACGTTGTGGTGGAATCGTTTTGCTGACTTTCACCATCGAAAAAATCACTTTCTTATCATCCATACGTCAAAAAATTAGATTTGGGTGTTATGTATATAAGTTTGCAAAGGTACAAAAAAAACGGTAATCAGCACACACGTTTCGACAAAAAAAACAGACATCGCCCCAAAGTGATAGGAACGTGATAGGAAAGTGATAGGAAAGTGATAGCCGCAAAGTGTTTTTTTTACAAAATATCATCAGCAACTTGCATGTTATCTACAAATTTTTCAGTATCTTTGCAAATCCGAAAACAAACAACTTTGACAGTTATGAAAAAGACACATTTTCTCGTTACGGCACTGTGTGCCACGTTGCTCTGCGCCTGCGAAAAAGAGGCCGACTACTCCACTCCCATCGACGGCGACGGCAACGTGTACCGGACCATACAAATCGGTGCACAGACATGGATGCTCGGCACTCTGCGCACAACTACTTACAACGACGGCACGCCTATAGCCGAAGACCGCACTTGGGATAAGGCCGGCACCACACCCGTCTATTGCCACTACAACAACGACCCCCGCAACAACACTTATCTATTGTACAATTGGGCGGCCGTGAAAACGGGGAAACTCGCACCCAAAGGCTGGCATGTCGCCACCCAAAACGATTGGCTGAACCTGACACGCACCTACGGCGGTTGGGGGCAAGCCGGCATAGCCTTGAAAGCCATCGCCGGATGGGAGCCCTGCCCTAACGATTCGCTCGGCGTGCAGGCAACCAACGAAAGCGGTTTGGGATTGCTGCCCACCGGATGCCGCGAGAACTACCTCGACTCCATCGGCAGCCATCACGGCGAATTTCACGACGTCGGCTATCGCGGCTTTTGGTGGACTTCGACACCGGCCACCGGCGCCGGCGGCTATATGATGCGCCTCTCGTACGACTCGAACGAGTTGTTTGGCAGCAGCGCATCGGCCGATTTTGGGGCAGCCGTGTTGTGCGTCAAAGATTAGTTAGCAACAAAAGCACTCATTTTCAGCACATTAAATATTTATCATCAAGTTTTTGCCGCAAAATTTGGTATTATGAAAATTTTGTAGTACTTTTGCACCGCTTTTTCGAAAGTAAAAAATGATTCGCTAGCTCAGCAGGTAGAGCACAACACTTTTAATGTTGGGGTCCTGGGTTCGAGCCCCAGGCGGATCACCAAACGCAAGACATACCGATTCGCTAGCTCAGCAGGTAGAGCACAACACTTTTAATGTTGGGGTCCTGGGTTCGAGCCCCAGGCGGATCACCAGACGAGAGTTTCGCCAAAGGCCGGTGGAACTCTTGCTGTTTTTGCAGGGGGGGAAACAACGATCGAACCGGATCCAAAACCCTTGTTGATGGGAACAAACACCGTTTGTTCGCGATTTGCCGCGTCCGTTCGCCATGGACGGTATGCAACGTAAAGATGATACCCCGCAACACAAGGCAGTGCGGGAAGCCTTGACAAGCGCCATTATTCACGCTGATTTTATGGCAAATGGCACACTGAAAGTGGAAAAGTTAGACGATGCCTTTGTCTTTACCAATCCCGGGTTGCTGAAACTACCTGTCGAGCAAATTTACGCCGGAGTCGAAATGGCTCATCGCGGCATCAATAAAACCAGGTTCGTCAGTAAGGAATCCCGCCTCAAAATTGCGGTTAGCTGCGGATTTCATTCCCATACCGGCTCCTGTGAGATTGGCAGATCCGACAATAGACCAGATTGCTGTCCATTACTATAATCTTCATATGCACGCGCGGACAAAGGCGTCTCCCCATTCCACCCCACAAAGCCGGATGCTTATCGAAATCTTCACGAAACGCGGTGCCCGGTTCTTTGGCGTGAATAAGACGTACCTCCACACCTTTCTTCACCAAGTCATTGAGAATCTGAAGCAGCGGAACTATTGCCCCGCCTTTCTTCTCAACGTACAAATCCTTCAGGTCAGCGGTTGCAATCCATAACAACCGCTTTACCTTCGGAATCCGCGAAATGAATTCGCTATAATGATCTGTGTCTGCGATGTAGGTGGTCATAGGGGTTATCAAAAAAAACTCTCCAAGAGTGTAGAATTGTGGCAAAGCGGAAGATAAAAAGTGGAAATATTACATTCTGATTTTACTCCTCTTTTTTATAGGCATCTTCAATAAGCTTATTAAGTCTGGTAATAAAATCTTTATAATTAGTTATTGTTTTCGTTGAAAAAAAGTATTCATCCCCGTCTGCCTTTTTCTTCCTATCATTATTTTCCATGATATATACCTTATCGTTTCTATTCCATTGGAAATTTTTCTTTGAGTATTGAAAATTTATATCCCATCCCTTAAAAAAACCACAATGAAGATTTTGGTCTGAAGAAATACTGTTAATACTTAAAAGATCTGAAAGAATTTGGTTGCGATAGAACGGATTATCTCTACAATCATCATCCAACATTATTCCTTCATAACGAGGAGGATAAACGGCTCTGTGATCGTGAATCCACCGAATACGACTATCTTCTTGTTTGTTTGCGACATAGTCTAATAATTCCGTTTGATATAGGTTCTTATACATTAGACAATCCTCTTCCCTCTGATTTAAAGAAAGATTTCCCATGAGAATATTATGAACTGCCTTCTCCCATCCTTCTCCAAGTAGAATATTTTTTTTCCAAGTGGAGACGTTATTGTCCAATACGAATTTTTGAGGTTCTATATATTTCCAAAAGTCCTCAACGTGGAACAAAACTGCTTTTAGTAAGATTGCTTTTGACTTGTATTTGTTTTCATAAGAATCCTTTACTCCTCTCTTGTCAAAATATTTTTGTGCGTTGGTCCATTTGGTGTTAAAATCATCCCAGTTTACTTTTCCGTTCCCGTCAGTGAATAAGAATCGGATAGAACCTTTAAAAAATGCATATTCCTCCGCAGAAATTATTATCTTTTCCCATTTAGCGTCGGCCAAAATTTGTTTTGCCTTGGCAATTTCTTCTTTACATCTCTTGTCGAAAGAAGAAGTGCCTAGATAAAAGATATTATCACGCAATGAGGAATAAACATCATGGCTATTCAATTTATCTATGAATTCAATGGCTGTTCGTATAGCTGAAGTACTTCTGATTTGGTAGCGTCCATCCTCCTCTTCCGAAACAAGATTCCAAACCACACGCATCCATTGTTTTAACGATGTTTCATCAGCTTCACCTTCTATAAAATATTTGCATACTGCATGGAAGACGATTCGTTGAACTTGATTAAGATAGGTTACTTTCAGTATCTTTTCGCCAGATGTATCCGTGATTTCCACATTGTCTCCATTACTATCCTTTTCGTATGTAGGAACAAATCTAAAACTATCCTCCCATTGGCAAACGGGAATTTTAGTATTTCTATATCTATTTAGAACAATCTGCAAATCCTTAAAAACGTCATAGGGTATTTCACCATTGAAAAATTTATACACATCCAATTCTTTATAAGAGATAGTCGTATCATAGACATTTTGGCTGGCATGGGAATTATTCAAATATTTGTAAGATGGATTATTATTCTCTTGCGTTGAGGTTTCATCACCTTTGCCAATATCCAAAACATAGTTGTCCCCGTTTTTATACATAAAGAGTTTGTCCCAGAAGAACCTATTTAGAAAAGCAAAATAAATTTCGTCAACCCTACTATCTTTTGACCTGTTATCCCAAAAAATATCAATCCATGTAGTATCCATTTTAATGAGAATACCATCTTGTTCATCTAATAAAGATTTCCATTTCTTTTTTGTACTCTCATCTAATAACTCGGAATCGGACTGTTCCGTAATATAGTCCACTAAATCGGCCTTAAAGTTCTCGAAACTAGTCAACTGTTTTCCGCGTGCGTTCATTTTTATGTACAAATCATCAGAAAGACCAAAGTCCTTCAAGGGAAGATGGTAGAATACGATGGGCGCATTTTCAGAAATAAGTTTCTTCCAATAGTCATTAAAAATATTTGTTTCTTCAAACAATTCTTCAAGCCCGTCAACAATATCTTCCCCCTTTTTATTTTTCACTTTTGTACCGCCTAACATCCTCAACACGGATTGGATAGTAGGATCTTGCTTCCATGCAGAATAGAACCAAGTCTGTTTTGTGATGAAACCGACAATATCCTTGCCATCAAAATCCTTAAAATGAATTGATTGGCACAAATTACTGCAAAATTCGCGTGATGAAATACGTGTTTCGTAAGAGAATTTATTTAATGTGTCGGCCACTTCATCATTCAATTCACCCGCACGCAATGCAATGTACCAATGCAAAAGCCATAGGGTTGTGAGGCGTTGTTGTCCGTCCAATGGGTTCATTATTTCTTGCTCTACAGAACCGTAAACAAAGTCCATTTTCATGGCTTTGTCTTTGTAGGGAATTTCATTGTCCAAGGCTTTTTTTAAATCGACCAAAAAGTTTTTGCGCAGAATCTCCTTGCCTAACCTGCCTTGCGCGTAATCGCGTTGGATGATAGGAATTTCAATCTCGTTTTCTTGTATGAATTTCCAAAAAGAAGTCTCTTTTGCTGGATACGTGTTATTGCTCATTGCTTTCCGTGTTTTGATTGTTAGACAATAGTTCCTTATATAATACTGAAATGGATGAGTCTGTCACACCAAAATCTTTTAAGGTGTCGAGTATATTCTGTTTATATGCGATTGCATCCTTCTCATTCCATTCTCTTAGATTATCTATAGAAGAGTTGTAGTATTTTAGGAAGACGTTTCTAGTTACTGGAGGAATAAAGGCTATTGCACCATCGTTCATAGTTACATTCAAATCGTCATCAATGGTGTAAGATTTGCCTTGGTCTTTTCCAATGATACAACGTCTTTTGGCAGGGAAGATGGAATTGCCATATCCTCTGTTTGTGCCTGCATCCAAAAGGACAAAATTCCAAACCTTGTTTTTGTCCTGTTCAGGATTCGCCCAAGTAGAGGTAGTCAGTTTCTCTATTTCATCCGCTAATTCATCAAACGAGACTTCCGAATTCTTGTTTTGGATAAATGATTTGATTTTTTCCTTTATATCGTCTTTCAAATCGGCACCTAAAATGGTGTACTTTAACCACTCTTTTTGGTCTTTCGTCTTTCCTAAATCGTTGGTCGTATTGGAATCAATGTGTTCCACATCCCAATGTTCCTTTTTGAAAATATGATAAGGGAATTTGTAAAAAACTGCAAGTTTGTATTCTTCTTTTGATTTGAGTTTGTTGTTTTGATTAATAATAGTTTGAATATTATGAAGTAGCAATAGAGGTTTACATGTGGTTTTGGATGGTCCATCAATCTCATATTGTTTGGCTAAATCATTGCATTTCTTGATTTTATCTTTGATTCTCTTTTTCAGTTCGGAAACGAAGTTTTCTTTCGAACTCTCTTTGTCCCACAATGTGTATAAACTATTAAGTTTTTCTCCATAATAAATCAAATATCCCACATAATGATAGAGTAACAAATCGTTATACCATTCTTGAAATGTCTGAAAATATTTTTTTACTTTTATCCAGCAATGATTGATTTTCTCTATTCCTTCCTTTTTCCCCGAATGAAAATACTCATAAAAATATCTGAAAGTCCTGTGTTCGTCTGTGCCGATATTGTCGAAACATCCTAACGATTTTTGATCACACATTAAATCGAAAATAAAATCTATCCTGGTGGAGTGCTTGTATTTATCGCTTTCATCGATATTGCAAAGGAAAAGCCAAAATTCATCGTTTTGGAGGGCATATTCAATACTATCCCACTCGCTTGCAATCTCCTGCTGACGCAACTTCAGGTGTTCTTCGGTTTCCTCACCAAAATTTGAACGGTTGAGCAGCAGGGCTTTTACCAGTTCGGCATCTGTAAGTTTAATTTTACCATTGTTTAGCCTTCTGAAAACCCTAACTGGGTCTTCGTGCACGGATTCATACCATATGAAGCGGATATTATTTGCTTTGTCTCTTGGTGGATTAGAATTGTCTAACTCATATTTAAGAAACGCATTGCAGAAATCACCGATATTTACCTTTTTGATTTCCAACCAATTCTTTATAGTGAGATAGGCACTGCTAATGTGATAATACTCAATATGCCCATATTCCACTTTCGTGATATTTCTAACATTCTTCAGGAATTGTGTAAAATTGTAACCTTTTATGGTTCGTTGGTATTGTATTTCGTACAGTTCTGCGGGCAATCCTAAAATTGATATTGCATCTTTCATCGCTGAAAGAATGAGATAAATAGTTGTCAATCTTTGTTGACCATCTATTACTTCGTACCATAAGTCATTCACGTCTAATTGACGTTCTTTTTTACTGAATTCATCTATCTCTTTAATGACAAGAGGTTGAATACAATAAAATTCGTATTCGTTTTTTTTCTTTTTTGAGAACTCCCAAATGTCATTCAGTAAATCTTCTACTTGCTGTTCTGTCCATCGATATCCACGTTGATACGACGGAATAAAGAAATGCATTCCAAGAAGTTCTGTGATGGTTTTTAATTCAATTTTGTTTTCACTTATAGTATCCATCTATTAATGAGTTTAAAGATTATTTTCTCCAATTAAAATCGTCATCACAGATGTTATCCATGACGATGTATTCTATTTCACTTTCAAAGAAATTGGGGGTAAAGCGAACATGGCGTAGATTTTCATCACCTGTTGGTCCACCTCCATACCAACTATGCAGTTCACCACTACGTTGTTCAATATAATGCAACATATCAATCTCCGCCAATTTAGGCAGATTGAACAGCACAGTCCCAACACGAACAATCTTGTGGCAATCACTTAAACCGAGACAATGATTATCCAACATTATCCCATAATCATCCCAACAATTAAGCGCTTCTACGCCATATATATGGTCTTTGTCCAACCCTAATCGGTCTGTCATAACGGCATCACCAGTATAGATATAGTCGCCTTTGACATCCTTGTAAGGCGTGCGAACACCGGCGAAGATTACTTCATGAGCATAACCGTGTCCTTCACATTCGTCATGGAAAGTTGCCCATACTACACCGGCATTATGTTCGTCTTTGTATTTCTCGTCACACTCGAATACATAGAGGTTACCTTGATAGAAGAAGAAATCACCGAAACAGGCATAGCCGAACTTGTCCGTATCTAACACATACCGAATCTCAATAGATGGAATAAGCGTGTGGTAACAAGCTCCTATGCGATATAGGCATTTCTCACACAACTCTTGCAGCACTTCCACCGTGATGACTTCGGGGACTTCTACTTTCAATTTCTTCTTGATTTCATCGTGAATATTCGTCCTATAAACCTGCATCCATCGGTCATCAATGATGAATTTCCACTCCAAAGGAAGAGTGATGTTGGGCACAAACATGGCATCAACAAATAGTGGCGCAATCTGTTCGTCTTTGAAACCGGCAATACCACACCCGATACGCGTAACAAGAAAACGATTCATCGGATGATCTTTAGCATATCTGATAAACTCGTCCACATAAGGTCGAATAGTGTCAATGCCTCCTTGCATGGTCGGAATGGCATAGCATTGTCCTGTTGGACCGACTCCGACTCCCCATTCGGCTCCGAATTGCTCGTGGGCCATTCTTGCAGCTCCACCAAGATGATGACCGGCAAGGTTACTTCCGAATACAAATACCTCACAAGAAGAGAGATGCGTGATATAATTCGGCGTGATTACTTTTGGACGTGTACTTACCATATCTTATGTTTATTTACAATATTTCTCTTGCTATCCATGCGCAGGCTTCGGCGTCGGCGAGTGCGTGGTGATGGTTGGTGAGGTCATAACCGCAATAACCGGCAATAATATCCAAGTTGTGATGCCCTTCAGGCCACACTTCATGAGATTTAATCAAGGTACACTCAAACTCATAGTCTGGATAAGCGATGTCATAAGCTGCAAAAGCTGCTTTTAGACAGTTTTCGTCAAACGCTTTATGATGAGCCACAAAGGGCACTTCACCATCTTCAATATAAGGGAAGTACTCGTGAATCTTCCGCTGCGCTTCTGCCCATACTTCTGGGAACTCACGTTCTTCACAAGTATCATCATAGCACATGCCGTTTACAGAACTATATGTCTCATTATAATAGTTCGGTATCGGGCGTACGAGCGAATAAAAATTATCCACCAATTCACCATCTTTGACGATGACAATACCCATCGAGCATATACTCGATTGCTCAAAATTTGCAGTCTCAAAATCTATTGCTACGAAGTCTTTCATAAGTTGTTATTTTTATTTTGCGCTGCAAAGATAGTGCTTCAGAGTGCCAAATTACGGCAGGGTGATTGATTATTTGTACAATTTGTGCATTTCTGCTATTTCTTCTTTGATTTGCTCGCGAAGTGCCTTAGGCGAAACGACCTCTACATTCGCTCCATGAGAGAGGATTTCTTGGCGCAGTTCGTAGGTGGGAACGACATAATAGGAGAAGATAGAATAATCTTTTGTAGTCTCTTCTTCTTTCTGCGAGCGATGGAGTGGTAAAGAACGGAAATAAGGCACTTGCGAAGCGTCAACTTTTAGCTGAACCAACTCAGGCGAACTATTTAAACCCGTTACTCCGTACGACAGTTGAAAATGCCGCGCCACGTCGAAGTCTTCAGGGATTTCGTAAGTCTCGTCCGTGCGCTCCATTGCCTCAAAGCGGTCCAGTGCATAGACGAGGAGCTGGTGATCCGGGTACTCGGACTCCGCCAAAACATACCAACGCTGCTTGAAGATCTTCAGACCATAAGGCTTAATGTTGAAGGTAGTTGGTTCCGGCTTGGCGAACCCATGGTGCGTCACGCGCAATGTGACCCTATCGCGGATGGCTTCAAGAATGGTAGTAAGGAAACGTTGACCGGAAGGAACTTCTTCCAAGCTAATATGTTGGCGCAAGTGTTGGCCCTCGTTGATAAGGTTGTTCACTGCGAAAGTATTGATGAGCCATGTGCGCATAGAGTTGCGCTCTATGTCGCTACGGTCTTCTATATAATAGCCCCTCCGTTTATCGTACTCAATAGAAATCTGAAAGAGTTCTTCGATAGCTATGCGCCAACGGTGGAAAGTGCGGGGAGGAATACTCATCTCATCTTCACTAAGAAGCGAGCTACACCAGCGACGATCAATCTCGTCCCTTGTAATGTGACCTGCTGAATAAATGGTGTCAATTAACCAAATATACTTATTCAGCAATATGGCAGAGTTTTGCTTTGGCATATTCTTAAAACTTTTGCGCCCAAAAATACAATTTTTTTTTTGATAAAAGCATTTTTTTTGGCAAATTTGTTGCAAAAATAACATATTTGTGTGCCAAATTGCGGCTTTGGCAGTCCTTTGGCATTTTGGGGCTAGATCAAGTGAAGAGTCTTTGTCCTGTTTGCCGCTGATGTCCTGATATTCTTGCAAGGCGGTTGCTCCGAGGGCGACACCGCCAAGGGGCGATGGTGGAATTTGGTGCGATTTGGTGGTTTTTATATTGTCGGTTTATTTTTGCGTGTGTTTATTTGTGTTTATGGCATAAAATAAATTTTCGTTGACAACCTGTTGACAATAAAAAAAGCGAAACAACTGAAAATCAATCGTTTCGCTACACAATTTGTATTCCCGGAGGGGCTCGAACCCTCGACCCGCTGATTAAGAGTCAGCTGCTCTACCAACTGAGCTACGGAAACAAAACCTTCGACAATTTCGGGTGCAAAGGTACATAAAATTTTTCACTTACCAACACCGAAACGCCTTTTTTTTGTATTACATTAGAAATCAGGCGTTTGAAACGGCTTTTTCGACCTGTTCGACGATATACGCAAGTTGTTCGTCGTCGAGTTCGGTGTGCATCGGCAACGACAACACACACGCTGCCAAGCGTTCGGCCACGGGGAAATCGCCGGCCTTGTAACGCGCATCGCGGTAGGCTTTTTGCAAGTGCAACGGCACCGGATAATAAATCATCGACGGAACACCGGCTGCCGCCAACATGTCGCGCACCTTGTCGCGGTCGATGCCTTGCAAGCGCAACGTGTACTGATGAAAAACGTGCGTAGTGTGCGCAGCCACAACGGGCGTCAGAATATGTTCGTTGCCGGCAAAGGCCTCATCGTAATAGGCCGCCGCCCTGCGACGCGCCGCAATGTAATCGTCGAGGTGCGGCAACTTGGCATCGAGCACCGCCGCCTGAATGCTGTCGAGCCGCGAATTGACGCCAACGCGGTCGTGGTGATAACGAATCTCCATGCCATGATTGGCCACAGCGCGCATTTTTTTGGCCAAATCGTCGTCGTTGGTAAAAATGGCACCGCCATCGCCATAACAGCCTAAATTTTTCGACGGGAAAAACGAGGTGCAGCCAATATGCCCCATACAACCCGATTTGAGAGTGCGCCCGTCGGCAAACGTATAGGCCGCGCCGATGCTTTGGCAGGCATCTTCGACGACGAACAAATCGTGCCGTTTTGCCAATGCCATCAACGCCTCCATATCGGCATTTTGGCCGAACAGATGCACCGGCACGATGGCTTTAGTGCGCGGCGTAATGGCACGTTCGACCGCCGACACATCCATGCAAAACGTATCGAAATCGGCATCGACGACCACCGGCGTCAAGCCCAGCAACGCTACCACTTCGGCCGTGGCAATGAACGTGAAAGTCGGGGTGATGACTTCATCGCCGGGTTTCAGCCCCAAAGCCATCAACGCTATTTGCAGCGCATCGGTGCCATTGCCCACGGGAATGACATGCCGAACGCCAAGATACTGTTGGAGATGTTCTTGAAAATCAGCAACTTTAGGCCCTTTGACAAATGCCGCCGAGTCAATCACCTCGTGAATGCCGGCATCAATTTCGGCTTTTATTTTGTCGTATTGCGACCGCAAATCGACCATTTGAATTGTTCTCATAATCACCTTGATTTTACGTTTGCAAAATTACAAAATAGTATCCACACAGAAAAATTTTATACATCAAAAAAAATCCGTATATTTGCAACTGAAAAAATGAAACAAAAAACATGCAGGCAAAAACTATTTTTACAGTGGTTATCGGGGCAGTTTGCAGCGTGCTGTATGCGCAAGATGCGTCGCAAACGTACCTCGAAGCCTTCACACGCGGCGACTTCAAGCCGAAACATCCGGCAGCCGTTTACCACATGAACGATGGCGAACACTATGCCGCGCTGAACGCCGACGGCACCAAAATCATGTCGTACGACTACGCCTCGGGGCGCGACAGCGTCTGTCTGTTCGATGTGGCCACAACCAAAAATTGCGCCATCAAACAAATCGAAGGATTTACATTTGCCGACAACGAACAGAAAATGCTGATTCACACCGGCGCCACCAAAATTTACCGGCGTTCGACCACAGCGGCCTACTACGTTTACAACATCAAACGCAACACATTCGAGCCACTGAGCGACGACAACACGATACAAGCCGCCGCCTTTTCGCCCGACGGGCGCATGGTGGCGTTTGCCCGGAATAACAATCTGTTTATCAAAAAGTTAGACTTCGGCACCGAAATAGCCATCACCACCGATGGCGCCAAAAACAGCATCATCAACGGCACGCCCGATTGGGTTTACGAAGAGGAATTTGGGCTCACACGCTGTTTCGAATGGAGCGCCGACAGCAAATTGCTGGCCTACATACGTTTCGACGAAAGCAACGTGCACGAATTTTCGTTTCAAACCTTCGGCAACGACTACCCTGCCCTGACCACCTACAAATATCCGCGCGCAGGCAGTGCCAACTCGCAAGTGTCGTTGCGGGTGTACGATGTACAAAATCGCACCACCAAAACGATGCAAACCGGCGACGACACCGACATCTATCTGCCACAAATACGCTGGAACAACGATGTCGAAACACTGACGGCCGTCCGCCTGAACCGCAACCAAACAACACTCGACCTGCTGGCATTCAACGCACGATCGGGCGTTGGAAAACGCATCTACCACGAACAAAGCAACACCTACATCGACTATGCCAACCTGAACTGTCTGCATTTCTGCACCGACAACAGTTTCATCATCATGAGCGACAAAAACGGCTATCGCACGCTGTACCACTTTGCCGCCACAGGCACGCCCATCAAACAATGGAGCGCCGGAGCCGATGCCGCCGAAATAACCGACTTCTACGGCTACGACGAAAAAACAGGCACCATCTATTTCCAATCGACACTTGGCAGCCCCACCGAACGCTATGTGGCAAGTTCGCGCAACGCCAACCTTGTCATCTACAACAGACGCAACGGCTGGCAATCCGCCGAATTTTCGAAAAATTTCAAATACGCCATCTTCCGATTCAGCAACTGCACCACGCCCGACATCTACACCATAATAAATAGCAAAGGCAAAACCGTGCGCACACTCGAGGACAATGCCGAGTTGGCCACCCGCTTCGAACAAATGCAGTTGCCGACCAAAGAATTTTTCCAATTCACCACCGACGAGGGCATCACGCTGAACGGCTGGATAGTGAAACCGCGCAACGCCGCCGATGCCACGCCGCTGCCACTCGTCATGCTGCAATACAGCGGCCCCGACTCGCAAGAAGCCCGCAATCGTTGGAGCCTCGATTGGGAGTACTATTTGGCACAAAAAGGGTTTGTGGCAGCCTGCGTCGATGGACGCGGCACAGGAGCACGCGGCCGCGACTTTCGCACATGCACCTACAAAAATTTGGGCGCCATCGAAACCCAAGATCAGTTGGCTGCCGCACGTTATTTGGGTAACCTCGACTACATCGATGCCAACCGCATAGCCATCTGGGGATGGAGTTACGGCGGATTCATGACCCTCAACTGCCTGACACACGGCAACGGCACATTCAAAGCCGGCATCGCCATTGCTCCCGTAACTGATTGGCGCTACTACGACACCGCCTATGCCGAACGATTCATGCAACGACCGCAGGAAAACGACCGCGGCTACAACACATCAAGCCTGATGGACAAAGCCGACCAACTGCAAGGCAAACTGCTACTGATACACAGCACCGCCGACGACAACGTACACACGCAACAAACATGGCTCTACATCGAAAAACTGATAGAAGCCGGCAAACAATTCGAAATGCAAATGTACCCGAACAAAAATCACAGCATACTCGGCGACAAAACACGCCTGCACCTATACACACGCTGTACAGAATTTTTGCAACAACATCTTTAACCAATCAAAAAAAATAAAAACACTATGGAAAAACCGTATGTAGTAGGCATCGACATCGGTGCCACAACCGCCAAAATCGGGCTCGTCGATGCCCGTGGCACCGTACTTGTACAAACCGCCATACGCAGCAACGACACCACCGACCCGCAACAATTTGTCGAAAACCTGTGCTCCGCCATCACCAAACTCGTGCAAAAGGACTACGACATGGAACAAATACGCGGCATCGGCATCGGCGCACCAAACGCCAATTACTACAAAGGCACAATCGAAAACGCCGTCAACCTCACTTGGGGCGGCCAACAAACCATCGCATTTGCCGAAATGATAACGCAAGCCATCGGACTACCCGTCAAAATAACCAACGATGCCAACGCAGCAGCCATGGGCGAAATGACCTACGGAGCCGCCCGCGGCATGAAAAACTTCATCATGCTGACCCTTGGCACCGGCGTCGGTAGCGGCATCGTCATCGACGGCAAATTGGTTTACGGCAGCGACGGATTTGCCGGCGAACTCGGCCATGTAACCATGGTACGCAACAATGGCCGATTGTGCGGCTGCGGCAAAACAGGCTGTCTCGAAGCCTACGCATCGGCCACCGGCGTGGCACGCACCGCACGCGAACTGCTCGAAGCTACCGACAAACAGAGCCTGCTGCGCAACATTCCCGCCGAAGACATCACCTCGAAAGATGTGTTCGAAGCCGCTCAACAAGACGACGCTTTGGCCAAAGACATCTTCGACTTCACCGGCAAAATGTTAGGCGAAGCCATGGCCGATTTTGTAGCATTCAGCGCACCCGAAGCCATCATTCTGTTTGGCGGGCTCATCAAATCGGGCGACCTCATCATGAAACCGACCGTCGAAAGCTTCAACAGCAACCTGATGCCGCTGTGGAAAAACAAAATCAAAGTCGTGTTCTCGCAACTGAAAGAGTCGGATGCCGCCATTTTGGGCGCAAGCGCATTGGCATGGGAAGCCTAAAAACAGCTTGTTCATAAAAAAAACGCAAACTTTACAGCATTAAATTTGGCAGTATCAAAAAAAAAGTGTAATTTTGCACCGCAAAAATCGAAAACTATCAACTAACAACTTATAAAACAATGAAAAAAGGAATTCATCCAGAAAGCTATCGTCCCGTGGCATTCAAAGATATGTCGAACGAAGAGGTGTTCATCTCGCGTTCCACTATCGCTACGAAAGAAACCATCGACATTGATGGGGTAACTTATCCTTTGGTAAAACTCGAAATTTCGAGTTCGTCGCATCCTTTCTACACCGGCAAAACCAAATTGGTTGACACCGCCGGCCGCGTAGATAAGTTCATGAGCCGCTACCAAAACAGAGTCAGCAAAAACAAAAAATAAGTTTTGCGTTTCTTTTTTTGACGATACACAGAAAACTCCCGCGCCACACAAGGTGCGGGAATTTTCGTTACAGACGGTTGGGCGAATCGATTTTTTTTCGTAACTTTGCAGCATCGAGCATAAATTCACGGCATGAAACATTTACTCCTCACACTACTCGGCACGGCACTCGCAGGCATTGTTTGCGCCCAAGAGCCAACCGAAAAAGCACCAATTGTACTGAAAACATACGCCGAATACGGCTACAACAACACTTGGGAACACTTCGGACACATTGCCGTCGGCGGCTATTTCCCCATCAATACCTACTTCGACCTGCAAGCCGGCATCGACCTCTGCACCGCCAATAGTTACGCCATCGACGGGCGCGCCACAGTACGTTTCCCGCTCCGTGTGGGACAACTCGCGCTCGAAAATCGCCTGCTCTATCGCGCCATCGTTTGCAGCCGCACACACGAAGCCTGTGCTGCACTGTCGTTGGGTTACCGCATGGACTATTTTGCCATATCGATAGGCGCATTCAGCCGCTTTTACAGTGTAATGCCGACCGAACATCACATCCAAACCGCCGACTACATCGTCGAACCATTCAATCTGCTGTGGAATATCGAAGGACATGTACGGCGCGAAAGCGATTTTTGGAATCTCGGATTGCGCATCAGCAATTTCGACGATTTTCAGATAGAACGTTTCAACGAACCCATTTTTACCCTTATCGGGCGTTACAATCCCACCGACAAAATTCGCCTGTTTGCCGAAGTTTATTGCAAACCATCGGGCATGCTGCACGGCGCGGCCAATTTCTACAACGCCGGCGCACGCATCGGACTTAACTACATTTTCAAAACACGTAAACCATGAAACAAAAAATCGTCTATATCATCGCCCTGACAATATGTTGCAGTTGCGACCTCGATTTGAGCGGCTTCATTGCACCGCCAAGCGACACTGTCCGCCAACGTTTCGAACAATCGCAAGCGTGGAACGACGCCCACGACGCCATCCGCTTGTCGGTACCAATCGACAACTACACATTCTACGTCGGCACCGACATACACACCCAAACCACCACCGACAACCTAACCGCCATGCTGACCGCCATGCGCAACGACAACAACGCCTATTTTGCCCTGCTGCTCGGCGATTTGGTACACGGCAAAGGTCATTTTGCAACTTTCGCCAATGCGTTGCAGTACGACGCAGCCACGCAAGCACGCAACGACACCGTTTTCACCGCCGTTGGCAATCACGACCTCTACTTCGACCAATGGAACGACTACCGAACGCACTTTGGCACAGCCACTTACGCATTTGTAGTGCAAACGCCGCACCACACCGATTTGTTCATTTGCATCGACACCGGCAGCGGCACCTTGGGCAACGAACAACAACAATGGTTGCAACAAACACTCTCCGAAAACGATGGGAAACACCGGCACACTGTCATCTACACACACACCAACCTGTTCAAAGACGACAATACGGGTTTTCCCACCAGCAATATGGCGTTGGAAGAGACATTTGCGCTCACCGCGTTGCTGCAACAACACCACGTTACACTCTATCTGCAGGGACACAACCACTGTCGGCACGACATTTTGTATCGCGATGTGCGCTATCTCACCATCGAAACCATGCAAGACAAAGCCGAAAGACCCTATTACATGACCGCTACGATGATCGACTCCGATATCGACTGTCAATTCGTATCGCTCCGCGAACAATAAACAAACATTGCTATGCCACAACACCCGCTCGCATCGTTTGTATTCTGCCCGAAATGCGGTTCTAAACACTTCGTTATCAACGACTTCAAATCGAAGCGATGCCAAACATGCGGATTCGTGTACTACGACAACGCAGCTGCTGCCGTCGCCGGATTCATCGTACACAACGACAAACTGCTGCTCTGCACGCGTGCCAAAAATCCCGCCCAAGGCCTACTCGACTTGCCCGGCGGATTCATCGACCACGCCGAAACGGCCGAACAAGCCCTTGCACGCGAAATCGGCGAAGAATTGGGTTTAACCGTCGTGCAAGCCGAATACCTGTTTTCGTTGCCAAACACATACATCTATTCCGATTTCGCCGTCCACACCCTCGATTTGTTTTTCAAAGTCGAAGTGTCCGATTGCGCGCCCCTGCGATGTGCCGACGATGTAGCCAAGGCCGATTTTTACGACTTTCGCCAAATAAATCTCGAACAAATAGGGTTAAATTCGATTCGCCGTGGTGTCGAAAAATTCATTTCGCACGACATCTAATCGCCCATGCGATGCCCAAAAGCGCCAATTTTATGCTAAACAACACATTTTTGAACAACCATCTACAAGGACATATTTATTAAATATATATTGAACAACATAGTTTTTGCAATATTTAACTAACGCATAATAAATTGAATATCAATACAATAAATAAAAATTCGAAAAATACTATGTTAAAACGCAAAAATAATTGCACATTTATGCTTGTAGTTTCAAAATAAGTCGTACCTTTGCATCGTGTTTTTCATGGTATTAGATTTAAGGTTAAGAGGATTGTGGTTGTCGTGATGACAACCCTTTCTGTTTTTTATACCCCCACATTCCGACCATGGCAAATTCGACCTTTCACCTTCAGACACCCATAGGTTGGCTACGGATAACGGACAACGGCCGCGCCATCACACACATAATACACGCACACCCACATGCGGGCGTAGCCGACCCACCAACAACGCCGCTGCAACTCCTTGTCTGTCAGCAGATAAACGCCTATTTTCAAGAACAACTTCATGTGTGGGACGTACCCATCGAACCGCACGGCACATTCTTTCAGCTACGCGTATGGAACGCCCTGCGCACCATACCGTATGGTCAAACGCGCAGTTACAGCGACATAGCACAAAGCATCGGCCAACCGCAGGCTGCTCGCGCCGTCGGCAACGCCTGTCGGCACAATCCTATTCTGCTCCTCATTCCCTGCCACCGCGTCGTCGGCAAAAACCATCAACTAACCGGATTTGCCGCCGGTTTGGACAACAAACGCACATTGCTGCAAATGGAACAGCAATTTGTTGTGGCAATATGAGGATTTTTTTGTAACTTTGCACCCTCAAATTGACATAAAATTCATTTTCAAAAAAAACAATAGACTCATGGAAAAAAGCGCATTACAAATTGCACGAGCCGCCTACCGGCCTAAATTGCCGGCGGCACTCGTCGGCGGACTCGCCCTGAAAGAAGGTGCTGCCACCGAATCGGTTGCCGACCACGCAGCCATCAAAGAGTTGTTCCCGAACACCTACGGCATGCCGTTCGTTACGTTCGAATCGGCCAACACGCCCTTGCAAGCCACGGCCAACGTAGGCGTCATTCTGTCGGGCGGACAAGCCCCCGGCGGCCACAATGTTATCGCCGGATTGTTCGACGGGCTGAAAAAACTGAACTCCGACAACAAATTGTACGGTTTTTTGGGAGGTCCCAGCGGTTTGGTTGACCACAAATACATCGAACTGACAGCCGACATCATCGACGAATATCGCAACACGGGCGGTTTCGACATCATCGGTTCGGGACGCACCAAATTGGAAGAAAAAGCGCAATTTGACAGCGGCATCGAAATCTGTAAGCAGCTGGGCATCAACGCCATAGTCATCATCGGTGGCGACGACTCGAATACCAATGCTTGTGTTTTGGCCGAATACTATCTGCAAAAAAATTGCGGCATTCAGGTTATCGGCTGCCCGAAAACAATCGATGGCGACCTGAAAAACGCCATGATTGAAACCTCGTTCGGATTCGACACGGCCTGCAAAGTCTATGCTGAAATGATTGGCAACATCGAACGCGACGCCAACTCGGCCAAAAAATATTGGCACTTCATCAAACTGATGGGACGTTCGGCATCGCATGTAACGCTCGAATGCGCCCTGCAAACACACCCGAACATTACACTCATCGGCGAAGAAGTCGAAGCCAAGAACCAAACCTTGGACGAAGTGGTAACCTACATAGCCGAAGCCGTAGCCGCTCGCGCCGCCAAAGGATTGAACTTCGGTACGGTACTTGTGCCCGAAGGACTTATCGAATTTATTCCGGCCATCAAACGTCTGATTGCCGAACTTAACGATATGTTGGCCGCCAACCAAGCCGAATTCGACACCATCGCTGCCGACGACAAGATTGCTTATGTCGTAAAACATCTGACAGCCGAAAACGCTGCGCTGTTCGAAAGTCTGCCGGCCACCGTTTCGCGCCAACTGGCTTTGGAACGCGACCCGCACGGCAATGTACAAGTGTCACTCATCGAGACCGAACAACTGCTTGCCGAAATGGTCGGTAAAAAATTGGATGCATGGAAAAAAGAAGGCAAATATGTTGGCAAATTTGCCACACAACACCACTTCTTCGGCTACGAAGGCCGTTGCGCCGCGCCCTCGAACTTCGACGCCGACTACTGCTACTCGCTCGGATTCAACGCAGCCATGCTCATTGCCAGCGGCAAAACGGGCTACATGTCGTCGGTGCGCAATACCACCAAACCGGCAGACCAATGGTTGGCCGGCGGCATACCGATTACAGCCATGATGAACATGGAAAAACGTAACGGCAAAATGAAACCGGTAATACAAAAAGCACTCGTTGTACTCGATGGCGGACCATTCAAATACTTTGCCGCCAATCGTGCAAAATGGGCTGCAGAAACCGATTTTGTATATCCCGGCCCGATACAATATTTCGGCCCGAGCGAAGTGTGCGACCAAACCACCAAAACGTTGGCTTTGGAACACGAATAATCGGCATACACCGAAACGACAAAAGCGACCTCATTTGAGCGTCGCTTTTGTTTTATAAACAGTCCGTTTTCCGGATCAGAAAACCGACAGATAACGTTCGCCTGTGTCGGGCAGCAAAGCGACAATCATCTTCCCCGCGTTTTCCGGCATTTTGGCCAATTTCAACGCTGCGCTGAAAGCCGCTCCCGACGAAATGCCGACCAACAAGCCCTGTGTTTGTGCCAACAAGCGCGCGCCGGCAAACGCCTCGTCGTCGGCAACGGTCAGCACCTCGTCCACCACTTGTGGGTTATAAGTATCGGGCACAAATCCCGCGCCGATGCCCTGAATTTTATGTTTTCCGGGCACGCCTGTCGACAGCACAGCCGACGATGCCGGTTCAACCGCCACCACCCGCACTGCCGGGTTGTGGTGTTTCAAAGCCTTGCCTGTGCCACTCACCGTGCCGCCCGTGCCCACACCGGCCACAAAAATATCGACACGTCCATCGGTGTCGCTCCAAATTTCTTCGCCCGTAGTCCGTTCGTGCACGGCAGGGTTTGCCGGATTGGTAAATTGTCCCAAAATGACGGCGCCGGCAATCGCATGATGCAACTCTTCGGCACGACGGATAGCGCCCTTCATACCTTCGGCACCCGGTGTCAGTTCGAGTTGCGCGCCATAGGCTTTCAGCAAGTTACGTCGTTCCACACTCATCGTATCGGGCATTGTCAGCACTACCCGATACCCGCGTGATGCGCCAACCCACGCCAGCCCAACGCCCGTATTGCCACTTGTCGGTTCGATAATGGTGGCGCCGGGTTTGAGCAACCCGCGCTGCTCGGCATCGAGAATCATGGCCAAAGCGATACGGTCTTTGACACTTCCTCCCGGATTGAAATACTCCAATTTTACAACAACATCGGCCAACAGGCCTTCGATACCATGCACACGTAACAGCGGTGTTCCTCCGATTAAATCGGTCAATCGTTCGTTAATCATAAAGTTATATTTTTGAAAATTAGCACTATCTTTCGACTCATAAAAACATCAAAGCCTGCCGAATCGAAAGTTGATTGGCAGGCCTTGAAATAGGATTATCACAAAAAAATCCGACAACATTACACGCACAGAGTGGCACACCAATCAAAGCGATGCGCACAACAACATGCAGTATTTTGTCGAACATTCATACTAATGTTTTCAAGTATTCACACTGCAAAAATACAATTATTTTTTCGAACATGCAGCACAAAAATCACTTTTTAACACTTTTATTTTTCACTACTCTTCTGTTTCGCGATATTTCAATGGCGTGGTGCCTGTGTTTTTCTTGAAAAATTGCACCATAGCCGACGAACTCGAAAAATGCAGATTTTCGGCTATCTGCCACACGCTTGCATCGGTTGTTTTCAGTTGTATTTTGATTTCCAAAATGACGGCATCGTCCAGCCACGCCATAACCGATTTGCCGGTAATACTCACAATGGCTTTCGACAAATATTTGGGTGTCAGATGCATTTTGTCGGCATAAAATTTCACAGTACGATTGTCCTTATAGTATTGTGCCACGTATTTGAAAAACGTGTCGGACAATTTTTCGGCGTTATATTTGGCGGTCGCTTCGTCCGCATCGACTTCGGAGCGTTTATATATGCTTCCAATGACAAGCAGCATGGCATAAAAAAATGTTTCCAGAATTTCGGTGCGGTAGCATTGGGTTGTGCTGTTGTAATTTTTGCCAATCAATGCCAAACAATCCTGCAACATTTCGTAGTCGGTGCGATTCAGGCGTACAATCGGTCGACGCCGCGCCATGCCGATAATATCAGTATTGAGCGACATCGGGAAATTTCTGATTACATCAAGCGTTACCACTATTTTTGTAGCCGCATAGTCGGGGGTGGCACCATAATATTTGAGCACCGCATCGGGCGCCAGCAACAGCAAATCGCCGCCACACACTTTGTATTTGTGCCCATTGACCGACATTTCGGCACGACCGGTTTGAAACAACGCCACCACAAACCCATCGAAGGAGATAGGTACAGCATTGGCATAACGCGCCACAAGTTGATCGGTTTCGAGGTAAAAATCGCCATGTGTACGCTCCTCATCGTCCCGCCGCAAGGCATCTATCGTTAGTTTTTCAATTTTTTCCATTTATCGATATAAGTTTACGCCGCAAAATTTGACATTTTTCATCAAATATACAGCATCAAACATCGTGCAAATCGCAGTAATTTTCATTTTTTTAATAACATTTAACCACAAGAGAATAGTATTACAAAAAACTATGTCGGCAATGGCAACATGTACCATTTTTTTTGTAATTTAGCGGTCGCACAACAAAGCAACGTATCATGCAACAAAAAATCGTATTGGTAACCGGCGCATCGTCGGGTTTTGGGCGCGCCATTGCCCAACAATTATCGCGCGAAGGGCACATCGTATTCGGCACAAGCAGGCACGCCACCCACGCCGACTACTGCCATATACTGCAAATGGACGTAACGTGCGGCGCTTCGGTAGCAGCCGGCATTGCGCACATCATCGACACCTATGGACGCATCGATGTGGTGATAAACAACGCCGGCATTGGTATAAGCGGCGCCGCCGAATTGGCCACCGACGACGAGATACGTTTGCAGATGGAAACCAATTTCGGAGGCGTGGTCAACGTGTGTCGCTGCGCACTGCCATACATGCGACGTCAGCACAGCGGACGCATCATCAACATCAGTTCCATCGGCGGACGCTTTGGAATACCGTACCAAGGATTGTACAGCGCATCGAAATTTGCCATCGAAGGTTACAGCGAAGCCTTGAGCCTCGAGACGGCACAATTCGGCATCGATGTTACGATAGTGGAGCCCGGCGATTTTTGCACGGGATTCACCGCCAACAGACGCATTTCGGCCGTAACCTTGGCCAACGACGACTATCGGCAATCGTTTCAACGCGTGTTGACAAACATTGAAAACGACGAAAAACACGGTGGGCGGCCGGAATATTTGGCACGCCGCATCGCAAAAATTGTAGCGAGCCGCCATCCGAAATTACGCTACGTCGTTACGCCCAGTGTGGTGCAGCAACTATCCGTACGGTTATCGCACTTGCTGTGTGGCCGCCATTTTCAGGCGCTGCTGCGTTATTTCTACCGAGTGTAAGCAACCGAAAATTCACAAAAAAAGCGAAGAAAACGTCAATTACTGCCGCCCACGTTTGGTGATAATCATTTCGCAACGAGCGCAATCGAATGTGAGGAGTAAGTCGGCGCTACCGCATTGCAAAACCAGTGGCTCACGAGGCGGATTTTGCGGTTTTTGTTTGGGGCACCAACCAAAACTGTAGCGCAAACAATGTTTCGTGCGCATCAATTCGGCGCCATCGACCGGCGAAGCCTCGAAAGCACGCTGCACGACTTGTGCGCCATGACGTTCGTAAAAAGCGACAGCCTTGTTGTTCAACACGTTAGCACGATAATCGAGCACCGACTGCGGGAAAGGATGCGTCGTGGGACGCAACACGACTGTCCGTTTCGGGAAATGCGACTGACGCACTTCGGCCAAACGCCGCATCAACGTGCGCCGAGCATCAGCCATCTGCGACACAGGCACGAACCAAACATCCGACATATTCAACTGAAAATCAGACAATTCGAAGTCCGTATCGCCTAATTTAGAAAACTGCGTACGAAACACTTCGCGTGCACGTTCAACATTGTTGGCCGGTGTTTTGACTGTTTCCATCAGACAAGTTGCAACGTTGTTGTCCTCGTCGCACGCGGTACAAAGCAAGCCTTCGGCATGGTCGGACACCGTGATGCGGACGGCGATTTTGCGTTCGGCCGTTTTGCCCGCCAACACTTTTTCGAAAGCCATATCCTGATTGCGATAAAGCATAGTGCCGGGTTGTATTGGCGGCATTTTCAGCGGGAACAAACGTCCCTGCTCCACTCTATTGACCCGAAAGCCTATCAAATCGCCCGCTGTGCCAATGCCACACAGGCCGTCGCCATTGACTATCGGTACTTGCGAATCGACAGTTAAAGCATTATCCGACAGTGCTTTAACCCTTCCAATCGGTTCGCCAAGCGATTTAGGCGTATCGAACGACACCATATCGGTACGCCGGCCGGTGAGGAAATAGTCGGTAGCGCCGCGATAGAAAGTTTTTTGCGGATTCGGGCTGAAAAAAAAGCGCGTTTTGCCCGACGACGCTCGGCATGCGGTGCGCCCTTCGAGCAGTGCATCGAGTTGACGGCGATAGTAAGCCGTCAGATTTTTGACGTAGTTTTCGTCCTTCAAACGTCCCTCGATTTTGAACGACGACACGCCGGCATCGACAAGTTCGGTCAGATGCGCCGAGGCATCGAAATCTTTGAGCGACAGCAGATGTTTGCCATCAGCCAACATGCGGCCGTCGGCATCGAGCAACGTATATGGCAAACGGCACATCTGCGCACACGCCCCACGATTGGCACTGCGCTGCCGTAACGCTTCGCTCAGATAGCACTGACCGCTGTACGAAACGCACAAAGCACCATGCACAAAACACTCGAGCGACACTGTCGTATTGGCGGCAATATGGCGTATTTGCGCCAACGACAACTCGCGCGCCAGCACCACCTGTTCGAAGCCGCACTGCTCAAGGAACTGCACCTTTTCGAGTGTCCGATTGTCGCACTGCGTGCTGGCATGCAGCGGTATCGGCGGCAAATCGAGTTCGAGCAATCCCATGTCCTGCACTATCAGTGCATCGACACCGATATTATACAAATTGTTGATTATCAGACGACTTTGTTCCAATTCGTCGTCAGTCAGAATGGTATTCAGCGCCACATATACGCGTGCATAAAAGCGATGAGCGTACGCCACCAAACGTGCGATTTCGTCGAACGAATTGCCGGCGGCCTGTCGAGCGCCAAATTTCGGAGCGCCAATATACACAGCATCGGCGCCATGGTTCACTGCCGCAATGCCCACATCGGCATTTTTGGCCGGCGCCAACAATTCTATTTTCTGCCGCGAAGTCATAAAGGCATCGATTCGCGGTCGCGTTTTGGGAGTCCGCCGTACACCAAACGATAGGAGTTGTCAATCATTTCGTGCAATACGGTTGTAGGCACATCGGCTTGCAAATAGACTGTGTTCCAATGTTTTTTGTTCATGTGCCAACCGGGTACCACGCCCTCGTAGCGTTCGCGCAACTCGACGGCGACATCGGGTTTGCACTTTAAGTTCACACGGTCGGCACGTTCCAAATCGATCAATGCAAACATGTGTCCGCCGATGCAAAACACCAATGTTGTGTCGTCGAACGGGAAACGCTCTTCGACATAGGGCAACGCCAAGCAATAGGTGCGCAAATCTTCGATATTCATAGCACGTTTATCAGAAAATGAGCGAACCGAATCGTGTCGCCCGAAACGATTTTGGCGCGTTTACGCCATTCGGTCTGTCCGTTACGACAAACCAATCCATCTGTTACCACTTGTTGCGCCATGCTGCCCGATTCCACCACATTCACCGCCTTCAGTAAGGCTATCAACGGGATAAAACTTTCGCCGGTGCGCAAACGAAAATCGATTGTTTCCATTGGTTTTCAGAGAGTTACCAGCCAAAAGGATGTTTTGCAGCCGGCAACTTGGCCAACGGATGATAATCGCCCACCAAGCCCACGGGCTGCGCATTGCGAATGGCATGCACAATGTTGATGGACTCGCGCGCATCTTCGATGCCGAAACCATTTCCGGCCAGAATCCGTTTGTAACTTTCGGTGTGCAATTCGGTAAATCCTTGGCTGAATTCAAACTCCGAGCCATCGATATTGATGGTGCGATAAGTACGTTTTTCGCCTTGCACAGCATTTTCGGGCAGATTGTCGGCGTTGATGCTCAGGAAGTAACGCACCCGCGCCTTTTCGAGTTCGAGGTATCCGGCGCAGCGGTCGTGAGCCATGACATGGACAATGTTTTTTGTAACTTTGCCGAACACCCATTGCAGCATGTCGTAGAAATGCACGCCGATGTTGGTGGCAATGCCGCCACTTTTGTGAACATCGCCCTTCCAACTCGTGTAATACCAGTTGCCGCGCGATGTGATATAAGTCAAATCGACATCGAAAATTTTGTCTTTCGGTGCGGCATCGACTTGTTGTTTCAACGCCACGATGGACGGGTGCAAGCGCAGTTGCAAAATAGTGTTGATGCGGTGTCCGGTTTCTTTTTCTATCTGCACCAATTGGTCGATGTTCCACGGATTGAGCACCAACGGTTTTTCGCAGATGACATCGGCGCCGATCCGCAAACTGTAACGCATGTGCGCATCGTGCAGGTAGTTTGGCGTACAAATCGACACATAGTCGATTTTTTTGTCGGTAGCCTTGATTTTCGAGCAGTGGCGGTCGAAAATTTCAAATTCGGTAAAGAAGTCGGCTTGCGGGAAATAACTATCCATAATGCCGACGCTATCGAACTTGTCGTAAGCCGCCACCAAGCGATTGCCGGTATCCTTAATGGCGCGTAAATGTCGCGGTGCAATGTAGCCCGCAGCGCCTATCAACGCAAAATTTTTCATCGCTATTGATTCTTATTTTTTGATTTTCAACGTTTTAACGACACTTCACCATTCATCAGTTGGTAGTGTTCGCCCGTGGCCGGACAAACGGCTTCGCCATTAAGGTCGAATTTGAGTTTTTCGCCGTATGCGCTCACCCATCCGATTTGTCGTGCGGGGTTTCCCACCATCAGTGCATAGGGTTTCACATTTTTGGTAACGACCGAGCCTGCGCCAATCAGAGCATACGCACCAATCTCGTGTCCGCACACGATAGTGGCATTTGCGCCAACGCTTGCACCGCGATGAATGATTGTCGGGCGGTATTCGTTTTTGCGCGACACGTGACTACGCGGATTTATCACGTTGGTAAACACCATCGACGGGCCAAGGAACACATCGTCCTCGCACACAACGCCGGTATAGACCGACACGTTGTTTTGAATTTTCACATTGCGTCCCAAGCGCACATCGGGCGAAATAACCACGTTTTGGCCAATGTTGCAATCGTCGCCGATGACGCAGCCCGACATGATGTGTGAAAAATGCCAAATTTTGGTGCCTTTACCGATATGGCATCCCTCGTCGACATACGCCGACTCGTGTTTGAAGTAATCGATCATTGCCTATTGTCTTTTCACCACAGCAACACCAAGCGGAACAGCATTGGTTCCGGTTCCCACGTCGTGTCGATTTCGTAATTGAAATCACTCTGCGTGAGATAGATACGCACATTGCCTATGCCATAGTCGTAATCGATGGTTTCGGTGTAGAACACCCACGTCGTGTTGCCGGCGTTGGTTACCTGCTCCTCCTTGTGACGCACGCACGGCAAAATTTGCTGCGTGCGGTCTTCCGTGCCGGAATTGTATTCGACGTAGCACTGCGGCATGCCGTAATCATAGATGAACTCTGTCAGTTCCGGCACATTGAAATCGGCATAGAAATAGTTGTTATTGGCGGCATTGGAGTATTGCCATTTATCCACTTTCAGGTCAATAATTTTCCAAGTGCCCACGCCGGGGTCGCCTTGGTCTCCTTTGGGTCCTTGCGGTCCTTGCGGTCCTTCGCAAGCCACCAACAGCAAAGCCGTCAACATCAAGAACAGTACTCTCTTCATAAGCATTACATTTTTATAATTCATTATCAACCATTTAGTAATTTATCATTACCAACATATTCATTTGCAAAGATACTACATTTTCGATATTGCACAAATTTTCCGTCCTATTTTTTTACGCCAAGTAGCGCCAAGAGATTAGGCGATGATGGCGGCCTTGATGCAATCGACGATATAGCAGACATCATCGTCGGAAACGTATGGACCTGCGGGGAGACACATGCCTACCTTGAATATGCTCTCGCTCACGCCATTCACATACGCGGGTGCATTGCGATAGACGGGTTGCTTGTGCATAGGTTTCCACACGGGACGAGCTTCCACTTTCTTGTCCAACATAAAGAGCCGCAACGCCTCCACATTGTCGTTTGGTTGGCAGTCGGTGGTGGCACTGTCCACTGCGTGAATCACGCCGGCTGCACCGCCTACAGCGGATGTGATGACCTCTTTGTAGGCATTCTCTTGCCCCTGTATGCGCAGGTCGGGGTCAAGGCAGATAGTGCAGAGCCAATAGTTGGAATCGTAGTCGGGCGAAGGTGCGGTATGCACGGTAACACCCTCCACATCGCGAAGCAGTTCTTCGTACATTTTCTGCACATGTTTGTGGTGAGCGATATGGTCATTCAAGACGGTCATCTGCCCGCGACCGATGCCGGCGCAGATATTCGACATGCGGTAGTTGTAGCCTATCGCCTCGTGCTGGTAGTAGGGATACGCCTCGCGGGCTTGGGTGGCATACCAGAGGATTTTGTTCTTCCGTTCGGCATTGTCGCACACCAAGGCTCCGCCGCCGGAGGTTGTAATCATCTTGTTGCCGTTGAAGGAGAGCACGCCGTAGCGTCCGAAGGTGCCGAGCACCTGTCCTTTGTATCGCGAACCAAAGCCTTCTGCCGCATCTTCCACCACGGGAATGCCGTATTTGTCGGCAATCGCCATGATTCGGTCGCAGTTGTAGGGCATGCCATAGAGCGCCACGGGGACAATGGCTTTTGGGTATTTGCCGGTCTTCTCTTTGCGGTCAAGGATAGCCTTCTCCAACAGGTCGGGGTCCATATTCCATGTATCGGGTTCAGAGTCGATAAAGACGGGCATAGCGCCGAGATAGGTGATCGGATGGGACGATGCGCAGAATGTGAAGGACTGCACGCAGACTTCATCTCCCTGCCCTACTCCGCATGCGAGCAAGCCCAAGTGTACCGCCGCCGTTCCGGCAGAGAGTGCCACGACCTCTTTGCAAAGTCCCTCTTTTCCACTATTCACAAAGGCTTTCAGGTCTTCCTCAAACCCGTTCACATTGGGTCCGAGAGGTACTACCCAGTTGGTATCGAATGCCTCTTTGACATACTTCTGTTCCCATCCCTCGTCCGACATGTGTGCCAGACAGAGATAAATCATCTTTCGTTCGGTCATATAGATTTTGATTGGATTTTCTATGTGTATTTAGTTATGTCCATTGAAAGTTGGGGCAGTGGCTTCGCCAGCGGTAGAGATGTCCTTTCTTCGGAGGACATTCAGCACTGTCATCCATAGTATTTTTACATCTAATGCAAAGGAGAGATGGTCCACATACCACACATCGTATTCAAACTTTTTGGTATGGGTAATTGCATTGCGTCCATTCACTTGTGCCCATCCCGTGATACCAGGTCGCACTTCGTGGCGACGCATCTGTTCTTTTGTATAAAGGGGCAAATACTTGACGAGCAAAGGTCTCGGACCGATAAGTGCCATATCTCCTTTCAGCACATTGAACAACTGCGGTAACTCATCCAAAGACAAAGAACGTACCACTTTTCCCACTCTCGTCAGTCGCTGCACATCGGGCAGCAAGTTTCCATCTGCATCGCGTTCATCCGTCATGGTCTTGAACTTGATGACACGGAATATCTTTGCATCTTTTCCCGGTCGCTCTTGCGTAAACAATGCCCCCGCACCTTTATTCGCAAAATGCAGCCATACCGTAACAACAATCAATATCGGGCTGAGCACAATAATTGCCACCAATGAGATACAAAAATCAAAAAAACGTTTTAAGAAATGTGCGTACATAAAAAGATTATCAATTTAGAATTTTTCCATTATATACAGAAACATCCGTTTTAATAACTTTAGCAGGATTACCTACCGCAATACTATGACTCGGCACATCTTTTGTTACCACAGAACCACTTCCAATCACCACCTCATCACCTATTTTGACACCAGGCATGACTATTGCGTTTACGCCAATCACACAATCCCGCCCGATAAAGGTATCTATGCACAAACTACGACAATGGTCATGAGCCATAATAAAAGCCCCATTTAGTATCCATGTTCTATCTCCAATGTGGACACCTTTTGGATTAATGCTTTTATCCAAATGCGCCTTTTGCGCTATTCGGACACCCCTCCCTATTGGCATTTTATACACCTTTCGTAAATAAGCGGGGTATAGATTTGTTAAAAGAGTCCACAACTTTGAGCGTAATTTATTCATACTCATATCTCAATTAAATCAGGCACAACGACATTGTTGGCTGTTAGAAGCATGGTGCCCCAACTTAAGCCGAGACCAAATGAAGAGCAAAGCATCTTCGTGGGGGCATTCGAACGAAGTGCATTTGCAATGCGCGTTACCATAAGCGATGGTATGCTGGCTCCACCCAAATTGCCAAACTCTTCCAAATCATAGGGCACTTTCTCGACCGGTAAATGAAGTTTCTTAACTACCCTATCCACAATCAACTTATTAGCTTGGTGAATCAGGAAATAATCAATATCTGTATTCACATCAATGTTGTAATCGTCAATCAATTGCTGAATGGACTTAGGCGGACGGGAGATGGCAAATGTAAGTACTGCCATCCCATCTATCAAAGTGTCTTTCGGCGCACGCACAATACCATTACCAAAATCCTCTTGCAAGAATGATTCGGACGTAATAGGATGGCGGAAACCTCCATGAGGCGTCATCAACGCCTTGTAGCCGCTACCCAAGGTATGGAAATCTATGACAATATCTTCTGCTGTGGCATCATATTCCAGAGCCATTGCCGTGCCACAATCTCCAAACAATGGAATACGGCTCTTGTCTTGCATAGACCCCATACGCAAAGCGGTATCTCCGACCAAAAGCAGTGCCCGCTTGATATTGCCAGCAGAGAGCATATTGCCCGCCACATTGATTGCATACATCGTGCCACAACATCCCATGGGCAGGTCAATGCAAAAACAATCGGTAGAAAGCCCTAAACGGTCTTGCAAGACACAGGACGTAGGGGGTGTAGGATGGAAATCGGCTGTTACCGATTCAAAGACCAGCATGTCAATGCTACTTTTTTCCCAGCCTAATTCCTCCAATAGTTTCTCTGCCGCGGCTTGGCACATATCGGAAGCACACAGTGTATCAGGTCCGAGACGGCGCTCTTTGATACCAACGGTATTGTCAAAGACAGCCGCTTCTTCCTTGTTGAAAAGAGGAAGGTCGGCGGTTTTCACTACATGCTTGGGCATGCATGCACTTACTCCGGCAAACCGTACATTTTTAATTGTCCAACGAGCCATAGTTTATAATTCTATTCCATTTTTAGCAAGAATATCCTTCCCTGCATTATAACTTGTGCATGCCATGATGTCTTCGGGATCAAGCATTAGGTCGAAGTTTTCTTCCATCAGTGCAATCACATTGAGTTGGTGCACAGAATCCCACTCGCTTACCGTTTCTTTGGAGTAATTATCCCCCAACTGATTTACACTTGCGCCAAACACTTCCTGAAAAATGGCATTATACTTTTCTAAATTAGTCATATCCTATTATTTATTATTTAGTTTGCTATACAATTTCTTTCCGGCTTCATTCTTCGGTATCTCAGGAATAACCCTAATGACAAAAGATGTAGCCACTATATGCGTTTTGTTGACCAGAATCTCTTTTACTTTGTCCTGCAAGTTCTCGTTGACGATATAAACAATCATTTTCTCATCTGTTCCAACGCAGGCGCATTCCGCCCCACACTCAGACTGGATAATCTGTTCGCATTCGTCCAGTCCGACTCGCATACCGAATAGTTTGAGGAAACGCCCCATACGCCCTACAATATAAAAGCATCCGTCTTCATCGAAATAGGCGAGGTCTCCAGTTCGGATAAAGCCTTGTCGTTCATCTCCAAGGGATAGGTCAGACTGCTGACGCGCATAGCCCATTGTTACATTCTTTCCTCGGTAGCACATCTCTCCCTCGGTATGGGGTGTTGTAATAGGCTGTCCATTCTCATCTTGCAAGGATAATTCCCCGTTAGGGACCGCTATACCGATACTACCCATTTTCTCTTTAGCCCATTTAGCCGGCAGATATGCCATGCGTGCCGTACACTCGGACTGTCCATAGGTAGCAATCCAGCGTTTACCATGCTCCATACAATATGAAACGAATTTCTCATTCAGGTCGGTGGGCATTTTTCCTCCCCCCTGCGTAAGCAACTCCAAGTCCGGCAAATCCATGCGGAAGAAACGCATTAGGTTGAGAATCTGGAAACTATACGGGACACCGGTAAATGATGTTGCATGTTGCTCTTTTAGGAACTTCCAGAATACAGGGTCTGTCATGTTTCGTCCTGTAATCAATATGGTAGCTCCCACTCGGAAATGACTGAATACCATAGAAAGCCCCATGGTGTAGTATAAAGGCAATACCATGAGGGGGCGGTCGGTTTCTTTCAGTTCGAAGAACGCAGAAATGTTCAGTCCCGCGGCTTCGATGTTGCTATACATGTGTCTCACCAGCTTGGGACTGCCTGTGCTACCGGATGTAGGCAAGAGATGGCTCAAGTCCGGATGTAATGCGCACAACGGGTTTTCCGTTTCGTATAAGGTATATCCCCATGCTTTCTCTTTGGCTGTTCCTGTTGCACAAGAAAACGCTACAGGAGCACAGATATATGTCGGTTGGTAGGTATCCAACAGTTGCTGTAAAAGTGTCTCTTCGGTCTTTACATTCAACACTAACGGCACCAACTTACGAGCCGCCAACATACTCATCACCCATGCGATACCGCCCACATTGTTCTCTACAAGCAGGAAACAGAGTGCGCGTTCGGGTATCTGTTTCTGCAGACGCGAAGACAAATCGAGGATATCCTGATATCGCAACACACCGCCTTCCGAATCAATAGCGGCAATACGATTGGAGTCTATATGTTCTAATCCTAATAACACTCTATTAAATTTGACAATTTGCAATTTACATATTACGAGTTATATGGAGGCACATCCGTCCACTCCTAAGATTTGTCCGGATATATATGCTGCTCTATCGGAGGCTAAGAACGCACAAGCATTGGCAATGTCCTCCGGAGTACCAAGACGCCCTAAGGCAATACGCTTGATACGCTCGTCTATCTTCTCTCCGTTGGCTTCATATAGTTCAGCAAAGCGCTCTGTTTTGACTATACCAGGTGCTACAGCGTTGACACGAATGCCCTGTGGTGCCAATTCCTTAGCAGCCGACTTGGTTAGAGAGATGACAGCTCCTTTCGTTGCAGAATATGCCACCTGCCCTGGGGAACCTAACACAGCGGTAACCGATGCGATATTGACAATGCTACCACCACCACAACGTGCCATCAGGCGACTTACTAACTGTATCAACTCCAATACGGCTATCACATTCACCAAAAACATGCGCTCGGTTTCTTCGCGCATAATCATGCCAATCTTTCGATTGTACACGATACCGGCATTATTAACGAGGCAGTCAATATGTCCTTCTGCTTTGAAGATTTGCATCAGCGCAGTCTTCACGGCAGTAGCATTGGTGATATCCAGTTCAATGGGATGGATTTGCGGATTACCCGTTGTGAAGGTCTGCCTATCGCAAGCATACACGATCGCCCCATCTGCCACAAACTGTTCGGCAATCTGTCTACCAATACCCTGCGCGGCACCGGTGATGATACATACTTTGTTTTCTAATAGATGTGCCATACGGATTATATTAAGGAACGTCCTCCATCAATGGTTAAACTTGTACCTGTTACCCAATTAGCCGCATCGGAAAGCAGATAGATAATGCCTTGCGCCACTTCGTGAGGTTGTGCATATCGCTTCAAAGGATATTTCGCAATATCTTGTTGCACTTCATCCTCATTCATTGTTTGGTTCTGCAGAAGCGCAGTCTCCACTCTGCCAGGAAGTACAGCATTACAGCGGATTTTCTTCCCTGCTAACTCAAGTGCTGCATATTTTACAAAAGACATCAATGCACTCTTCGATGCCCCATAAGTGGAAAGTGCCGTTGCTACATTGCTGATACCCGATATGCTCCCGACAAATACCATAGAGGTACCCGTTTCCATTCGCTTGTGTTTCAGCAGATAGCGAGTGAGGAGCATTGGTGCAAAACAATTGGTACGAAAGACGGTTTGTAAAGTATCATCATTGAGTGCAGCAATGGGACACAGCATGCTAATTCCGGCACACAACGCGACGCCATTGAGAGTAGGAAGTTCCTTGGCTAAATTATTGATTTCCTCTTCTTTGGTCAAATCACAAGTAAACAAGGAATGCCCCTTTCCTTCCAATAATGCGAGTGTCTCTTGCAGTCGCTCTTGATTGCGACCAGTCATCACTAAGACAGCCCCCATCTTCGAACATTCAATAGCCGTAGCACGCCCAATGCCCGAAGATGCGCCTGTAACTAAAATAGTTTTACCAGATAAGGAGAACGGATTGTACATTATTGTTTACTAACTACCAAATCAAACAACTCTTGGATGGTATTGGTCTTGCGCATTTCCTCCGGCGGAAGCACGATACCATACTCATCATCCACCATGGTGATAACCAACAAGGCTACCAACGAGGTCCATCCTTCTACTTTGCGGAACTCCGTTGCGGGAGTTAACTCTACTTGCAAATCATCAAACTGATCAGCCACATGGGCTATAAATTCTTGAATATCCATATTTATATCATTTGTTATATGTTCTACATCAATCTCTTAGCGGGATTGCCCATGACCGTTGTACCAGTCTTTACCCGCCGTATGACGAAACTACATGCCGCCACGCGCGATCGGCTCTCAACTACTACATTGTGGCTAATCATAGCGCCGGTGTGTATATCCGTTTCTTCCTCCACTACGGTTCCCCCCACGAGCGTTACATGCGTATCTATGCGATTCCAATCTCCTATGCGCGAGTCGTGCCCTATCACGGTATAGGATTGGATAAGATTGTATTTTCCCACATGAGCGTCAGCACCTATGGTTGTGAAAGCACCTATCACAGTTCCTTCTCCGATAGTTACATTCGTTCCCAACCGCACTGTTTTGTGAATCATCGTCAAGAAGCGCCCACCTCGATCAATAATCTCCTCCATACATTTTCGCCTCGCACTTCCTCCGATGGAGCAGACAAAGATATCGTTTGCTTGGGGCTGATAGGTAGTAATAGCAGATAAAAGAGGAGGATAATTCGGAAAGCCGTCTAAGGCAGCGATGTTATCATCGATAAAGCCTTTGATGTCGTATTCTTCGCCATATCCTATGCTCTCTCGCGCCATGTCGTACATGGTACGCCCCATTCCTCCTGCGCCTATGATTATTAAATGGTTCATGATTTGTTATTATTGGATTGCATTGTCAGCAAGTACTTTATCAAAAATATCGGTTAGTTTTCTTGCGATTACCTCCGGGGAGAAGCGCGCTTGGCAATCTGCGGCTATGGCTTGGCAGTCATAGTTTGACAAGTGGGTAGCCATGTGGAGGATAGCGTTGGCAAGCGCTTCCGTGTCATCCACAGGAAAGAGCAAACCATTATGTTCTTCAATACACTCACGAATGCCACCACATATAGATGCTATTACAGGCAGACCGCATGCTAACGCCTCCAAAACTGCTACCGAGAAATTTTCACCACGCGATGGCAAGACAAACACATCGCTCTGTTGTAATAGTTGCACTATCTCCTGTTTATTCTTTTGTCCAACAAGGTGAATGTGTTCTTGCAGTTGGGCTTGATCAATCTGCTGTTGTAACTCTGCCTGTTTCTCTCCACCACCTATGATATTGCACTGCCATCCTTCAGGCAGTTGTCTATTAACCCTATGCAATGCCTCAATGAGCAAGTCGAAACCTTTACGATGAATGAGACTACCAATAGTAACAAATGTGAGAGGATGAGGATCTGCATTCGGTTGAAAAGTAAATTCTTTCCCTATCACATTATGTACAACCACAGCATCAGTACCTACCCATTTCTTAATGTTATTCTTCAACGATTCAGAGACTGTGATTAGTTGATTAACATGGGGGTATGTCTTTTTCGCTAATTCTATCACCTCAGGTTTTACAATCTCTTTTCCCATCTCGCTCCAATGCTCAACACCTACAAGTGGGATGTTGTATTGCAAATGGATTGGCAACGCAAGATTTATCACTACCAAAAATTGTGCATATAATACATCCGGTAGTCCATGAATACACGACACATGTTTGAAAAGACGTCTAAACTGCATGTTTTTCACCCGCATATTCACCCTTTTCCCTAATAGTCCTGTTATTGCCCCCGGAATCAAGAAATAATCATATATATGAATGCCATTTATCACGCGATGCGTGATACCTAAAGGACGATAATACCACCTAAATCGAGTATCTACACTCAAAACCACCACTTCGTGCCCTGCTTTTCGCAAGGCTTCTGCCTGGTCTTTCTCAAAGCATCCCCATTGTGGGTCTTTTTGAGAGGGGTATCCTCTCGCTATCAAAAAGATTCTCATACTCACTAAGTATTTTGTCAGTCGCCTAACAATTTTTCTTTCAGCACATCCAAATAGCCGTGTCCATAACGAAGGTCGGGCTCTATGTAGTTGCCTAAAAATTTATCTAATTTTCTTTTATCAGTTCATGCAAAATGTAATTCCTTTCTTTTGCATGACAACTATCAACATAACTGCTATGCCTTATGAAACTACGCAACCTATAAAACATATCCAGCATGAGATTCATCCTTATCTGTCCTTTCCAATAGCGTTTTGCAGACAACCCATTCTTCTTGAAAAAATAACCATTGGAAATATATACCTGTCTGACATGCTTCGCACTAAACTGCCTTCCCTCTGCCAAATGGATATACTGCAGATGGTTGAAATAACACATCTTCATCGACGGGAAAGTATGCCGAATACGATAGTGAATATCATTTTCTTCAGCATATAAAAAGATGTTTTCATCAAACAAGCCTATTTGCTCAAATAGTTCTTTGCGAATGAAGAAGAACGCCCCTGATAAGTACTGCCATTTGTAAAAGTACTTATCTAACTTTTGTCGAGACAAGAACTCCAAAGGTCTTCCTATCCACCACGGAGTAGTGAATGTAGAAAAAAAAGACGCAAACACTTTCCCATTACCCCCGAGTTGTTTTCCCGCACACATCGCCACATTATCTTCTCGCAAATGCATAATCATCTCTTTAAACATCGGCATTTTTAGCCGCACATCAGGGTTCATAATAGCGATATTCGGGGCAGCAGATAATCGTATGCCAACATTATTTCCTTGTCCATATCCGCCGTTGTGCGTGTTCTGAACCACTCTCACTGAGGGGTAGTCTTTCCCGAGACAAGCCCGCATAGCCTCATAGTTACGACTTTGGTTATCCACGACTATCACTTCCAGGTCGTCCTGTGGCAAATCGTTGTACTTATACAAAGAGCGGAGACAGTCGTAGATATCTTTCTCAGAATTATAGGTAACAATAATGACAGATAATTTCATTATAGATTTTGTTTGATATTTCGCACATTTCGCTTTCAGGGGGTAAAGTTACGATTTTTTTTTACGTTATATGCAACAATCCACATCGCATCATTCGATGCGAATAGCAGTACGTCCAACGTTATTTTTTTAGTGTGTAAAAATACTACTTTTTTCGAATATACACAATAGGTGTTAACAAATCGCTACATTTTTGACACAGCCACCATCTGAATAGCAAACAACCATCTAATAATCAACGCAGTAGAAACACACCAGCATACGAAAACGTAGACTAAAAAACCTTTCCCCTACACCATAAATATGCTGTTTTGACGGCAAAAATTGACTGCGGGCAACACATTTTTCGTTAGCCGCACACGCCAACCTTTAATCCTTGTTTTCGTGGAAGATGGTTTGTGAGAAGATAATTTGATATTATCCTTAATTCCGCAACACTATTACAAATATAACTTTTTAAGTACCTGAGCAACAAA